>LFEF01018393.1_pt1 | contig 103017 bp, 91 predicted proteins | sample 619371 | NCBI WGS metagenome assembly LFEF01 (sample SAMN03014291, study PRJNA259931) | freshwater metagenome | biome: lake; feature: waterbloom | place: China: Taihu Lake | collected 2006-08 | depth 0 m m
AGCGTGTCGCGGCAAACGTGATTCAGGATTCCTGTTTTTCTTGATCTGTGATTGACTGTGCCCATGGAAGGAGAAGCGCCATGGGCAAGCCGCATCCGATGGAGTTGCGTGAGCGTGTCGTCGCGTTTGTGAATGAAGGCAATAGCAACCGGGAAGCCGCCCGGCATTTCCGGGTTTCGCCCCGGTTCGTCAACAACATGATGATCCTGCATCGTTCCTCTGGTTCTCTTCGCCCCGCAAGACAGGGCCATCCGCCTGGCAGTAAACTTTCGCCGCATGGGCAATGGCTCAGCGAGCGTGTGGCTCTGCATGGCGAAGTGACTCTGGACGAATTGTGTCTCGAACTGGCCGAGCGCGGCATCGACGTCCACCGCGCCACCGTCGGGCGGTTTCTGCACCGGCTTGGGTTGAGCAATAAAAAAAAGCCTGAAGGCAAGCGAGCAGCGCAGACCGGAGATCGCCAAGGCGCGTGATCTTTGGATCAACCGCCGCAAGCGGTTCTTCGACAAGGCGTTGTCCAGGCTCATCTTTATCGATGAGACGTCCACGAATACCCGTTTGACGAAGCGCACCGGATGGTCTGCCAAAGGCAGTCGCTTTGCAGCCTACGCTCCCTTCGGCCACTGGAAGACGCAGACATTCATCGCCGGACTGCGCTGCCATGGCCTGACCGCGCCATGGATTGTCGATGCGCCGATGAACAGCCGCATCTTCGAAACATGGATCGAGACACAGCTTGCGCCGACACTGTCGCCCGGCGACGTTGTCATCCTCGACAATGTCGGCTTCCACAAAAGCGAGAAAGCCGAGCAACTCGTCAAGGCGAAGGGTGCCTGGCTGCTCTTCCTGCCGCCCTATTCGCCTGACCTGAACCCCATCGAAATGGCGTTCTCGAAGCTCAAGGCGCTCTTACGAAAGCGAGCCGCCAGAAGCTTTGACACGATTGCCCAAGCCCTCGGCGACATCATCGCCCTCTTCTCCGTCACTGAGTGCAGAAACTTCTTCAAAGCAGCAGGATATGAGGCTGAATAAATGCGACACGCTTTAATGCACCGTGGGATTCCTGGTTTAGAGAGGCAGTCACTCCGAACTCTCAAGGCTCGCGCAATCTACAAGATGTTTTTTGGTCGAGCTCTTCTCGGTCCTTTACGTCGTTCGGCTGCCACGATTTTCCGAAGACCTGTTTCGTTGAGACCATTGCGGAGGAACAGACTTGGCGCTCGCGTTTGATGATTATGACCATTCACTCGCAAGTGAGCCTTTGACACAGGCAGGCAAGGCAGCTGCCATCTTGCTGGCCATGGGCAAGGAAACTGCGGTCCGACTCCTTAAGTATTTCACCCAGTCCGAGCTGCAGACAATTATTGCGTCTGCTCAAATGCTTCGCACGATTCCGCCACATGAGCTCGATCAGTTTGTCACCAAATTTGCAGCGCTCTTCACTGAGGGCGCCGGCCTCATAGACAGCGCAAAAGTCATTGAGAGCTTGCTGGAGGATAGTCTCGCGCGTGAAGATGTCGATGAAAGGCTCGAAAGGCGCGCGGCGTTACGCGCACATCAGGCTGCAACGTGTGAGCGACTTGTAGAAGCTGATAACAAAGTTATCGGGCGGATGTTGTCTCGCGAACACCCCGAGACCGCTGCATATATACTCTCCATGCTCCCGTCATCGTTTGGCGCGACGGTGCTAGCGGGATTGTCAGAGTCTTGCCGGGCAGACATCTTGAATTGCGCGATTAACATCAAGAGTGTTACCCCGAAAGCAGCACTGATAGTTGAAAAACGTCTAGAACAGCTCTTCGCTGGCGTCGATTTGCGGCGCGCTTCGGAAGGTGCGTGTAAGGTCGCTGACAAGATCAACAATTTCGACAAACAGCTCGGTGAAAGCCTGCAGCAATCACTTGATACGATAAACAAAAATGCGGCTGAACGCGTTCGATCGCAGATCTTCCTTTTCGACGACATCCTAGTCATGCCGCAGTATAGTCGGACGCTTCTTTTGAATGATATCGACAGCGACACTTTAACCATGGCTCTGCGCGCGGCGAGCCCGGCGCTGAAGGAATGTGTCCTGAATTCGATCAGTCCAAGGGCTCGACGTGCGATTGAGGCGGAACTACAAACTGGCATCACAGGTATAAAACCGCGCGATATTGCGCTTGCGCGCCGTAGTATCGCTCGACAAGCGATAAGTTTGGCGACGAGTAGGCAGTTTTCGCTTGTGGAAAGCGGTGAGGGATTCCAGTCTCAAAGGTAAAGCCGAAGAGGAGTGCGCCACCCGCCCCGAACTGATCTTGCAAGCGGGTCTACCGCTCAGATCGGGGCTAACCGGCAGCGCCAGCGTCGCGATTCTAACTGGCTGGTAAGCACGCGTCTCCAACCAGCTTTGACAATGGTATGGTTCAGGGCTCTAGCCTCAGGTTTTGTACAAGTCTCGGTGCAATCAGGCCCCCGCAACCAAATTCAAAGTATAGGTCACCACTAACCGTCTCGATCTTACCAAGGCGGTTTTGGCGTGCGCGGTGTAGGCTAGCAAGCCATTGACTCTGCTTCTGGACTTTTGCCTAGATTGCGGAGAAGTCCACCACCATGCTGTGCTGTCATCAGGACTAATCTGCCTAAAGCGATCCTCTTCGACACTAGGGACGACGCCCGAGTCTGTCGGCGACCTGAAGGCGCTCCTGTGGCGTGAGTGCGTCCAGCCTTGCGACCAGTGCGGTCTGCAGGACGTTCTCGGCGCTTTTCATGCGCTCCGACTTCTCCGACAACAGCCGATCGAGAGCCGTCGGATCGAAACGTTCTGCCGTCAGGACCGCCCGCAGATCTGCAATATTGCTGTCGGACAGATCGCGAAAGGCCGGATCGTTGCGCAGAAGGTGGGCGACCTCGTCCCGATAGGGAGCAGGCAGCGCGTCGAACAGCATGTTGCGCGAGACCTCGACCGAGCGCAGCGGCTGTGGCGGGTGGATGAACAGGGCATCGCCGATCATGATGCCGATGATCAGGGCATTGAGGCTGAGCGAGCCGATGAAGATCCGCCGATGGATCCGCGAGGGGATGGCCTCGACGAGGCGGTTGGACAATCTGTCGGTCATCTGCTGATCCGTTTCGTCATTCACTCGGTCATGCCTTCAGGTGTTGCGATGAGTTCTGATGGGTTTTCGGGCAGGTCTAAGGTGATCGCTGGCCTGTCGAGGCCAAGGCCGGGCAGAAACATCGCGGGATCGCTGCCGAGTGCACCAAACCAGATGCCGCAGAACAATGAAGCCGCCATGCCAAGCGCAGGGCGCCATCCGCCGATCAGGCCAAGGATATCTTCGACCAGCAGGCGCATGGAAAAGCGGGTAGGTCGATCTGCCGGGCGCTCGCGCTTAGCGGCCATTTCATCACTCTCACGTTTTGCGTCAGCGATAAGCCTTGCTGTCAAAACGTCAGACGGGGCCGCCTCAATGCTGCGCAGATCGGCAAAAAGCGCGTCCAGCCGGTCATCATTCATCTGCATAACCCAGGGCCTCCTTCTTTGACGATAATGCAGCGGCAAGGGCGCGCTTGCCACGCGCGGTGAGGGACTCCACCGCCTCGACCCCGATATCCATGATCGCGGCGATTTCCGGGTTGCCCAGCCCCTCGATAAAACGCAAGGACACCGCCAGTGCCTGGCGTTCGGGCAGTTCGGCCAGCGCCCGGCGCAGTGCATCGAGCCGCGCCTCCTGCTGCAGAGACGCGATGATGGCGGGATCGCCCGCGGTCATTTCACTTGCCACTGCGTCGATGGGAACCATCTTGCAACGGGCGCGAAGACGGTCCAGGCAAAGATTGGCTGCCACGCGGTAGAGCCAGGTGCTGACCTTCGCCCTGGGTTGCCATGTGGGGGCCGCCCGCCAGAGGCGGAGCATGGCCTCCTGCGTGATATCCTCTGCTTCCGATCGGTTGCCGAGCAGACGAAGCGCCTGGGCAAGCACCCGAGGCGACAGCCGCTCGATGAGCTTTTGCGCCGCGCGGTTATTGCCGGTGGCGAAGGCCTTCAGCAGAGATGCATCTTCCTCCTGCAAGCGGTCGCAGTTCCTCTTCTCCGTCGACGCCGGTGCGAGCGACCGTATCGGAGGCAGACCCGGCACCGGGCGTGCCTGACCGGACCATGCGGGACTGATTTCCCACTGCGGCATCACGAGGATCACCATAAACATTCACGGAGGTTGGCGACAAGAACTGGCATGTTGAACGGTGGGGAAAGGATTTTCCGTCGGAGGGCCACTCTTTTTCGACGCAACCGCGACGGAAACGGCAAGAACGTCCGTTGAAACGCCATCACGGTCACCTGGATACACCATGCGCTTCTTCCGATTTCTCCTGACCCGGCATCCCCTGCCGACTGCCGTATTGGTCATCGGTCTTGCCGGGCTCAGCTGGTTCGGCGTGCGTTTCGTCTCTGAACTTCTCTATTTTTCCGATCCTGCCCATCAGGAGCAGTCGCTCGCGCCGTGGATGTCCCCCTATTATGTGGCGAAATCCTGGGACCTGCCCCGCGAGGTGATCATTCGCGAGATGCAGCTTGAGCCCGACCACAAGCAGCCGACGCTGGCCGATGTCATCGAGCATATGGGCGTCACGCTTCCGGAACTGGAGGCGCGCATCCGCAAGGCCAAGGCCGCGCTCGAAGCCGAGCGGAGACGGCATCACGAAGGGCGCGATGACATGTCGCCCGGTTTTGAGCACGGACGCGGTGAGGCCGGGGCTGGTGGTCATGACTGATATTCTGCTCGGGCTCGTCCCGACCTATGGGCTTTGGCTCATCATGGGGGCCTTGCTCCTGTCGTGCCTGGCGCTGCCGGTGCCATCCTCGATCCTCGTGATGACCGCAGGAGGCTTTGCCTCCAGCGGTGATCTGGTTCTGTGGCAGGTTCAGATATCAGCCTTTGGCGGCTTCGTGATCGGTGACCAGCTTGCCTATGGGCTGGCGCGCAAGGGTGGCGCGCCGCTTCTGGCAAGCTTGCGGCGGCATCCGCGCATGGAAGGGCTGTTCGGCAAGGCGGAGGGGCTGCTCAACCGCCGGGGACCGGTTGCGGTGTTCTTGAGCCGCACCGTGTTCAGCCCGCTTGGTCCCTATATGGGATATCTCTCGGGCGCACTGTCTCTGCCCTGGACCTCCTTCACGCTTGCTGCCGTTCTCGGTGCCGTGTGCTGGTGCTGCGGTTACAGCCTGCTCGGTTATGTCTTCGCCAGCCAGATCGCTCAGGTCGCCTCGCTCATCGGCAATGCGATCGGCATCGTGCTGCTCGGGACCCTGGTCCTGGCGACGGGCTTTCATCTCTGGCGCAGCTGGCGGCGGGAGAGGGGCGAGCCTTCTCAAAATAATTCTGAGGCCGGCGACGGAAACGCGTGAAGGCGCCGTTCAACGGGTCATCAATCCACGGCCATCGTTGCCGCTTCCACGACTTTGGAGCACAGCATGAACAGACGCACCTTCCTCGTCAGCCTTGCAGGCCTCGGCCTAGCAGCAGCCACGCCCCATGTTCTCCTTGCCGTCGAGGGCGGTGCGGGCATTCAAGCGGTGACCGCCATCACCGAGGTCTTCGGCAATGGTCAGCGGTTGACGGCGCTGGCGCTCGAATATGGCACGGAGATTGAGGCGGCCGTTCTGTCTGCGGACGCCTTTACCGTTGCCGACCGCACGGTGACGCGCGTCTATGCCAATACCACGGCAGATCTTTCCGCAGAGGGCCGCAACGGCCGCTTCGTGATTGTCGAACTGTCGCCCGAGGATGCGGCAGCGCCGACCTATATCCAGGTGAAGCGCGATATCGTTCACAAGAAGGCCGAGGCGAGCGTGGTCCAGGCCAAGGCAGTCAAGACGGTTGGCGGCGATGAGATCGCTGCAAACGATACGGCTGTTTCGAACACAACGCAGAAGAACCTGATCGTCGACGAGTTCAAGCCGCTCGTCTACACCGATCCGGCAACCGGCAAGACGCTCGCCTACAATCTCTTCATCCCGCGCGACTACGATCCCTCGAAGCGCTATCCGCTGGTCAATTTCATGCATGATGCCGGCGTGACCTCGACTGAAGTCGACCGGACGCTGGTGCAGGGGCTGGGCGCTGTCATCTGGGCTGATCCGGCGGAACAGGCTAAGCGTCCCTGCTTTGTCGTCGCGCCGCAGTTCCCCGAACAGTTCGTCAACGACCAGTCGGAAGATTCGCCCTATCTCGACCTCGTGGTTGGCCTCGTGAACTCCGTTGCTGCCGAGTATTCGATTGACCCGAACCGGCTCTACACGACGGGCCAGTCGGGCGGCGGCATGTTGTCGATCGCGATCAACATCAAGTATCCCGACTTCTTCGCCGCCTCCTTCCTCGTCGCCTGCCAGTGGGCTGCGGAACTCTGCAAGCCGCTCGCCACCGACAAGATGTGGGTGGTGGTCAGCGCGGGAGACGTGAAGGCCTATCCGGGACAGAACGCCATCATGGAGGTTCTCGAAGCCGAAGGTGCCAAGGTCTCCCGAGCGGAATGGAACGGCCGGGCGACGCCCGCAGAGCTCTCTGCCGCTGCAGCCGAGCTCGAGAAGTCCGGCGGCACGCCGATCCTCTATGCGCATTTTGCCACCGGCACGGTGCATCTCGAAGGCCAGGAAGACAGCCCCGGTTCCAACCACGTCAATACCTGGCGGATCGCCTACGAGATCGAGCATATCCGCGACTGGTTGTTCCGGCAGGTCAAGGCCTGAGCTGGCGCTCTGGGCCGTCTTGATGGACAATCACACACTGCGCCTACCACCGTTGGAAAGAGGATGAACCTGATGAAACCCTTATCGAGAACCATGCGCGGCCTTTTGGGCGGGGTGAGCATGATAGCGAGTTTGACGGCGGGTGAGGCGATGGCGGAAGGTGCTTTCGACAAGACATTGACACTTGATCCCGCGCGCTTTGCGGTCGTCAACGTCACTGTGGACGGCAAGCCCATGGTGCTGCGCCGCTATGATGCGGTCTATGTCGGCAAGCCTGTCGCCATGGCATCCGAGCAGCCGGCTCGCAGGATGGGGCCGGGCGGAAGCCCCTCGGGCGCCGACACGCAAACGCTGGCTGATCCGCTGACATACCAGAAGCTCAGCATCTTCGTTCCTGAAACGGCATCCGAGACCTCGGCAATCATCCTGAATGTCAACAACGGAGGATGGTTCGCCAGCGAACTGCAGTCCGATATCGAAGACGGCGGCGCCTACCGATCGGACAGCGATACGGACAAGGCCGGCGCAGCGCTCGCCGCCGGCTATGTCTATGTTGATATCGGCAGTCGCGGACGTGGCATTCTGGCGGCCGACGGCAGCCTCCCGGGCAAGGCGCCTGCAGCCGTGATCGACACCAAGGCAGCTATCCGTTACCTGAGGCTCAACGACACAGCCCTTCCCGGATCTGCGGAGCGCATCGTCATCACCGGAACCTCCGGCGGCGGCGGTCTGTCTTCCGTGGTTGCCGCGAGCGGCAACAGCCCGGATTATCTGCGTCATCTGGCCGAGATTGGTGCTGCCGGCGTTGCGGAAGACGCGACAAGCAGTCTCAACGACGACGTCTTCGCCGTCATTGCCTATTGCCCGATCACCGATCTCGGTCACGCCGACATGGCCTATGAATGGCTCTATAGCGGCATCCGCACGGAGGAAAACACTGCAGAGAATCGCTGGGGAGAGCGGGCCAAGGCCGCGTCAGCCGAGCTTGCTGCCGCCTATCCCGCCTATCTGGACGGCTTGAAGCTGACCAGCGCCGACGGCACGCCGCTCACCTCTGCGACCATGAAGGCCGCAATAACCGATGAGGTTCGCAAGGAAGTCGAACGCCATGTCGCAGCAGGCGGCACGATCCCCGCACGTGGCGAAGATTTCGAAATCACGCTGCGGCAGCGAGGCGGCGAGAAGACGCTCGTTCTCCAGAATGATTGGGTGACAGTCGAAAACGGCGCCGTGACGGCACTCGACTTCGACGCGTTCCTTGGTTTCGTCGCCAAGACCTCCGCGCTGAAGAACGTGCCCGCCTTCGACCGCAGCGCCAATACCGGCAATGAAGGCGTTGACGGCGAGAACTCGCTGTTTGGCGCGCCCACTCAGGCCTATTCGAATTTCAGCGCCTTCGGCTGGAACAACAACGAGGTCAAAGGGGATGGATCCGGTCCCGACGATACCGGAATGGACTGGGAAGGCTATACAAGTGGAGCAGGAGCGGCGCTTGCCGAGCAGGTGCGCCTGATCAACCCCATGGCCTATCTTCGCACCGAGGCGAAGGCGGCAGGCTACTGGTATATCCGCCATGGCCTGATCGACAGGGATACCTCCTTTGCCGTGGAACTCTCACTTGCCGAAGCGGCCCGTATGGATAGCGACGTAAAGTCCGTCGACTTCCGCCTGCCCTGGATGACCCCGCATAGCGGCGATTACGATGTGCGGGAAGCCTATGCCTGGCTGGCTGGAGTGCTAGCACAAGCAGGGCCGCCGCCTCGACCTTGAGCGGTGTGCCTCATGGGCGGGATTGATGCATCCGGCGAAGACAATGTCAGAGTTTCGAAAACATCGATCTTGTCTGGGTGGCTCTCCTTCGGCAAACGATCACACAGAAAACGACGCTCCGGTGTCCCGTCCGTGATTGATGGGTCCCGTTGTCGGGTTGCCGCAACTGCCGAAGTCTAATTCTTCAGTGCTGCGGGACCGGTCGAGTCCCGCAGAACGAGGCTTGTCGGCAGCTTGATCTGGCGTTCGGTGATAGGCTCGCCTCGCAGGCGCTTGATCAGAAGTTCTGCCGCAATCTTGCCCTGCAGCGCCGCGTCGACATTGATTGTCGTCAGTGCGGGCGTCAGCCAGGGCGAGAACGGAAGATTGTCGAAACCGACGAGCGACAGGTGATCGGGTACCGATCTTCCGAGAGCATGGGCCGCGCTGATGCAGCCGATGGCGATGGTATCGTTGCCGGCCATGATGGCCGTAATGTCCGGATGACGCTCCAGCAGGCGGCGTGTCGCGTGATGACCGCTTTCGGCGCTGAAATTTGCGTGCTCGACGTGGCTGTCCGGCAGCTCGATCCCGTGATTGGCGAGTTCTCGCCGAAGGACGGCCAGTCGCACGTCCGTTCCGATCAGACCCGCTCTGGAGAAGGGCACAGTTCCGATTTTCCGGTGGCCTAGCCCGACAAGGTTCTCGACCGCTGCAGATATGCCTTCGCTTGTGGTGAAGTTCACGGACAGTTCGTCCGGATGCCGGACCGAGCCAACCAGCACGACGGGATACCCTTTGTCGATCAGATCGCGCAGATTGGGATCATCACTGCGGGGATTGAGCACGATCATGCCGTCTATCCGGCGGGATTCCACCATGCTTTCGTAAGGGTTTGCACTGTTCTCGGCCGTGATGCCTTCAAGGAGGACATGATAGCCGTGTTCGCGATTGCATTGGCTGATCCCGTGCATGAGCTGGGGAATGAAGGCGTCAATCGGCAGGATGGCGGGGTCGGAGATGATGAGCCCGATGGTTTCCGTATCGCCGCGCACGAGCATGCGGGCGGCTGAGTTTGGCTTGTAGCCGAGATCACTGGCGGCCTGCAGCACGCGACGGCGGGTCTCGTCCGAAAGGCTGACCGTTTCCGACTTGTTGAGAACCATCGAGACTGTCGTGCGCGAGACGCCTGCCATGCGCGCAACGTCCCAACTGGTTACCTTGGCCACCATGAATGTCTTTCCTCCCTGATCGATTCACTCTCGAACGCGCCTGTCGCGGATCGTTATGCACCCCTGTTGGCGATTGACAATCATCCAAACGTCTCGTACTCATACTAACACGTGTTAGTAATCGCGTTAAGTGAGGATAACACGTGTCAGCTGGAGGGCTGATTATGGAGGGAGGACTGATGGTCGCCGTTTCGGAATCTGGAAAACCGCGTCGAAATCGCGAGGGTCGGCGCAAGCGGCGGCTGCCTGAATGGGCTGTCGGCTATCTCTTCATCCTGCCTGCGCTGATCGGCTTTGTTCTCTTCTATCTTCTCCCCACCGTGCGGGCGATGGAGATCAGCCTTACCGATTGGAACATGCTGCGCGCGCCCCGCTTCATCGGGTTCGACAATTATGTCCGTCTCTTTTCCGATCCAAAGTTCTGGGATTCGCTGCGTCTGACCCTGCTCTATGTGGTCTACAATATCCCGGTTCAGACAGCGCTCGGTCTCCTGATTGCCGTGCTGGCGGATCGACTGGCGCGTGGCGTCACCGTGCGGGCGATCATCATCGCACCCTATCTTCTCTCCAATGTCGTTGCGGCCCTGATCTGGCTGATGATGCTTGATCCGCTGCTTGGCCTGACAAACCACTGGCTGGAGTTTATCGGCGTGGCCCGTCAGGGTTTCCTGAGTTCCCCGGATCAGGCACTCATCTCTGTGGCCGGCATATCGATCTGGCGGCATGTGGGGCTGACGGCACTGCTCTTCTATGCCGGTCTGCAGTCAATCCCGAAGGATCTCTACGAAGCCGCGCGTCTCGAAGGCGCTTCCGAGTTCACGATGTTCCGGCATATCACGCTGCCTTTGCTGCGGCCGGTTCTCGCCTTCATCCTCGTCACCTCGGTGATTGGCTCCTTCCAGATCTTCGACGTCGTGGCGGTTGCCACCAAGGGCGGTGGCCCTGCGGAATCGACCCGCGTCGTCCTCTGGTACATCTACGAGCAGGCATTCCGGTTCAACCGGATGGGCTTTGCCTCCGCCGCGTCGATGGTCCTGTTCACGATCCTCATTCTCGTCACGCTCCTGCAGATGCGGGTCTTGCGCGGCGGGCAGTCAGACCTGGCGTGAGGAGGCGGTCATGAACAGATTTTCCCCCTGGGCAATCCTCGGTTACGCGATCCTCGCGGTGTTTTCCATCATTTCGCTGCTGCCGCTCTGGATGGCGTTGAAAACTGCGCTGACCCATCCGCAGGAAATCTTTCAGACATCCACGGCACTTCTGCCACCGGACGCGATCCTTGGAAACTTCAGCCGCGTGATGGGCCTGCCGACCGATGTGGTTCTGACGTCGGTCAATGCCTCGCCGATCAACTTCCTCGTGGCCCTGCGCAACAGCGTTATCTACACGGTGCTGGTCGTTGGCGGACAGCTCTTCTTCTCGGCTCTGGCCGGTTATGCCTTCGCGCGGATGAAGTTTCCCGGCAGCTCGGTGCTTTTCTATGCCTTTGTCGCGGCGACCATGATCCCGGCCATGGTTCTGTTCATCCCGAACTTCATTCTCGTGAAGGAGCTCGGCTGGATCAACACGTTCCAGGGCATGGTGGCGCCATCGATCCTGATGTCTCCGTTTGCCATCTTCTTCCTGCGGCAGTTCTTCATTTCTTCGCCGCGGGAGCTTGAGGAAGCCGCGAAGCTCGATGGATGCTCCGCATTCCAGATCTTCTGGAAGATCGCTCTGCCCCTGCAAAAGGGGCCGATCGCAACGCTCGCCATCCTGCTGACCATCAATGCCTGGAACGAGTTTTTCTGGCCGTTCCTGACCGGTCGCGATGAAAGCGTGCGCGTCATGGCTGTCGCGCTGTCCGACTTCCTCAGCCAGACCGGCCAGGGGACGCCCGACTGGACGGGCCTGATGGCTGCGGTGAGCCTTTCGATCATACCGGTTCTGTTCGTACTCGCCTTCTTCGGACGGCGCATCGTGGAATCCCTGCAGACGACAGGGATGAAGTAACCCGCAATCAATCATCGGGAAACCAGGAGGAGTGATGATGAAAAATGCAATCGCGACCATGTTGTCGACCACCATGCTGGCGGGGGCTTTGGCAACCTCTGCCCAGGCGGCTGACGTTGAGTTGAGCTACTGGATGTGGGATGGCAACCAGGCGCCGGTCTATCGCAAATGTGCCGACAAGTTCGAAGCCGCCAATCCGGGGATCAAGATCTCGATCAAGCAGGATGGCTGGGACAATTACTGGCAGACGCTGACCACGGGCTTCGTGTCGGGCACCGCACCCGATGTCTTCGTCAACCATCTGAGCCGGTTCCCGGAATTCCTGGCCAATGGCGTCATGGTCGACCTCACCGAGAAGATTGCCGCCGACAAGGTCGACATGACGGCCTATCTGCCGGGTCTCGCCGAAGCGTGGAACAAGGATGGCCAGCAGTTCGGCCTGCCCAAGGACTGGGATACGATCGCCTATGTCTACAACAAGAAGATGCTCGCTGACGCGGGCGTGACGGAGGATGACCTCCGGAACATGACCTGGAACCCGAAGGACGGTGGGACTTTCCAGCAGATCCTCGCCAAGCTGACGATCGACAAGAACGGCAAGCGTGGCAACGAGGAAGGCTTTGATCCGAAGAACATCGAAGTCTACGGTCTGGCAACCAATCCGGCCGATGGATACGGCCAGACGCAGTGGAGCCACTTTGCCGCATCCTATGGTGTGAAGTTCATCGATCAGCCCTGGGGCACGAAATATCTCTATGACGATCCGAAGCTGGCGGAGACGCTGACCTGGCTGCGCGATTTGTCGTTGAAGCATGGATTCAGCGTTTCGCAGGAGCAGGCGGGCAACCTCCAGGCCGTCGGTCTGTTTTCAGCCGGAAAGGCCGCTCTGGTTCCGGATGGATCCTGGATGATCAATTCCTACCGCGACAACACGCCGTTCGAATTCGGCTTTGCGCCGCTTGCTGAGGGACCAGAGGGCCGCCGTTCGATGTTCAACGGTCTGGCGGATTCCATCTGGAGCGGCTCCAAGCATCAGGATGAGGCCTGGAAGTGGGTGCAGTATCTCGGCTCGGACGAATGCCAGGCGATTGTCGGCGAGGCGGGTGTCGTCTTCCCGGCGCGGCCAGAGGCCACCAAGCTGGCAGAGGAAGCTCACAAGGCCAAGGGGCTCGATGTTTCCGCCTTCACCCTGCTGGCGACGCCCGAGACCACCTTCCCCTTCCCGATCTCGGATTTCGGCGGGGAGATTTCCTCGATCTTCTCGACTGCCGTCTCGAAGATCATGCTCGACCAGGGTGATCCGGCCGAGATCCTGAAAACCGCAAATGACGAGGTGAACAACCTCTTCTGAGCCTTTCCCTCCCTACGACCTTGCGCCGCGCCCATGATGTGGGCGCGGGCCTTACCAACCTAGTTTCAAGACCGGTGGCCCAAGACGCCGGTTACCCCCGGAGAACCCCATGCGTCCCCCCAAGATCACCTTCATCGGTGCCGGTAGCACCGTGTTCGCAAAGCACCTGATGGGCGACATCCTTTCGTTCGAGGATCTGCAGGATGTCGATATCGTCCTTTACGACATCAACGAGGAGCGCCTGAACGAGTCGCTTGCCGTCGGCAACAAGATCAAGCAGCAGCTGAATGTCCCGGCGCGCATCACCGCGACTACGGACCGATCGAAAGCCATGGACGGCGCCGACTTCTGCATCAACATGATCCAGGTTGCCGGTTACAAGCCAGGCACCGTTGTCGACTTCGAGACCCCAAAGAAATACGGCCTGCGTCAGACGATTGCCGATACGCTCGGCATTGGTGGCATCATGCGGGCGCTGCGCACGGTTCCCGTGCTCGCCGAGATGTCGAAGGACATGGAGCGTCTCTGCCCGGATACGCTGCACATCAACTATGCCAACCCGATGGCGATGAACTGCTGGGGCCTTAGCCGCCTGTCGAAGATCAAGACCGTCGGCCTCTGCCACTCTGTTCCCTACACAGCCAAGGAACTCGCAGAAGATATCGGCGTGCCCTACGAGGAAATCGACTACCTCGTTGCCGGCATCAACCATATGGCATTCTACCTCAAGTTCGAGCGTAACGGTGAGGATCTCTACCCTCTGATCCGCAAGGTCATGGAAGAGGGGCGCGTGCCGGATGGCAACCGGGTTCGCTACGACATGTTCAAGCGCCTCGGCTATTTCGTCACCGAAAGTTCGGAGCATTTCGCTGAATATGTCCCGTGGTACATCAAGTCCGGCCGGGAAGACCTGATCGAGCGCTTCAACATCCCACTCGACGAGTATCCGCGCCGCTGTGAAAAGCAGATCGCCGACTGGAAGACCATGTCGAAGGATCTGCAGGATCCGAGCAAGACGATCCCGATCGAGCGGAGCGTGGAATATGGTTCCCATATCATCCGTGCCATGGTCACCGGCAAACCCGCCGTCGTCTACGGAAACGTGCCGAACGACCAGATCATCTCGAACCTGCCGGACGGCTGCTGCGTCGAGGTGCCCTGCGTCGTTGATCGCAATGGCATTCAGCCGACACGGATCGGGTCGATCCCGCCGCACCTTGCCGCGCTCATGCAGACGAACATCAATGTTCAGGCCCTGACCGTCGAGGCGATCGTGACCGGCAAGCGCGAGCACATCTATCATGCAGCAATGCTTGACCCCCACACTGCGGCCGAGCTCGACCTCGATCAGATCTGGGAGCTGACCGACGATCTCCTGAAGGCTCATGGAGCCTGGATCCCCGAGAACCTGCGCTGAGGCCAAGGCGACCGGGCGCAATCTGCGCCCGGTCGATCATGAGACGAGGGAGGAAAAGAACATGGCTGGACTGGAACTGAAGCAGGTCCGCAAATCCTATGGTGCGGTCGATGTCGTGCATGGCGTTGATCTGACGATCCGAGATGGCGAGTTCGTCGTGTTCGTGGGGCCCTCGGGATGCGGCAAGTCGACACTCTTAAGGATGATCGCTGGCCTTGAAGACATATCCTCTGGCGCTCTCTCGATCGGCGATCAGAACATGACAAGGGTGGCTCCGGCCGATCGCGGCGTTGCCATGGTCTTCCAGTCCTATGCGCTTTATCCGCATATGTCGGTCGAGGAGAACATGGGCTTCGGTCTGAAGATCAACGGCTTCTCGAAGGAAGAGGTGAGGGAGAGGGTGCTGGCTGCTGCACGCACGCTGCAGCTCGAACCTCTCCTGCAACGCAGGCCTCGGCAACTCTCCGGTGGTCAGCGTCAGCGCGTGGCGATCGGGCGTGCGATCGTGCGCGAACCGGATGTGTTCCTGTTCGATGAGCCCTTGTCTAATCTCGATGCAGAACTCAGGGTCCAGATGCGGCTTGAGATTGCGAAGCTGCATCAGTCACTCGGCACGACCATGATCTACGTGACGCATGACCAGGTGGAGGCGATGACCCTGGCGGACCGTATCGTCGTGCTGCGAGCGGGGCGCATCGAACAGGTTGGCGCGCCAATGGAGCTCTATGAGGATCCCGACAATCTCTTCGTTGCGGGTTTCATCGGGTCACCGAAGATGAATTTTCTGCCCGCGACACTGGTCTCAAGCAGCGCCCCGGATATCGTGGTTCGCTTGGATGAATTCCCCACCGTCACTCTTCCGCTCTCTCTCAAAGGAGCCGTTCCGGCTCTTGGCGACAAGCTGATGCTCGGCGTCCGACCGGAACATTTCCAGCTTCATTCGGCAGAGGGGTTCAATGTCCGCCTCGATGTCCTGGAGAATCTGGGTGCCTCGTCCTTTGCCTATGTTCAACATGGCCGTGACGAGCCTTTGACCATCGAAATCAGAGAAGCCAGGAACTTGAAGGCGGGAGACAGCCTCAAGATAGGGATTGATCCGAGCAGGGCTCTCCTGTTCAACGCGTCCAGCGGTTTGCGTATCCGCTAGGACGATCGGGGACGCCCATGCATGGCGTCCCGGATTTCCGCGAACATGCGTTATTGCTGCCGCTTGAGATATTCGTCGACCGAGATCACCTCGGCATAGGCGAAGGCCAGGGCAGACATGAAGGCGGCGTGAACCTGGTTGGCCGGCACGCGTTGATCACCGAACTCGAGGTCACGCGTCGCGACGGCGTCATGGAGCACCGTTACCTGATAGCCCTTGTCCGATGCGGCGCGAACCGCTGCATCGACGCACATGTGGCTCATGGCGCCGACAACCACCACCGAAGTGACACCGTTCTGGTGCAGGATCGTGTCGATATCGGTATCCAGGAAGACGTTGATCTGGGACTTGGTGACAACGATCTCGTTGCCCGTCGGAGCCACTTGCTCATGGATCTCGGCGCCATGGCTGCCCGGGACGAAGAAGGGCGCGTCGCTTTCCAGTGCATGGTGACGGACGTGAACGATCAGATCGGCCCGACCACGGAAGGTGTCGAGCACCCCTTTGGCATTCTGGACCGCAGCTTCCGTGCCCACCAGTGGGAAGGCACCGTTCTGGAAATAGTCATTCTGAAAATCGATGAGCAGCAGGGCAGTCTTGGCCATCATGCGTTTCCTTCTTGCGGTATGGTCCCAAGTAGATCGAGGCCGCCGATGTTCGGCGGCCTCCGGTCTTTTCGAAGGACGTTCTGCGGTCGCTGCCGATCGCTTGCGTCCTTACTTCGGCGCCTTGGCCATCAGGCACAGGATCGTGTGGAGGACCTGCGCTGCGATATGGGCGGTGTTCGAGGTCGCGTCATATTGTGGCGCGACTTCGACGACATCGCCGCCGATAATGTTGAGGCCGTCAAGCCCACGCAGGATCTGCAGCACTTCGCGTGGCTGCAGACCGCCGACTTCCGGCGTTCCCGTACCGGGTGCAAAGCCTGGATCAACGCTGTCGATGTCAAACGACACGTAGGTTGGTCCGTCACCGACGACCTGCCGGGCCTTTTCGATCAGGCGCGGGATGCTTGCCTCTCCGACTTCCTCGGCATGGATGACCGTCATGCCACTCTCGTAGGAGAACTCCCAGAGATATTCGGCGGCACCCCGGATGCCGATCTGGATGGTCCGGCGCGGGTTCAGGACGCCGTCCAAAACGGCCAGGCGGAACGGGCCGCCATGCTGGAATTTCGTGCCTTCGTAGGGACCGTATGTCTCAAGGGAACTGGTTGGAAACCTGTCAATTCCTACCGACGACAAGGACTGACGTCAGCCAGTCCGCCACAAAGATTTGCAGAGGCATCAATGTTGCCCGTTTAATCGGCAGGCAATCTCGCTTGTCGGGCGACAGGGCCCGGCGCGGCTGCAGTTTGAAATTGGCATGGAAACTGCCAAACACACCTTGAGTTGGTGGCTAGGGTTCCGGCGCGTTAAGCGTGTCTGGTCCGAGAGCTGCCGCTGACAGGGGAGACATCCTGTCAGGCGCACGGCGGGATAAAAACCCGGGAGACCTCGTAAGCCAAGGGATTGGCGAGCGCGAGCGTCGCCATTCCCCAAAGTGAGGGGAATATGTCTTCAGTTTTGCGGTCGCCCGATCCCATCCTGTCCATCCGTGACCTCTGTGTCCGCTTGAGCCGTGACCGGCAGACGAGCACTGTCCTTGATGGTGTTGACCTCGACATGGCGGCAGGTGAGGTCGTGGCGCTGGTTGGCGAAAGCGGATCTGGCAAGTCGACGATTGGTCTTGCCCTGCAAGGTCTTCTTCCCGCAGAGGCGAGGTCTCAACTATCCGGCAGTATCCGGCTTGCCGGGCAGGAGATTATCGGCGCGGCCCACCGGGAACTGCGCGATATTCGCCGGACCCTGGTCCGCTCTGTGCCGCAGGATCCGATGGGGTCCCTCAATCCGACCATGAGCGTCGGGCAGCAACTCAGCGAAACGGGGCTGTCTTCCGACGCCGTCATCGACTGGCTGGCACGTACGGGATTGCGCGATGCACAGAGAATTGCCGGTGACTTGCCCCATCGTCTTTCGGGAGGCCAGCGCCAACGCGTGCTGATCGCCATGAGCATGGCGGCAAAGCCCAAGCTCCTGATTGCCGATGAGCCGACAACCGCGTTGGATGTCACTGTGCAGGCCCAGATCCTTGCTTTGTTGAAAGCGATGGCGCGCGAAAACAACACGGCGATCCTGTTCATCACGCATGATCTTGCGGTGGCCGCGGAACTGGCCGATCGCGTCATGGTTCTTTATGGCGGCCGTGTCGTTGAGGTTGGAGACACAAGGTCTCTGATTGCGGCGCCTGCGCATCCCTATTCCGCTGGGCTGCTTTCTGCTCGCTTTGACCTTGCATCGCCCCGCGACCGTCCATTGCAGACGCTTCGATCGGAGGCCTCCGGCATCAAGCCGTCAGGAGACCATTGCAACTATACTGCGCGTTGCCCTCTGGCCGATCCGGATTGCGGTGCGCGTCGGCCTGATCTCGCCCGCCTTGAAGACAGGAGGCAGGTCGCCTGCCTGCGGTCCAACAGAGTAACTGAGCTCCTCGCCAAGGTGCGCGAGGCGCCAGCCTGGCCCATGGCGAAAGCCGGTTCCCAGCATGCGCTTGAGCTGCGACGCATCGAAAAGAACTTTGCTTCGCCGACAGGTTTTTTCGGCCGTGATCGCGCAAAGCCGGTTCTGCAAGGCATTGATCTTAGCATCCGCGAGGGAGAATGCGTGGCCTTGGTGGGTGAAAGCGGATCGGGGAAGTCGACCCTTCTGCGCATCGCCGCAGGCCTGGTTAAGCCGGATGCAGGAGACGTGGTCTGGTTGGGAGGCGTGCCGCCGCAGGTGGTGTTTCAGGATGCTGTCGCGGCCCTGACCCCGTGGCTGACAATCGGTGAGCAGATCGGTGACCGGCTGCGCAAGCTCGGGCTTTCGCGCGCTTCGCGGGAGACGCGGGTCGCAGAGGCCCTGCAACGCGTCGGCCTCGACCCTGGTCTTGCCGCCGCTCTGCCGGGAGAATTGTCTGGGGGGCAATGCCAGCGCGTCACGGTCGCGCGGGCCATCGTCGATCCACCCCGCCTGTTGCTCTGTGACGAGCCGATCAGCGCCATGGATGTATCGCTTGCGGCCCAGACGCTCAATCTGCTCGGTAATCTGCGCCGGAGCATGGGCATGGCGATGCTCTTCGTCACGCATGATCTGGCGGCAGCGCGATTGATTGCGGATCGCATTGCCGTTCTCGAAAAGGGCGAACTCGTCGAGATCGGTGATCCCGACCAGATCATCACATCCCCTGAAGCGCCCTATACCCAGATGCTCGTTAGCGCTGTCCCCCGGCTCCCTTTTTGAACGGCTTCCCTATGTTTCCCACTGTTTCAGCACCGCGCAATTTTCGACCGAAATCTTTGGCCTGGCTGCATCGTGTTGGCTGGATGGAACGTGTCGGGCTTGCCGGCGTCCTGCTTATCACGCTGGTCGCGCTGATTGGCCCGCTTTTTACGCCCTACGATCCGATGCTGCGCGTCGCCGACGCCTATCGGCCGCCCGACGCCTCGCATTGGTTCGGAACCGACGAAATCGGGCGAGACCTGTTTTCGCGCGTCATTCTCGGCATCCGCTTTACCTGGCTGCCCGGTCTGTCGATCATCGCCATCGCGCTCCTCATCGGTACGGTGATCGGGATCTTTGCCGGCATGATGGGTGGATGGGTCGACACCGTGTTTCAGCGGGTCATCGAGCTCTTCATCATCCTGCCGTCGACGCTGATCGCGCTGGCGGTTGTGGCAGCGCTCGGTCCGGGTCTGGTGAACACGATGATTGCCATCACGATCTTCTGGTGGCCGTGGTATGCCCGCATGGCACGCGATGAGGTGCGCCGCATCCGCAGCCGTGCACATGTCGAGGCCGCGATCATCGCGGGTGTCAGTGGGCCGAGGCTGATGTGCCGCTATCTTCTGCCCGGTGCACTGCCGGCACTCGTGGTGTCTGCCACGCTCGATGTGGCAAATATCATCCTGACCTTGTCGGTGATCTCCTTTCTCGGCCTTGGCCTGCCGGCGCCAGCGCCTGAGCTTGGGGCAATGACCGCGCGGTCGATCGACAGCCTCACCGTCTATTGGTGGCTGCCGATGCTGCCTGCCCTCGTGATCTTCAGCATGTCGATCCTTGCCAATCTCGCCGGTGACGGCTTGCGTTCGGCGTTGCGGGGGAGCTGATCCATGCTTGTCTATCTCGCAAAGCGCCTGTGTGGCCTGGTGATCGTGCTCGCGGTGATGAGCTTCACCGTCTTCTGCCTGCAGGCCATCATCCCGGCCGATCCGGCCCGAGCGCTGGCCGGACCTTCGGCGCCTGCGGAAACGGTCGAACAATTGCGTCAGACGCTCGGGCTCGACCAGCCCCTCCTGGTGCAATACGGCCAGTTCATGGGCCGCCTGATGGAAGGTGATCTCGGGACTTCGATCCGCACCCGCCAGCCGATCACCGAAGACGCCCTCAAATACGGGCCTGCTTCGCTCGAACTGATCTTTGCCGCCGTCCTTCTGGGAACGGCCATGGCGTTTCTGCTTGCCTTTGCCCAGACCACCCTGGCGCGACCGGCGATCATTCGGCTGGGCATGCTGGCCGCCGGGTCGCTGCCAATCTTCCTCACGGCACTCCTGCTGGTGTATTTCCTCTGGTTCCAGCTTGATTGGTTTCCGGGAAGCGGTCGCCTCGATATCAGGCGGTTCTCCGGGCCAACAGGCTTTTTCGTGCTGGATGGATTGTTGCTGGGGCGTCCGGAGGTGTCGCTGAATGCGCTCTGGCATCTGGCGCTGCCGGCCTTCACCCTGGCCGTGCCGATTGCCATCGCCGTTGGCCGGGCTCTGAACTCTGCCCTGGTCGATGTGTTGCGCCAGCCTTACATCCGCACGGCGCGCGGCAAGGGGCTCGGCGAAGGCCGCATCTTCCTGCGGCATGGCTTGCGCAATGCCGCTTCGGCGCCGCTCACCATGCTCGGCCTGCAGGTTGGATTGCTTTATGGAAACCTGCTGATCGTGGAGCGGATCTTCTCCTGGCCGGGGCTGGGGCTCTACACGGTGCAGTCGTTTGCGACATCCGACCTGCCGGCCGTGCTGGGGGTCGCCATGGTTTTCGGTGCCTTCTACATCCTCTGGATGATGGTGATCGAGATCCTGCAGTCGATTGCAGATCCCCGGATCGCCCTATGATCAAGTAGTGTCTTCTAATATTTGATGAAATTCTTAAATGTACTTAATTCGATCTATTTGTTTAAGAATAGAGCAGGAACCCGGTTGGACAATGAGCAGGCAAGCAGCGGCTTGGGTGGTCATTCCGGTTTCAAAGTATTTTTTGCCTTTGGCACGTTTATTGCTGGTCGTCATAGTGAGACTGGTGGCTAGGGTTCCGGCGCAGCATGCGTGTCTGGTCCGAGAGCTGCCACCGTCGGACATCGAAGTCCGGCGGATGCACGGCGGGACAAAAGCCCGGGAGACCTCGTAAGCCAAGGGATTGGCGACGATGGTCCGTCAATCCCTTTTTTTGAAGAAGGGAGTGTTGTCATGCTTTTCAGTCATAGTCAGTTCACCCGCCAGATCGGCCGATTTTTCTTCGGCGCCGCCGTTCTGACGATCGCTTTGTCCAATGCCGGAGAGGGGAGGGCCGAAGACGTCCTGCGCATCCCCATGGCCACCGATATCGATTCCTTCGACCCCGACAATGCCTTCGAGATGGATGGGCTCGCCGCCATCAACAATGTCTATGAGGGGCTTGTCGAATATGTGCCCGGCAGTTCAGAGATCCGTGGTCTGCTGGCCAAAAGCTGGACCGTTTCGGATGACGGCCTGACATATACGTTCAACCTGATCGAAGGCGCGCGTTTTCACGATGGGACGCCGTTCAACGCCGCTGCCGTCAAGACCTCTTTCGAGCGTCGTCGCGACAGTGAACTCATCCTCAGCTACTTCCTCTGGAACGTGAAGGACATTGCTGCGCCTGACGACAAGACGGTGGTCCTGACGCTGGGTGTACCGCAGCCCTCGCTGCTCGACAGCCTTGCCAGCCCGTGGGGTCCGAAGGTGATCAGCCCGAAGGCGCTGGCCGACAATGGCGGCGGCAAGGCTGCGGGCACGTGGCTTGATACTCAGGCCACTGGCACGGGTCCGTTCATGCTTGCGAGTTTCGAGCGTGGCCAGGGCTACGAGTTGAAGCGGTTCGACGGCTACCATGGGCCGGCTCCGTTCTTCTCAACGGTCGAGCTGCCGGTCGTGGCCGATATCGGTCAGCAAATGCTGGGTCTGCAGGCGGAAGAACTCGACGCGGTGCCGGCCAACTATCCCTGGGCGCAGCTCGCCGCCCTGCCGCCGGGTCTCGTGGCCACTGCCGCGCCCAGCACGTCTGCCATCATCGGGTTTGTGAAGCCCGGTAGCGCACTCGAGGATCCCTCGATCCGCAAGGCGGTCCTGACGGCGATCAATCCGGAAAGCTGGGTCAAGGACGCTTTCGGTGCCTATGGTCATGTTGCGAAATCGGTCTATCCGGACGTCATGCTGAACCCCGTCAAGCCGATTGCCTTCCCGACCGATGTTGAGGCAGCCAAATCAATTGTCGCCCAGAAAGGCCCGATCAGCCTTACCCTGGGGATCACCACGGAAGACGCGAATGCGCTCGGTCGGGTCGGCGACCTCCTGGTCGCGCAACTGGCAGGCTTCGGCATCAAGGCTACAGTGACCATCCTGCCGGCTGGTGCCTCGTTTGCGCTGAAGGACAATCCCGACGGCCCGGATGTCTACATCAGCAAAGTGACGCCGGATGCGCTGCACCCTGAAAATCAGGCCGGCGTCTTCTTTGCGACCGGTGCCCCGATCAACTACTACGGGCGTGGCCTGCCCGAGGCGGATGCCCTGTTGCAGCAGGCCGGCGCGCTGACCGACATCAAGGCCCGCAATGCGCTCTATGAAATGGCCGGACATCTCTATTTCGATCAGGGCCTGTTCATTCCCATGGTGACGGTCGACGACGTCGTGGTCCATCCTGAAGGTCTTGCCGATCTCGGTCTGCGCGCCGCCTATGCGCCGGGCAATATCGACTTCGGTTCGGTCCGCTGGTCCGAATGATCATTGCGGGGCGGTCGCTGCGCGGCCGTCCCTCCTTTCCATCGTCTGTCGGGAGGCATCATGTCCACGACCATCCAGAAGGTTGAACGCAACCTCGGTCTCGTCCGCGCACCCTTTAAACCGCAGCTGCGGATCTCGCATATCAACGATTACCTGATCTGCTTCTATGACGGCCGGGACATCGCGCAATATCCCGCATGGCTTCACAGCAATATCGACATGCAGCTCGGGGTCTGCAACTACGTGCTCCATCGCAGTGATCGCGCTGTCATCTTCGATACGATGCTCTACAAGGAGCATATCCTCGCCATCGATTCCTACATTCGCGACATGGGGATCAAGCATGTCTCGGTCATCAATTCCCATTGGGATTGCGATCATGTGGCCGGCAACTTCCTCTACAAGAACAGCGATATCATTGCGACGAACCGAACCCGCTGGAAGCTGCAATCGAGTGCGGAGCTTTTCCGGACAGGCGAGATCTGGTCCGCCGCAGGCGACCCCAACTATCCGGGCGTCGAGGAAGTCGTGCTGCCGAACCGCACCTTTGACGGCCGCATGACCGTCTGGCTTGAGGATATCCAGATCGAATTGATCGAGACCTTCGTGCACCAGATCGGCCATCTCGTCGCCTACCTGCCGCGCGACAAGATCCTGCTGGCAGCCGATGCGGTCGAGGATACCGTGCCGTTCAACACGCCCGCCATGACCTCTGACATGCCCCTGCAGCTGATGACCTACAAGTCGCTTCTCGCCATGGATGTTTCACGGATGTACCCATGCCATGGCCGCTTCGAGGTGATCGATGCCGGTGGCTACACGCAGGAGATCACGGCGGCCATGCTGGATTACAATATCCAGCTGCTAAGGCGGAAGGACGAACCCGATTATCTCGCCGCGCCGGTCGAAAGCTTCATCCAGACGTGGCTCGACAAGGGCGTGCTGGCCATGCACGAACCCTACCGTGCGCTTCACGAGAACAATGTCTCCCTTATCGATAAGACTTATGGCGGTAGCTCCATGCCTGCCATTCCCGACTGACGTGACGTCTGGCGCGCAGACCGCGGCTGCACCTCACGACGGCGCGAGGTCAGCGCAGCGCCCGCGCGGTTTCCTGAAGGGTCTTGAAGGCGGCAAATCTACTTTCATGCATCGCTGCCAGCGCGGCGGTGGCCGGGTGGTATATGCTGTCTATGCGCGCCAGTGCTTCCATGGCACGGCGCATGTCCGAGAAGGAGCCGGCTGCGACAGCCCCGAGAATTGCGGAACCGAGAAGCACGGGCTCCTCGGCGGCTGTCGCAACAACCGGCTTGCCACAGGCATCTGCCAGGATCTGGCGGACCAGCGGGCTCGCACCGGCACCGCCGCTGATCACTACCCGCTCGACGGAAGCACCCGACTTTGCCTGAGTCTCGATGATCTGCCGCAATCCGTAGCCGATGCCGCAGAGCCCGGCGATGTAGAGGGCGATGAGGTTGTCGAAGTCACGCTCCATTCCAAGCCCGGCGATCACGGCGCGGGCATGTGGATCGGCAAAAGGCGCGCGGTTCCCGAGAAACTCCGGCACGACATGCAGGCCGTTCGCCAGTTCGACGGCCTCAGAGGCATGCGCGACCTTTGCTGCTGCCTGTTCGGCCATGAATGCGGGCAATGACTTGCCTTCTGCCTGTGCTCGCGACATCGCGTCGGCTGCTGCCGGGTGGAAGGCGAGCAACTGGTCGATCGCAGCGCCGGCTGCACTCTGGCCTCCTTCGTTCAGCCACATACCGGGCACCATGGCCGAGTAGTAGGGGCCCCAGACGCCGGGCACGAAAACGGGCTCTGTCGTCGATGTCATGGTGCAAGACGATGTGCCGAAGACATAGGCGAGGTTCTCGGCCGGCTTGCCGCCGATACCGACCGTGCCGATACCACCGGCATGGGCATCGATCATGCCAGCGGCGACCGCCGTGCCAGGTTCAAGCCCCATCGCTTCGGCGGCTTCACGTGTCAGGCCCTGTCCCAATCGCGTTCCAGGTTCGACGATTGCAGTGCCGATGCGAGCAAAGCCTTCGGCTGCCAGTTCTTGAAGGCCGATCTTGTTAAAATAGCTTTCGTCCCAGCGCGCCTCATGGGCGAGGTAGGTCCATTTGCAAGTCACCGTACAGGTCGAGCGGGCGAGATCGCCGGTCGACTTCCAGGTCAGAAAATCGGCGAGATCGAAGAACTGCCAGGCGGCGGCGAAGGTCTCCGGGCGGTTCTCCTTCAACCATAGGATCTTCGGCGTTTCCATTTCGGGCGAGATTCGACCGCCGACATAGCGCAGCACGTCATGCCCCACGGCATTGATGCGTTCGGCCTGGGCAATCGCGCGGTGATCCATCCAGACGATGATATCGCGCTCGGCCGCTTCCGAGGGCCCGACAGCAAGCGATTGACCACCTTCTCCCAGCACCACCAGCGAGCAGGTCGCATCGAAACCGAGGCCGATCACCTGTTCGGGCCGAACGCCGGCTGTCGCAACAGCCTCGCGAATGATGGCGCAGACCGCGTTCCAGATCTCGCTGCTCGACTGCTCGACGATGGAGCCTGTCTCGCGATAGAGCGTGATGTCCCGCTTGGCGACCGACACCATGCGACCGTCGAGACCAAAGAGACCTGCCCGCGCACTGCCCGTTCCGACATCGACGCCGATGACGTAACGCTGGGTTCCCTCGGTCGAGTTCTGTGCTGAGGTCATGGCTTTCTCGTCTGCTTTCGGCATTTCAAGGGGAGGCTGGGCTTAAGCCAGCGTTAGAGATCGACGCTGTTCGGCAGGATCACCAGATCGCGGATGGTCACATTGCGTGGCCTCGACAGCATGAAGAGCACGGCATCCGCCACTTCCTTCGGCTGCATCAGGCTGCCATTGGCGAGCGCCTCTTCCATTTTGGCCTTGGGCCAGTCATCGAGCAGTGCGGTCACCACAGGGCCCGGCAGAACGGCGCCGACGCGCACCCCATGCGGCGCCACCTGGCGCCGGGTCGAATGCACGAAGGCCTGAACCGCAAACTTCGACGCCGTGTAGATCGGCTCCCAGACAACGGGCACGACACCGGCGATGGAGCTGGTGAAGAGGATGTCCCCTGACTTCTGCGCGATCATATGTGGCAGGACCGCATGCACCGAGCGGAAGGCGGCATTGATGTTGAGGTTCAGCATCCGGTCCCAGGCATCCGGGTCACCCTCCGCCACCGGTCCGCCGATATAGGCGCCGGCATTGGCATGAAAGATGTCCAGCCCACCTGCGAGTTCCAGGATCCTTGGCAGCATGCCGGAGACGGCAGGCCCATCGAAGAGATCAACGACCAGGGGCTTGGCGCGTACGCCAAGTTCCTGGCAGAGCACCTCAAGCTTGTCCTTTGCGCGATCGATCAGGACGACCGTGGCGCCTTCGGCGATCAGCGTGCGTGCGCATTCCAGGCCAATCCCCGAAGCTGCTCCAGTGATGGCGGCAACCTTGCCCTTCATCAGTTCAGTCATATCAAGTCTCCAGTCTTTGGATCAGGCGCGGCCATGGCTGACGCGCGAACGACGGGCAAGCGAGTCGACGATGACGGCTATGGCAAGAACGGCGCCCGTAATCATGTAGCGGAGCGACGAGCTGAGGTTGAGCAGCGTCAGGCCGTTCGAGATCGCCTGGATGACGATGATGCCGAGCAGCGCCGAGTAAGCGCTGCCGCGGCCGCCGAACAGGCTAGTCCCGCCGATGACGGCTGCGGCAATCGCGTTGAGGTTGACATCGCCGGTGCCGGCCTGCTGGCTCGATGAAGCCAGACGGGCTGCAGACAGCGTGCCCCCTAGAGCTGCCAGCGTCGAGCAGAGCATGAACGCGCTCATATAGATGCGGCGGACATTGATACCCGAGCGACGCGCGGCTTCTCGATTGCCACCCACGGCAAACATCGAACGGCCCCACTTGGTCTTGGTCAGCGCGTAGTTGAGGATCACGACGAGCGCCACGAAGAGCCCGAACATCCACGGCACGCCACGTCCGAGATTGAGATAGTATACTGCGGCTTGCAGGATGGCCGTCAGGACCGTTGCCTTGACAATCAGGCTGCTCAAGGGCTGCGAGGAAAGGTTTACCGCCTGGCGGCGCGCCCGAATGACCAGGCCGGCTACGATGATGACGGCGCCTGGCAGCAAGGCCACCAGATGCGAGAGCCAGTCGGGCATGACCAGGATCTGGCCGAAGCGGACGAGCGGCGAGGCATAGGGCAAGTTGATGCTGCCCGTCGGCCCGAGGATGTAGAGCTGCATGCCAAGCAGGGCGAGGAGGCCGGCGAGCGTCGCGACGAAGCTCGGCATGCCCATGCGATTGTACATCATGGCGTAGAGGGCACCGACAGCAGCACCCGTGACGAGCGCCGCAGCTATGGCAAGCGGTAGCGGAATGCCGGAGTTGACCCAGAGTACGCCGATGATTGCCGAGGCGAGACCGCTCATCGAGCCGACCGACAGGTCGATCTCGCCCAGGATCAGCACGCAGACGATGCCGAGCGAGATGATGCCGACGGTCGCGCAGTCGAAGAGCAGATTGACCAGGTTATTCGGCGCAAGGAATATCGGGTTCAGAATGCTGAAGACCGTCGAGATGACGATCAGGCCGATTGCGACCGGCAGCATGCCAAGGTCGCCGGAGCGAACGCGGCTGACGAAGGCGCGTATCATGCCGCCGATGCCATCAGCATGGCTGACACGCTCGTCGCTACGGTCGAGTGCAAGCGATGTGGGTTTGGGATTGGGGGACATGTCGGTGCTCATGCGTGGCTCCCACCGGTTGCAGCCTGCTCACCGCTCTTGCGGTTGATGCGGCGCGACACGGAGTTTTCGGTGGCGCCGGTGATGGCGGCCACAAGTTCCTGATTGGAGGCGTCGGGCGTGAAGACGCCATTGTTCTTGCCAAGCCGCAACACGACGATGCGATCGGCAACGGCGCGAACGTCCTCCATGTTGTGGCTGATGATGATGACCCCGAGACCGCGTTCGCGTACTCGCTCGATCAGGTTCAGAACCTCGGCCGTTTGGGCAACACCAAGCGCTGCCGTCGGTTCATCAAGCATGATGATCTTCGGATCGAGCAGAAGCGAGCGGGCAATCGCGACCGTCTGGCGCTGACCGCCGGAGAGGGAGGCAATCGGCTCACGCACCGAGGGAATGCGGGCGGCGAGCTCGCGCAGAAGCGTCCAGGCGCGGACTTCCATGGCCACCTCGTCCAGGTTCCATGGCGACAGTTCGTGCCCGAGAAAGAGATTGGCGACGACGTCGAGGTTTTCGCAAAGCGCGAGGTCCTGGAAGACGGTGGCGATCCCGAGTTCGAGCGCCCGGCTCGGACTGTCGAGCGAAACTTCCTGACCACAGAATTCGATGCGCCCGGAACTCGGCTGGTGAACACCGGCCAGAACCTTGATCAGGGTCGATTTGCCGGCGCCATTGTCGCCGACGAGCGCGACGACCTCGCCGGCCTTCACCTCAAGCTCGATGTCGGTCAAGGCGGACACGGCGCCGAAATTCTTGGAGACATTGCTCAGTTTCAGGATGGTCGTCCCCTTGGCGGGCAGACCCTTGTCATTTCGCTGCATGACTGGACGCTCTTCTTTCGGCTGTGGTGCACCCGGCCGGAGCGAACTCCGACCGGGCGCCTTGGGAGATCATTACTGGATGATGCCGAGTTTCTTGCAACCCTCGACATATTCGCCGGTGCAGACATCTTCAGGCTTCTGGATGCCCTTGTCGAAGATCTCTGCCTTGATGTTCTCCGCGGTCACAACGGCCGGGACGAAGAGCTCGGACGGCGTGTTGTACAGCGTGGTCTTGGCTTCCGGGGTCTCGCCCTTCAGGAGCTTGACCGCCACATTGGCAGCGGCGGCGGCCACGATTTCCGAAGGCTTGGAAATCGTGTTGTACTGGTCGCCGGAGATGATCAGCTGCAGGGCCGCGATCGTTGCGTCATTGCCGGTGACCGGCGGGACCGGGTTCACGCCGGCTGCCTTGAAGGCAGCGATTGCGCCACCGCCGGTGCCGTCATTGGCAGCAACCACACCCTTGATCTCGGCGCCGAAACGGGTGATCTGGCCTGCAGCCCATTCCTGCGCCTTCGGCGGCGCCCATTCCGGCGTGTCGAATTCGGCCAGAGTCTTGTAGCCGGAGTCCTTGAGGCCGCGATGGATACCATCACGGATGAGGCCTGCCGCGGCATCGGTCGGCGAACCGTTGATCTGCAGCACGCCGGAGCCTTCCGGAACACCACTGGCCTTCAGATGGTCGACGAGCGACTTCGAAATTGCGTGGCCGATGCCCTCGTTGTCGAAGGAGACGTAGTAGTCGGCCACCTTGTCCGGGATGGGGCGGTCATAGGCGATCACCTTGACGTCCTGCGAATGCGCGATCTCAACGAGGCCAGCGGCGGCGGCCGAGTCAACCGGGTTCAGCACAACAACCTTGGCACCCTGCGCAATCACCGAATTGAACTGCTGCTGCTGAAGCGCCGCATCCGCATTGGCGTTCTGGTAGATCACGGTGCAGGACGGGCAGATCTTTGCCATTTCGGCCTTGAAGCCGGGGTGATCGTGCTCCTCATAGCGTGTCGATGCCTGGTCGGGCATCAGGAAGGCGACGGTGGCCCCTTCCTGGGCAACCGCAGAACCGGAAACCATTGCGGCGAGACCGACAGTTGCCAGCAGCATGGAACGAATTTTCATATCTCATTCTCCTCCTTGAATGGGAACAGCTCGCCCTGAGAGGCTGCCCCGGATTATCGCTCGCCACCCCCATCGGCGTCGCCTTGCAAGAAGACGCAGTTCATCGTTCGTCGCCGAGCGCATCGGCGCCGCAAGATATGGGCAATGGCAGAACGCCTCCCGGTCGGCCCTCCACAGCCAACCTGTATTATCGATTGAGCACCACTGCTCAATCGATGAAGCAACAATTGTCACTTCTCTCTTTTGATGTCAAGTTGGGTTCGCAGGAGGAAAACGTGAATCAGCAGCGCCCGCAAAAGAAGACGACGATCTATGATCTGGCAGAGCTCGCCGGAACATCGGCCAGTGCCGTCAGTGCCGTCTTGAACGGCAACTGGAAGAAGCGGCGCATCAGCAGCCAGCTTGCCGATAAGATCACCAGGATCGCCGAGGAGCAGGGCTATGCGATCAACATGCAGGCGAGCCTGCTGCGCCGTGAGAAATCCCGCATCATCGGCATGATCGTTCCCAAATACGACAATCGATACTTCGGTTCGATCGTCGAAACCTTCGAAATCATGGCGCGGGAACGCGGCCTTTTCCCGATCATCACCTGCACGCTGCGTGATCCCGACCTCGAGGTGGAGGCCGCCCGTACGATGCTGTCCTATCAGGTCGAATGGTTGATCTCGACCGGTGCAACGGATCCGGATCGCATCACCGACATCTGTCTCGCAGCCGGGACCCGCAGCCTCAATCTCGACCTGCCCGGCAGCAAGACAACATCGATCATTTCGGACAACTTCGCGGGCGCCCGGGAGCTGACGAAACGCACGCTCATGAACCATCAGGCCAAGACCGGTATCATGGCGCCGCTGCTCTTCATCGGCGGCCGGGGTTCCGATCACAATACGGCCGAACGTATCCGCGGCTTCCGCATGGCGCACCAGGATCTTGGCGTTCCGATCGCGGAAGAGCACATCCTCGCCTGTGGCTACGCCCCGGAAAAGGCTGCTCAGGCTCTTAGCGCCATGGCGGCAAAGGAAGGCAGCGTCCCGCGCGGGATGTTTGTCAATTCGACGATCTCGCTCGAAGGGGTCATGCGCTGGATCAAGTCGTCTCCGCTGTTCGAAGGTGCCCCGCCGATTATCGGCTGCTTCGACTGGGACCCCTTCGTCGCCCTTCTCGGCCACGATATCGAGATGGCGCGCCAGGACGTTCCCGGAATGCTGACGGCTGCCTTCGATATTGTCGAAAAGGGAAGCGGCGACGACGCCAAGCTGATCGAGATCCCGCCGCTCTTCGCGTAGTTCGCTCGCCGAAGGCACTTGCCATCCTGCTGGCTTCGCGCCCGCTCAACCACTCTGCATGGCAAACTGTTTCCGTCTTCAAATTGCTCGATCCGACGTCTGAGATCATGTCCAGCGGTTGAGGCGCCATGTGGCGTCGGCCCAATAGATGCCGCCAACTGATTTACGAGTTAGCCTGGGGCGAGCGCTCGGATGAAGCCATGGCCTTCAGCCTCCTGACTGTGCGGCGATCCTCATACTCTGCGGATCGCCAATCCTGCACCAGTCCCAGAACGTGAGATGCCCCGCACACCGAAGTGTGCAGGGCGGGCCAGGGAGGCCTTGGGGGGAGGGATCGGGTATCAGATGTCGGCGAGCAGTTCGTTGATGCGGTGCATGTCTGCGAAATCAGTTCCCGCTTCGTCGCCGGTGCCGAACGGGCCTGCCGTCAAGGTCGCCGATTATAGGTTTTCCTTGAGGAGAACCTCGATGCGGATTTTCTCCTGGGATGCGATTGGCTCTCGCTGCTCAAGCCGTGCCCGCATGATGCGGATCGCGCTGCGGACCGTATGGCCCGGGTCCTGGGCGATGATCACATCGATGCGATCGTCCTTCAGGGCTTCCTCGCTGAAAGGGGTGCGTTCATGCACGACGATTGTCAGGTCCTTCGGGTCCCTGACATCTTCGATTGCCAGCAGTGGCGCGCGAGCTTCCGAGCTCAAGACATAGACCGCCCGGACATCGGGGTGGTTCTCCAGCAGGCGCCGGATGATCAGTCGTGCGCGCTTCTCGTCACCATAGGTTTCGAGTGAAGGCAGGGGCGTGAGGGCCGGAAAGGCCTGATTGATGATGCCGTCGAAGCCAAGACGGCGTTCGATGCTGTCCTGTGCCATCATCGTATCGGCAATGACCATGATCTTTGCCGGGCCGCCCCCCAGAAACCGACCGATGATCTTGCCGGCCGTTGCGCCCGCGGCAAAGTTGTTGATGCCGACGAAATCGGCGGCCGGCAGTCGTTCCTGACCGGACAGAAACTGAACCACCTTGATGTTCCGCTCGATCAGCCGCGCCATGGCGTCTCGGACCTGGGGCGATTCAGGTGCCATGATGGCAACCCCGTCGACGTCTTCGGCTGTCAGGCGGGCGAGGCTTCTTGCGATTGCGTGCGGATCGGTTGCAGGAACCTGGATGACTTCAATGTCTGTCAGGTCGGCGCGCACGGCCTGACGGGCGGCGTCTACCTGGGTGAGGAGTTCCTGCAGGTAGAGGTCACCATCCTTCGGGAGCACGAAACAGAATCGGTAGACCCGGTTGCGTGCCAGATTGACGGCTGCCGGGTTGCGGATGAAGCCGAGCCGTTCGATCGCTTCATTGACCTTGCGCGCGGCCTTCTCGCTGACATTCGGTCGATCGTTGAGAACGCGATCGACCGTGGCAAGGCTGACGCCTGCGGCTTCTGCAAGATCTCTGGCAGTTGGTCTCATCTGAATTCCTGAACCGCGATATGGCCTTCGCCGAACTGAGTCTTCCAACAAATTCAAGCAAAGAGCAAGTTTTTGAGGTGCGCACCTCAAAATTAACTTGATTTGAGGTGCGCACCTCAATTAGATGGGCCCTACAGTGCGAGGAGCGGGGTCATGCCGTGCTTGCGTCGTGCTGATCGTCTGCGCCGGAGGAGGAAAAGCGGGGCTGACGGAGGACTGCACATCTAAAGTTGGGCCCTTCGGGGGCGTTGAGCGAACCGCGATGGAGGTCGTGGCTTCGTATGGGAGGAGAACGTCATGAAGCCTGCATCCTTGAAAACATCCGTCGCTGCGGCGACGCTGATCATCGGCGGAATGGCCGGTGCCAATACGGCGAAAGCCGAAGATCTGACGCTGTGCTGGGCCGCATGGGATCCGGCCAACGCGCTTGTCGAACTCAGCAAGGACTTCGAGGCGAAGTCAGGTCACACGATGAAGTTCGAATTCGTGCCATGGCCCAATTTCGCCGACCGAATGCTCAACGAGCTCAATTCGGGTGGCAAGCTCTGCGATCTTATGATCGGCGACAGCCAGTGGATCGGCGGTGCTGCTGAAAACGGCCAGTATGTGAAGCTGAATGATTTCTTCGACAAGGAAGGGATCAAGATGGACACCTTCATCCCGGCGACCGTCGTCGGCTATGCCGAATGGCCCAAGAACACGCCGAACTACTGGTCGCTGCCGGCATTCGGCGATGTCGTCGGCTGGACCTATCGCAAGGACTGGTTTGCGCGGCCCGAATTGCAGGACGAGTTCAAGAAGAAATACGGCCGCGATCTTGCCGTGCCAAAGACCTTCGCCGAACTGAAGGACATTGCGGAGTTCTTCCAGGGCCGCAATATCGACGGCAAGACCGTTTATGGCGCTGCGATCTATACCGAGCGTGGCTCCGAGGGGATTACCATGGGCGTCATGGACGTCCTCTACTCCTTCGGCTTCGAGTATCAGAACCCGGAAAAGCCCTATGATATGGAGGGCTTCGTCAACTCGCCGCAGGCGATTGCGGGTCTCGAATTCTACAAGGCGCTTTACGACTGCTGCACCCCGCCCGGTTCGTCCGACACCTACATGTCCGAGAACATCGACGCCTACAAGTCGGGCCAGGTCGCTCTGCAGATGAACTTCGCCTTCATCTGGCCCGGCATTCACGCCGACCCGAATGTTGGGGGCGACAAGTCCGGTTATTTTGCCAACCCGGCCGGACCCGATGGCAAGCAGTTTGCCCAGCTCGGTGGCCAGGGCATTTCGGTGGTCGCTGCCTCGTCGAAGCAGGAGGCCGCGCTCGAATACATCAAGTGGTTCGCCCAGCCGGAAATCCAGCAGAAGTGGTGGTCACTCGGAGGCTATTCGGCTCTGCGGTCGGTCGTCGAGGACCCGGGCTTTGCCAGCAGCCAGCCCTATGCGCAGACCTTCCTCGATTCCATGGCGATCGTGAAGGATTTCTGGGCCGAGCCGTCCTATGCCTCGCTTCTCCAGGCCTCCCAGAAGCGCTTCCACGACTATGTGGTCGCCGGGCAGGGCACGGCGAAGGAAGCGCTCGATGGGCTCGTCAAGGACTGGACCGAAGTCTTCGAAGACGAAGGCAAGCTCTAGTCTCGCCGGCTTTCGATCCAGGCAAAACCGGCCGGACCGTGGAGACGGTCCGGTCGACCTCGCGGGGCAATGAGCCTCTGCCTCTTATTCCGACATTCATGCGGGAGGGTATCCCATGTCCGAGAGCGCCGTCGACCGCCTTGCGCGCGCGACGCCGAAGAAACTGGCAAGGCGTGCGGCGGGCCTCTCTGACCGCGCCATCGCCTGGATCTTCGTGACGCCCACGATCCTGTTGCTGCTCGCCGTCAATATCTTTCCGCTGATCTGGACGGTCCGGCTGAGCTTTACCAATTTCCGCGTCAACCGTCCCAACGAAGAGCTGGAATTCGTCGGCTTGCGCAACTACCAGCGTATCCTGACCGATGGCGACATCTGGCTGACCATGCAGGCGACGGCGCATTTCCTGTTCTGGACGATTTTGCTGCAGGTCCTGATCGGCTTCACGCTCGCCTACCTGATCAACAAGAAGTTCCGGGGCAATGATCTTTGGACCACCATCATCGTTCTGCCGATGATGCTCAGTCCCGCTGTCGTCGGCAACTTCTGGACATTCCTGTATCAGCCGCAGATCGGTCTCTTCAACTATGCCGTGGCCTTCGTGACAGGCGTCGATCCTTCGAGCTTCTCGATGATCGGTGACGTCAATCTGGCGCCCTGGGCGATCGTCATCGTCGATACCTGGATGTGGACCCCCTTCGTCATGCTGATTTGCCTGGCTGGCCTGCGGTCCATCCCGGACAGCATCTATGAAGCCGCCGAATGCGATCGAGCCAGCAAATGGCGGCAGTTCTGGACCATCACAATTCCGCTCGTGCTGCCCTTCCTGATGCTGGCGATCCTTTTCCGCGGGATAGAGAACTTCAAGATGTTCGATCTTGTCGTTCAGCTGACGGGTGGCGGACCGGGGTCGGTGACCGAACTCACCTCGATCAACCTGAAACGCGAAGCCTTTGAAAAATGGCGCACCGGTTACGCCTCGGCTTATGCGGTCATTCTCTTCGTCACGGTCTTCGGCCTCGCCTCGATCTACGTCAAGGCTCTCAACAAGGTGAAAGAGCGATGAGCAGCTATTCCGTTACGGAGCCCTCGGCGCGGCAGAAGTGGTTCGCAGGCGCTTTGGTCGTCTTCTACGCCGTCGTCACCTTGATGCCACTCCTCTGGATCATCGCGACGGGCTTCAAAAGCCCGGCGGATTCGATTGCCTATCCGCCGAAAGTCCTCTTTCAGCCGACACTTGAAGGCTACGTCAATCTCTTCACGACCCGCACGCGCGTCTCCGACGCAGACCTTCAGGCGCTCGGGGAACCGACGACCTGGTATGAACGGCTCGTGCGCAAGGATGGTCTTGTCATCGCCGGACCGTCCCGCTTCGGGGAGCGGTTCACCAATTCGGTGATCATCGGCTTTGGCTCGACGTTTCTGTGCATCGTTTTGGGAACTGCCGCAGCCTACGCCTTCTCCCGCTTCAAGGTGCCGTTGAAGGATGATCTACTCTTTTTCATCCTGTCGACGCGCATGATGCCGCCCATCGCCGTGGCAATTCCGATCTTCCTGATGTTCCGGTCCCTCGGTCTGAGCGACACCCATGCGGGTCTGATCCTGCTCTACACTGCGGTCAACCTGTCCCTTTCCGTCTGGCTTCTGAAGGGCTTCATCGACGAGATACCCGTCGAATACGAGGAGGCTGCACTGATCGACGGCTACACCCGCTTTCAGGCCTTCTACAAGGTCGTGCTTCCGCAGGCGGTTACAGGGATCGCATCCACGGCCATCTTCTGCCTGATCTTTGCCTGGAACGAGTATGCGTTCGCGGTGCTTTTGACCTCGGGTACGGCACAAACCGCACCTCCCTTCATCCCGACGATCATTGGTGTCAGCGGGCAGGATTGGCCGGCCGTTGCCGCAGGCGCGACCCTGTTTCTGGTGCCCGTCGTCGTGTTCACGGTCCTTTTGCGCAAGCATCTGCTGCGTGGCATCACATTTGGAGCGGTTCGCAAATGACACGGTTTTTCGAAAGACTGCTGCGCTTGCGGCGAAACGAATGGGAACTCGTCGCCTCGCTTCTGATCGGGCTTGGCGTGTTCATGATGATGCAGCCGTTCACGATCGCCCTCTACAGCTATTCCTTCGTCGTGACGCTCACGGGCACCGTGATGTTCGTCATCGTCAGTCATTTTCCGGAGTAGGACATGGCCCAGATCACCATCCGGAACCTGCGCAAGGAATTTGGGGCCTTCACGGCGGTCCAGTCTTCCAGCTTCACCGTTGAAGACGGCGAGTTCTTCATGCTGCTCGGACCTTCGGGCTGCGGCAAGACGACGACGCTTAGAATGATGGCCGGGCTCGAACTGCCGACAAGCGGGGAAATCTTCATCGACGGCGAGGAAGTCGGCATGAAGCCGGCGAGCCAGCGCGACATCGCCTTCGTTTTCCAGATGTTTGCGCTCTATCCGCACATGAATGTTCGCCGCAACATCTCCTATCCGCTGATCAGCCAGGGTGTTTCCCGCAGCGAGGTAAAGACACGGGTGGAAGAGGTTGCGCGGATTTTGAAGATTGAATCGATCCTGGACAGGCCGGTTGGCGGCCTGTCGGGCGGTGATCGGCAGCGGGTTGCGCTCGGGCGGGCGATCGTCCGTCGACCGAAGGCTTTCTTCATGGACGAGCCGCTCGGCGCCCTGGATGCCGAGTTTCGCGAACATATGGCCGAGGAACTGCGCGCGCTTCACGATCGGATCGGCGCAACCACCGTCTACGTCACCCATGACCAGCTCGAGGCGATGCAGATGGGTGACAAGATCGTTGTCATGAACCACGGCGTGGTCGAACAATTCGGCCTGCCGCAACAGATCTATGACTGGCCGGCAACCCGCTTCGTGGCTGACTTCATCGGCTCGCCGCCGATGAACTTTCTCGAATTCGAGGGCGAGGTCGCGAGCGGCGACGATCATGTCATGCTTGCCGGGCACCGAGTTTCCGTTCCCGTGCAGCGTGAGGGCGCAAAGGGCAGGCTGACGCTCGGGGTTCGCCCCGAACATATTCGCTTCTCGGATCAATCCTCGTATCGCGCACGTGTCGTGGCGACGGAATATCTCGGGACGACCCAGATCGTAACGCTTTCCACGCAACACGGCACCATCAAGGCCCGTATCTCTTCCGCCGACAGGGTCGTCATCGATGAAGTGGTCGGCCTCGAGCTGAACCCGCGGACGCTGACCATCTTTGCCGGCGAGCATGGCCGCGCTCTCGTGTCTGCCGCAAACGAGGGAGTGCTCCGTGGCTGAGGTGAACCTGCATTCTGTAGCAAAGGCCTACGGGGAGACGCTTGCCGTCGATGATCTGTCTCTGACGATCGAGGATGGTTCATTCGTGGTTCTGCTCGGCCCGACCGGTGCCGGCAAGACAACGACGCTGCGGCTGATCGCCGGGCTGGAGACCGAAGACCGGGGGGAGATCCGGATCGGTGGCGAACTGGTCAATGGACGCACACCCGCCGAACGCGACGTCGCCATGGTCTTCCAGCAATACTCGCTCTATCCGCACTTGACGGTCCGCGAGAACCTCGCCTTTCCCTTGAAGTCTCCGCGGCTGCGTACCCCTCCGGCAGAGATCGAGAGCAAGGTGCGTGCGGTTGCCGAGACGCTGCGGATTTCCCACAAACTCGACAACAAGGCCACCGCACTTTCAGGCGGTGAGATGCAGCGCGTCTCGATCGGGCGGGCATTGGTGCGTAGTCCCCAGATCTACCTGATGGACGAGCCGCTGAGTTCACTCGATGCAAAACTGCGGGCGGACCTGCGCGTCGAGCTGAAGGGCATCCAGGCCAAATCTGGTGCGACCCTTCTTTACGTGACGCATGATCAGATTGAAGCCATGACCATGGCAACGCATATCGGCGTTCTGCACCACGGCCGCCTTGTGCAGTTCGGGCCTCCAAGAGAGGTCTATGAGCGACCGGTAAGCCTTTATGCCGCTCAAAGGCTCGGTCAGCCGCGCATCAACGTATTGCCGGCCAGTCTGTTTCCGGCGACGCCAAGAGGTGCCGCCAGCATCGGGCTTCGCCCGGAGCATATTCGTCAGGGGCAGGGGGAGGAAAGCGTCGTCAGCCGTGTCGAGCGGCTTGGCGATCAGACGCGACTGCATCTGAATTTTCGCGGCCATTCGTTGATTACCGTAACCGATCCCCATACCGCCCTCGTTGAAGGCGACGTCGTCAAGATCGAACCTATAGATCCACTCTACTTCGATGCCGAAGGCATGCGATTGGCTTAAGGGAGCTTTCCATGGCACAGTTCATAAACAAGAAGGAAGACGTCGTCATCGAGGCTCTGGAAGGGCTTCTCGCCACGTCGGGCGTGCCTCTTGCCCGTCTCGATGGCTATCCGCATATCCGCGTGGTGGTGCGCGCCGATTGGGACAAGTCGAAGGTGGCGCTCGTCTCTGGCGGCGGCTCTGGACACGAACCCGCGCATGCGGGTTTTGTCGGGCCCGGCATGCTTACGGCGGCGATCTGCGGCGATGTTTTCGCGTCTCCGAGTGTCGATGCGGTGCTGGCCGGCATTCTTGCGGTTACCGGTCCGGCGGGTTGCCTGCTGATCGTGAAGAACTACACCGGCGACCGCCTCAACTTCGGTCTTGCTGCGGAAAGGGCGCGCGCCTTCGGGCTGAATGTCGAGATGGTCATCGTCGACGACGATATCGCCCTTCCGGATCTTCCCCAGGCACGCGGTGTTGCCGGAACATTGTTCGTCCACAAGATCGCCGGCGCATTGGCAGATCAGGGCAAGGATCTGGACACGGTTGCGCAAGCGGCCAGGCGGGTGATTGCCGGGACGAAAAGTATCGGCATGTCTCTCGATACCTGCACGGTGCCGGGATCGCCGAAGGAGGATCGAATCCCCAAGGGGATGGCCGAGCTCGGGCTCGGTATCCACGGCGAGGCCGGCGTGGAGCAGGTCGATTTTTCCGGTGCCCAATCGGCGATGTCCGCGGTCGTCCAGAAGCTCGGGGCTGTTATCGGAGACCGGAAAGTGGTCGCCTTGATCAACAATCTCGGCGGGACGTCAGTGCTTGAAATGTCTGTTCTGAGCCACGAGCTGATCCGATCGGCAATCGGCTCCCATGTCGGTCATGTTGTCGGTCCGGCCGCGATGATGACATCGCTCGACATGCGCGGTTTTTCCGTTTCGCTTTACGCTGCTGATGCGGAGGAACTGGCTTGCCTGGCTATGCCGGTCGGTCCCGCAGCCTGGCCCGGGCTGGCGAAAGTCGGTCCTGTGGCGGTTGCAGCACTTCCCGACGGCCTGACACCGATCATGCCGCTTGCGTCGAACCATCAGCCGACCCGTGACTTTCTGGCGGACTGCTGCCGCGTCATGATTGCTGCGGAACAGGATCTCAACGCGCTCGATGCGAGGTCCGGTGATGGCGATACCGGGTCGACGCTTGCTGGCGCCGCCCGTGCCCTGGTCAGCGCCATGGATCGTCTGCCGCTTTCCGACCACACCCAGCTGCTGCGGGCGATCGGTCTCGAACTCAGCCAGACCATGGGCGGCTCATCCGGCGTCCTCCTGGCCATCTTCTTTGCAGCGGCGGGTGATGGGGCTTCCAGCGGCATGTCCATGCGCGAGGCCCTCAAAGCCGGTCTTGCCCGTATGCAGGAAATTGGCGGAGCAAGCGTCGGTGACCGCACGATGATCGATGCCTTGGCTCCGGCGCTGGATCAGTTGGGTGCCGGTCTGCCCGCGGCAGCGGAGGCCGCGCGAGCAGGCGCCGACAGGACGGCCAAGATGGCGCGTGCCAAGGCAGGGCGGGCCGCCTATGTCAACGCACGACAGCTCGAGGGCAACAATGATCCGGGCGCCGAGGCCGTCGCTCGGCTCTTCGAGTTCCTGGCGCGTCGGGCGGGCTGATCGTCCGGCGCCAGACGCTGTTATCGCGTCCTCGGAAAGTCCGAGGTCGCCACAAGGACATGGCCTGGGTGGTGTCACTCCCGCCAGAGCACGCGGACGGCCAGAGTGGCTGCGGAGGTACGTTTCTCCACGGCCAGCTTGTTGAAGATCTGTTCCATGTGCTTGTTCACGGTGCGAGGTGACATCTCAAGGATATCGGCGATTTCCTTGTTGGATTTGCCATGGGCGACCCACAGGAGAACCTCTGCCTCGCGCAGGGTCAGGCCGAAGGCTCGTGCCAGTTGTTCCTCGTCGGCGCCGCGGTGGCGGTCCACCAGCCGCAGCAGGATTTCGTCGTTCTGGCCTTCTGTCAGGCGGCGGAATTCGATGTCGTGACCGAGGCGGGAGTAATGGAAGATGTTGGGATTGCCGCCGATGTCGTTTCCTGCGCCGTCGGCCAGCCAGGACAGGATCTCCAGCGGTAGATAGCTATTGGTATCGGCACGGATCCCGACCTTGGCCAAGAGATCCGATGCCTGGGGTGTCGACCAGGCGATCAAGCCGTTGGGGTCGCAGGCGACGATCCAGCGGCCGGTGGAATCGAGCGCATGGCGGGCTGAACGGGACCGTTTGGCATTGCTCAGATGGACGCGCATACGGGCAAAAAGTTGATCGAGCAGGATGGGCTTGACGACAAAATCCACGCCTCCCGAGGCAAGCGCCTTCACGACATGCTCATTCTCGTTGAAGCCGGTCATGAAGATCACCGGCAGGTCTTCAAAACCTCGCGCCGCCTTGAGGATCCGGCAGGTTTCAAAACCATCCAGTCCCGGCATCATCGCATCCATCAGCACGATGTCCGGAAGTTTGGAATTGGCCATGGAGATGGCAGACCGGCCGCTGTTGGATGTGTGGACCTCAAGCCCCTCCAAGCTCAGGGCGTCCGATAGCATGGCGAGTGCCTCGCTGGAATCGTCTACAATCAGAACGCGGCTGCCGTCGAACGTGTCAGGCATGGTTCCTCGTATCCTCGATGATCGCCAGGAACTCGCGCATGCGGTAGTTCGTGGCCAGTTGGCGCATATGGCGGCAGAAACGCTCCGTACCCGGCGTCGAGATCTCCAGGTCGTTCAGCATCGCTTCGATCGAGCGAACGAATCCCGTTTCGCCCAGCGTCCTGAGCTGCTGCAGCTTGCGCGCGTCGGGCAGTTCGTCTGCGGCGAAGGATGGGCGCTGGGATGTCTCCACATGGATCCCGTCATCAAGGATCCAGGTCAGCGGAATGAGTGTCGCCAGACGTTCGAACAGGCCTTCGAAGTTGAAGGGCTTGATCAGGTAGGAATCGAACAGCGGCGCGTATTCCGGCCTGGTGCGCTCGGTGCCGGCGTCGGCCGACAGAATGAGGATCGGCAGGTCACGACCGTAGCGCTGGCGGATGCGCCGGGCGACGTCCCAGCCCGACATGCTGGGCATTGCAAGGTCGAGAATGACGATGTCCGGGCGGTGCAGGGCAAGGGTCGAGAGGCAGGCCGGACCGTCGTTTACGGTGACCACCGAAAAACCGAGCGGGGTCAGAACCTCCTCCATCAGCGCCCGCTGTGTGGCATCGTCATCGGCGACCAGGATCATCCTGCGGCGACCTTCGTAACCAGCCACGGCGAGCGCCGGTGCCGCCAGGTCATCGGGCCTCTGGGCCTCCGACAGCATCAGGCGGATGGTGAACTGGGTGCCCTTGCCAGGCTGGCTTGTCAGCTTCAGGTCACCGCCCATGATCTCCACCAGCAACCGTGTGATCGTCAGGCCCAGACCGGTACCAGGCGGCTGGGTCTGGTCGACGGGTTGCTCGGCCCGTTCGAAGGGCAGGAAAATCCGCTCCAGGTCCTGGGGCTTGATGCCCACGCCGGTATCCTCGATGTCGAAGGTGGCAACCTGGCCGCGATAGGACAGTGTGAAGCAGACATGTCCACGATGGGTGAACTTGATGGCGTTGGACAAAAGGTTGATCAGGACCTGCCGCAGCCGTTTCTCGTCGGTATAGACATAATCCGGAATGGGTGAGGTGGCACGAAACTCGAAACTGATGCCCTTCGCCTGTGCCTGGAGGCTGAACATGTCGACGATCTGGTCGAGGAAGGGACCAAGCGCAATCTTGTGACGGTAGATCTCGAACTTGCCGGCTTCGATCTTGGAGATGTCGAGCAGGCCTTCGATCATGTCGGCGAGGTGCTCGCCGCTGCGTTTGATGGTGCGGGCGGCATTGTGGACGAAGTTTGGCATGCCCTGCTGGCGCTCAAGAACCTGCGCATAACCAAGGATCGCGGTGAGCGGGGTGCGCAGTTCGTGGCTCAGGCCAACGACGTATTTGCTTTTGGCAAGGTTCGCCGATTCCGCCGCCTCCTTGGCCTTCTGCAGCTGTCGGTCGGTTTCCTCATGTGCCCGGATCTCATCCATCAGCAGCCTGGTATGGCGGCTGGCCTCTTCCTCGGCGAAGTCACGGCTTTCCTGAGCCAGGACGAAAAGCCAGGTGACGATGCCGGCTAGGATGAAGAGGATGATGTAGAGCTTCCAGAGTTCGAAGCCGATCAGTTCGGCAGCATCCGGATATTCGATCGTGCTCTGGAAGTGGATGAGCCAGAAGACACTGCCCATGAAGGCATTCACCACCGTGAACAGCGCGATATAGCGCATCACGCTGCCATGGACCGCCTCGGCCATCCTGGCCGGCAGCCAGGCGCGGGCGACGGCCTTTGCCTGCTGACTGAAGCGTGCGTCGGTCTTGCAGATGTCGTGGCAGCGCGCATCGAGCGAGCAGCACAGCGAGCAGATCGGTCCCGAATAGGCCGGGCAGTGTGCCATGTCCTCCCGGTCGAATTTGAGCTCGCAGATCGAACATCCCGCATGGCCCAAAGCGTCCGCATGAACGCTACTGGTTCTCGCGATGTAATAGCGCCCGCCCGTCAGCTTGGCGATCAGCGGCACGAGCACGAAGGGCAGGGCAAGTGCCACATAGACATAGATCTTGGTGGCCAGTTCACCGAGCAGTCCGCCATAGGCAGCGAAGGCGGCAAGCGCTGCGATCGTCATCGAGCCGAAACCGACCGGGTTGATGTCGTAGAGATGCGCTCGCTTGAACTCGATGATCGGCGGCGAAAGGCCGAGAGGCTTGGCGATCATCAGGTCGGCGGCGATGGAGGCAGTCCAGGCAATGGCGACGATGGAATAGAGGCCAAGCACGGTCTCCAGCGCCTTGTAGATGCCGAATTCCATCAGCAGCAGGCCGATCAACACGTTGAACACGAGCCAGACGACGCGCCCGGGATGGCTATGGGTCAGGCGCGAAAAGAAGTTCGACCAGGCGATCGACCCGGCATAGGTATTCGTGACGTTGATCTTGACCTGGCAGATGACGACAAAGATGCCGGTGACGCCCAGCGCAAACTCGGGCGAGCCGAGCATCTGGCTGAATACGGTCAGATACATCTGCGTTGGATCGGAGGCATCCTCGAAGGCAACGCCGTTTCGGAAGGCGTAGAAGGCCAGGAACGAGCCTGCCAGAATCTTCAGCCCGCCGATGACGATCCAGCCGGGGCCCGCGCTTAAAAGAGCGACCCACCACCGGACCCTGTTTTGCGCGGTCTTGCGCGGCAGGAAGCGCAGATAGTCGACCTGTTCGCCGATCTGTGCCGCCAGCGAGAAGACCACGGCCGAACAGAGACCGAAGAGCGCGATATCGAAGCTATGGTCGACCGGGCCCAGGAGACCGGTATAGCCGGTCCAGTCGCGCACCGGCTCAAGCCCCTGGGCTGCGATGAAGACGAAGGGGGCAAGCTGCAGCACCACCCAGAAAGGCTGCGACCATGCCTGGAACCGGCTGATGAAGGTCACCCCGTGGGTGACGAGGGGAATGATGGCGACCGCGCTGACGATATAGCCGATCGTCAGCGGCAGTCCCGTGATCAATTCCAGCGCCTTGGCGATGATCGCCGCCTCAATGGCGAAGAAGAGGAAGGTGAAGCAGGCATAGATCAGCGAGGTCACGGTGGAGCCGAGATAACCGAAACCGGCACCGCGGGTCAGGAGATCGATGTCCACCCCGTAGCGGGCGGCGCTGTAGGCAATCGGGATGCCGATGATCAGCATTACCGAGCATGCAACCAGGATCGCAAGCGTTGCATTGGTGAAGCCGTAGCTGAGGGTGATGGCCCCACCGATCGCTTCCAGCGCCAGGAAGGAGATCGCACCCAGCGCCGTGTTGGCGATCCGACCCGGCGAGAAACGACGCACCTCGTGCGCGGTGAAGCGCAGGGCGTAGTCCTCCAATGTCTGGTTGGCGACCCACTTGTTGTAGGTCCGCCGAATTCTGGGAATCCGTTCGGCCTGGTTCAATTCATCCCCCTGCGACCGGCGAGGCGGCCTGTCGCGCGCTGTGCCCCTGCTTTGGGAAGCAATTCTCGTACCATTCGGGGAAATCGCGATTTCAGATCCTGGCGCCAGACCTTGCGGGTCAAATGAACGGATGACGCAGGCTCTTGTTTTTTCTTGGTTTCCCGAACGGATAGCCTCTGTTGAAGGAAACCATAGGGGACAAAGACCCGGGTGGGTATACGTCAAACGCTCCATTGTTGCGTTGCACAAATTGCGACGAATTTACCGCCAGTTGGCCGGTTCAATTGCTGCCAGCCCCGCCGCAACCCTCCTAGAACGATGAAGAGGCACGCCATGTCTGACGACCCCAAAACCCCACAGATGAGCATCAGTCGCCGAGCCCTGCTTGCCGGCGTGGCATCGATCCCGCTGCTGGCGGCCCTGAATACACCGCTGCTTGCACAGGACACGTCCACCGCGGCGGTCAATACGACGGGCCTTGCCGTGACCGACGACACGGTCAAGGTCGGCATCCTGCATTCCGTCACCGGCACCATGGCGATCTCCGAAACCGGTTCCGTCCAGGCCGAGAAGCTCGCCATCGAGCAGATCAACGCCAGCGGGGGTATTCTCGGTCGCAAGATCGAGGTGATCCAGGAAGACGGTGCCTCCGACTGGCCGACCTTTGCCGAAAAGGCGAAGAAGCTGCTTGTCGAGGACAAGGTCGCTGCCGTTTTTGGCTGCTGGACCTCGGCCTCGCGCAAGGCCGTTCTGCCGGTTTTCGAGCAGTATAACGGCATGCTCTACTATCCGACCTTCTACGAAGGGCTCGAGCAGTCGCCGAACGTCATCTACACCGGTCAGGAAGCGACCCAGCAGATTCTCGCCGGCATCGACTGGGTGGTAAAGGAGAAGGGTGCGAAGAGCTTCTATCTGCTCGGCTCCGATTATATCTGGCCGCGCACCTCCAACAAGATCGCCCGCAAGCACATCGAGAAGCTCGGCCTCGAAGTCGTCGGCGAAGAATACTACCCGCTCGGTCACACCCAGTTCAACTCGGTGATCAACAAGATCAAGCTGAAGAAGCCCGATGTGATCTATGCGATCGTCGTCGGCGGTTCGAACGTCGCCTTCTACAAGCAGCTGAAGGCGGCCGGCATCGACATGACCAAGGAGAAGCCGCTGCTTCTCACGATCTCTGTCACCGAAGACGAGATCCTTGGCATCGGTGGGGAAAACATGGTCGGGGCCTATGCCGCCATGAAGTACTTCCAGAGCCTGCCGAACGAGAACAACAAGTCCTTCGTTGCCGAATTCAAGAAAATGTGGGGCGACAATATCGTCATCGGCGACGTCACCCAGGCTGCCTATCTCGGCCCCTGGCTGTGGAAGGCGGCGGTGGAGAAGGCCGGGTCCTTCGACATCGACAAGGTGCGCGCAGCCTCGCCAGGCATTGAACTGACCACGGCACCGGAAGGCTATGTAAAGGTTCACGAGAACCACCACCTCTGGTCCAAGACCCGTATCGGACACGCCCGCGCCGACGGTCAGTACGACGTCGTCTACGAGACAACTGACCTGATGGAGCCCGATCCGTTCCCGGAAGGCTATCAATAAGCCTCGTTCCCCGCCTGGAGGGCCGGCCTGACCGGCCCCTTTTTCCCCAACGTCTTTCGAGGGCATGCGAGGTGACGCAATGATCGGCGACTATACCTACAGCGAATTCTTCTCGATCCTGGCCATGCAGGGCTTTGCAGGGCTGATCCTGTTTTCCGTCTTCGTGCTGATGGCACTCGGTCTTGCCATCATCTTCGGACAGATGGGGGTCATCAACATGGCGCATGGGGAGTTCATGATCCTCGGTGCCTATGTCACCTATCTCGTCTCCACCCTGGTGACGACCTATCTGCCCGGGCTCTTCCCCTTCTACTTCTTCGTTGCCATGGCGCTTGCCTTCGCAGCCTCGTTTTCGCTCGGCGTTTTCGTCGAATGGGCGCTGATCCGTCATCTCTACCGCCGACCGCTGGACACGCTGCTTGCCACCTGGGGCCTGTCGCTCGTGCTGCAGCAGCTCTATCGCTCGATTTTCGGCGCCCGCGAAGTCGGCGTGACCCTGCCCGACTGGATGATGGGCTCCGTTGCCGTCAGCGACACGATCGAGGTGCCACTCAACGGCCTCTTCGTCATGGCGCTTACCCTGATCATCGCCGCCGGTGTCTATTTCCTCATGTATCGCTCGTCCTGGGGCAAGCGGGTGCGCGCCGTGGTGCAGAACCGTGTCATGGCCGGTGCTGTCGGCATCGATACCAAGAAGGTCGACCGCATGACCTTCGGTCTCGGCTGCGGCATCGCCGGCATTGCCGGTTCCGCCTTCACCATGATCGGCTCGACCGGGCCAACGGCGGGACAGCTCTACATTGTCGATACCTTCCTCGTGGTCGTCTTTGGCGGCGCGGGCAGTCTGATCGGTACCATCGCCTCGGCCTTCACCATCTCGCAGGCCCAGTCGACGATGGAATTCTTCCTCAGCGGCTCCATGGCCAAGGTTCTGACGCTGCTAACCGTCGTCGGCATCCTGATGCTGCGCCCGCAAGGCCTCTTCTCCCTCAACATTCGCCGCTAAGGAGACCTCCCATGCCTGCTGTCGGCTTTCTCTTCTCCCGGAAGGAATGGCTCTACTTCGCCCTCCTCGCCGCCCTCCTCCTCTTCGTCCTGCCCCTGGGGCTGGACATCTTCCGGCTCAATCTGATCGGCAAGTATCTGACCTATGCCTTCGTTGCCATCGGCCTCGTGCTGCTGTGGGGCAATGGTGGCATCCTAAGTCTTGGCCAGGGGATCTTCTTCGGTCTCGGTGGCTACTGCATGGCCATGTTCCTGAAGCTTGAGGCCTCTACGCCCGAAGCGACGAAGATCCAGTCGACGCCAGGCATTCCCGACTTCATGGACTGGAACCAGATCACCGCGCTGCCGTCGTGGTGGGCGCCCTTCTATTCCTTCTCCTTCACGCTTGCCGCGATCATTCTGGTGCCGTCGGTTTTCGCCTTCATCATTGGTTCGGCCATGTTCAAGCGGCGCGTCGGTGGGGTTTATTTCGCCATCATCACCCAGGCCGTTGCCGCGATCCTCACCATCCTGATCATCGGCCAGCAGGGCTATACCGGCGGTGTCAACGGGATCACCGATCTCAGGACCTTGCTTGGCTGGGATATCCGTACCGACGAGGCCAAGCTGATCCTCTACTTCGTCAACGCCGTGCTTCTGATCGGCGTGCTGCTTCTCGCCCAGGCGGTCCGCATCTCGAAATTCGGCCGGTTGCTGATCGCCATGCGGGATCGCGAGGACCGGGTTCGCTTCTCCGGATATGACGTCGCCAATTTCAAGATCTTCATCTTCTGCCTGGCCGCCGCGATGTCAGCCATCGGTGGTGCGATGTTCACGCTGCAGGTCGGCTTCATGTCGCCGTCCTTCGTCGGGATCGTGCCGTCCATCGAGATGGTGATCTTTGCCGCCGTCGGCGGACGCCTGTCGCTGTTCGGGGCAATCTACGGCGCGCTTCTCGTCAATGCCGCCAAGACGACCTTCTCCGAGAGTTTCCCCGAACTCTGGCTGTTTGCCATGGGCGGCCTGTTCATCGCTGTCGTCATGGCCTTCCCCTACGGCCTTGCCGGCGTGGTCAAGGACCATGTCGAGCCGTTCGTCACACGCCGGCTACCCGGTTTCCTGAAACGCGCGCCGCTGACGCAGCCGCAAGCGGCCGAATGATGGAGGCGAGCATGCAAGTTGCTTCTCAACCCGCCAGAGACTTCATCCTCAGCATCGACGCCCTCACCGTGTCCTTTGACGGCTTCAAGGCGGTGAACGACCTCTCGCTCTATGTCGACGAGAACGAGATCCGCGTGATCATCGGACCGAACGGGGCCGGCAAGACCACGGTGCTCGATCTCATCTGCGGGCGAACGAAGGCGACGTCCGGCTCCATCCGGTTCGATGGTCGGGAGCTCACCCGCATGCGCGAGCACGAGATCGTGCATGCGGGCGTTGGTCGCAAGTTCCAGAACCCGTCGATCTACGAGGATCTCACCGTCTTCGAGAATCTCGAACTCTCCTTTCCCCGTGGTCGCTCCGTCTTCGGTGCGCTCACCTTTCGCCGGGACAAGGAGGTCATCGAGCGGGTCGAGGAAGTGGCCGAGCTGATCTTCCTCAAGGATCATCTGAATACCGACGCGGCGATCCTCAGCCACGGGCAGAAGCAATGGCTGGAGATCGGCATGCTGTTGATCCAGAAGCCGCGGCTTCTGATGCTCGACGAGCCGGTGGCCGGCATGAGCGTTGCCGAGCGCATCAAGACGGCGGAACTCCTCAACACGATCACGAAGAACCAGTCGGTCATCGTCATCGAGCACGACATGAAGTTTGTCGAGGACATCGCCCACCGGGTCACCGTGCTGCACCAGGGGAAGGTCCTGTCGGAAGGCAGCATGGAGCGCGTCAAGAACGACCCAAGGGTCGTCGAAGTCTATCTCGGTCACTAGGAGATCGTCATGCTGTCTGTCGAAAAACTGAAGGTCAGCTATGGCCAGAGCGAAGTCATTCACGGTCTGTCCTTCGACGTCAAACCCGCCGAGATTGTTGCGATCATGGGTCGCAACGGCATGGGCAAGACGACGCTGATGAAGTCGCTGATGGGGGTCGTTCCCTCCGCCGCCGGATCGATCCGGATCGGCGAGACGCCGGTCGAGCGGCTTGAAAGCTACGAACGGGTGGCCAAAGGTCTCGCCTATGTGCCGCAGGGGCGGATGATCTTCTCAACGCTCACTGTCCAGGAAAACATCGAGACCGGGCTGACCGTGACCGGTGAGAAGTCGGTGCCGGGGCAGATCTACGAACTCTTTCCCGTGCTGCTTGAGATGAAGGGGCGGCGCGGCGGCAATCTCTCCGGCGGTCAGCAGCAGCAGCTGGCGATCGCTCGCGCGCTGGCGTCGAAGCCGAAGGTGCTGCTGCTTGACGAGCCAACCGAAGGCATCCAGCCATCGATCATCAAGGAGATGGCGCGAACGCTGTGCCGGATCCGCGACGAGATCGGTCTTTCCATCGTGGTCTCCGAACAGGTGTTGAGCTTTGCCCTCGACATGGCTGACCGGGTGCTGGTGATCGAAAAGGGCGAATTCGTCCATGAGGCCCCGCGCGCCGGCATCGACGAGGCCCGCGTCTCCAGCTTCCTCTCCGTCTGATCCCACGAAACCCAGCCGCTTCACATCCAAGGAAGGAGCCAAGCCATGCCCGATACCCTGATCAAAGTCGATCTCAGCGAGTCGCCCTATACCAACGAGAAGATCCACAACCGCTGGCACCCGGATATTCCAATGGCCTGCTGGGTCGAGCCGGGGGACGACTTTCTGGTCGAGACCTATGACTGGACCGGCGGCCAGATCAAGAATAACGACGATGCTGCCGACGTTCGCGACGTCGATCTCAGCCAGGTGCATTTCCTGTCCGGACCGATCGGCGTCAAGGGGGCTCAACCGGGCGATCTGCTGGTTGTCGACATCCTCGACATCGGTGCGTTCGATAACTCTCTCTGGGGCTTCAACGGCTTCTTCTCCAAGAAGAATGGCGGCGGCTTCCTGACCGAGCACTTCCCTGAGGCACAAAAATCGATCTGGGACTTCCACGGCATGTTTACCTCCTCGCGCCACGTGCCAGGGGTCAAATATGCCGGGCTCATCCATCCCGGTCTGATCGGCTGCCTGCCGGATCACAAGATGCTGGAGATGTGGAACAGCCGCGAAAAGGCATTGTTCGACACCGATCCGGCTCGCGTTCCCCCGCTTGCCGCCCTGCCGGATGGTGGAGTGACTGCCCATATGGGCAGCCTCAAGGGCGAGGCGCGCGACAAGGCTGCCGCAGAAGGCGCGCGCACCGTACCGCCGCGCGAACATGGCGGCAATTGTGATATCAAGGACCTGTCGCGCGGTTCGAAGATCTATTTCCCCGTTTATGTCGACGGCGCCGGTCTTTCGATGGGCGACCTGCATTTCAGCCAGGGCGATGGCGAGATCACCTTCTGCGGCGCGATCGAAATGGCCGGCTGGCTGCATATCAAGGTTTCGCTGATCAAGGACGGCATGGCGAAATACGGGATCAAGAACCCGATCTTCCGGCCGTCGCCGATCACGCCGAAGTATGACGACTATCTGATCTTCGAGGGTATTTCCGTCGACGAGAGCGGCAAGCAGCACTATCTCGACGTGCACATCGCCTATCGCCAGGCCTGCCTGAACGCGATCGAATACATGACGAAGTTCGGTTACAGCCGAGCTCAGGCCTATGCAATTCTCGGTACGGCGCCGGTCCAGGGCCATATCTCCGGCGTTGTCGACATTCCGAACGCCTGCGCCACGCTCTGGCTGCCGCTCGATATCTTCGAATTCGACATGAAACCGGGTGCGGACGGGCCGAAGAAGTTCCTCGACGGCAAGATCGACGTGCCGCTGGCCCGCGACCTCTAAGGCGCAGGCGCAGGACGCGGCATGGCCGCGTCCTGCGCATCGAAGCACATCCGGAGGAAGACCGATCATGCCCAATTACGATTACAACTGCCCGGACTGCGGCGGCTTCACCGAGAACCGGCCGATGGCGATTTCGGGCGACCCTTGCGACTGCCCGCAATGCGGGACGTCTTCGCCAAGGGCCTTCTTCTCAACGCCGTTCTTTGCCTTGATGGACAAGGCGACGCGAACAGCGATCGGGACCAACGAGAAGGCAGCCCACGAACCCAAGACATCGAAATCCCTGGGACACGGTGCCGGCTGCAGCTGCTGCTCGGGCGCGCCGAAAAAGTCGAAGACGGTGTATCGCGCCGATGGTGCCAAGGTCTTCCCCTCCGCCCGACCCTGGATGATCAGTCACTGAACCGATCTGATCATTCAGCGTGATGGTGTGGGATAGGCATTCCGGTGATGGTCAGCGTGCGCTTTCGGACGAACTGGCGTTGCAGTCAGGATTTGTCACCGGCCATCTCAAGCAGGCGTCTTGCCAACTTGAGATGGGGCGCGTCGAGCATGCGGCCGGCGTATTGTATCGCTCCCTTGCCGGGATCCGCCGCAAATGCGTCAACGATCGCCCGCGCCTCGGCCAAGTCCGTCGGCGTCGGCGTAAAGGCCTCGTTGATAACAGGGATTTGCGAGGGATGGATCGCCATCATGCCGTTGAAACCATCAAAGCTTGCGCGCCTGGCATAGGCGCCCAACCCTTCGAGGTCCGAGATATCGGGATAGACGGTTTCAATCGCTGCGACACCGATTGCATGGGCGCCGAACAAGGTCAGGGAGCGTGCGAGTTCGTAAGGTGCGGTAAGGCGGCCTGTCTCGTCTCTTGATCCGCGCGCACCCATGAATGCCGGTAGATCTTCAGCACCCCAGGTGAGGCCGAGAAGATGATTCCGAACCGATGAATAGGAACCCAGCTGGAAGATGGCGACCGGGGTCTCGGTTGCAATCGGGAGGATCAGGATATCCGGTGCTTTCGAGCTCAGCGCTTCAACGCTTGCTGCCCCTTCTGCCTTCGGCAGGACCAGTCCGTCCGGTCGCGCGTCCAGTATGGCCGAGAGATCCTCGTCCAGAAGGCCGCTGCCGAGCGGGTTCACTCGAACGAAGAGCTTCACTTTGCGCTGGGTCGCGCGCAGGAATGCAGCGATTGCCAGCCTTGCTGCAGGCTTGGCCGCCAACGCAACGGAATCCTCGAGGTCGAGGATCAGGGCATCTGCGCCGTAGCCCAGCGCCTTTTCCATCCGATCGGGCCGGTCGCCCGGGACAAACAGCAGGGAGCGCAGCCTCATTGCGGTCTCCGCGCGACGAGTGCGGAGCGCAGGCAGTGGCACACCAGTTCGTTGCGCTGGTTGAAGAGTTCATGCCTGAACGTGACGATGCCAGCGGTCGGGCGCGATCTGCTCTCCCGCAAGTCTGCAATTTCTGTTTCGGCACGCATTGTATCGCCAATGAACACAGGTTTTGGCATGGCGAGCTTGTCATAACCGAGATTGGCGACCAGCGTGCCAAGCGTCGTGTCGGATACCGACAGGCCGACCATCAGTGAAAAGGTGAAGGTGCCGTTGACGAGGATCTGGCCGAATTCGCTTGCCTTGGCCGCTTCGATGTCGAGATGCAGCGGTTGCGGATTATGCGTCATCAGCGTGAACAGCAGGTTGTCCGTTTCGGTGACCGTGCGCCGGATCTCGTGAGAGATCCTGTCACCCACTGTCCAGTCGTCAAAATAGCGTCCGGCCATCATGCATCTCCTTCGATCCTGACGAGCAGGCTGCCCTCGACCACCTGGTTGCCCAGGCAGGCTTTCAGTTCGGACACTTTGCCATCGAACGGCGCATGGAGCACCTGTTCCATTTTCATGGCCTCTATGGCGATCAGCGGCTGGCCGCGCTTGACCACGTCTCCCTTGGCAACGGATACGGCGATGATGATGCCTGGCATCGGCGCGATAATGGCGCCGTCGGCTGAGCCGGATCCATGCGCATTATGCCCGGCGCGGGGTGCCCCGAACTCCCAGGCCTCGCCATCATGGAAAAGGACGCCGTTTTCCGTACGGACGGTCGGCTGTGCCGAGTTCACCTGAACCAGATAGGGCCTCTTTCCCACGTCGACGGTTATCTGTCGGTCGATTTCGGCATTGAGGCGAAATCCCGTCAGCATGGTCCAGACATCCTGCGATTGCTTCTGCAACAGGGCCGTGGCCGCGGCCTGCAAAACCGCTTCGGCCGGTTCACCTGATGGCACGAGGTCTTTGGCATGGCGCTCGATAAAGCCTGTATCGACGGCACCAGCCTGGAAGTCCGGATGGCGGAGCGTGCGGACGAGGAAACCGGCATTGCTATGCACCGGCCAGACCTCGACTTTTTTCAAGCCGTCGCAAAGCTTACGGATCGCCTCTTGCCGGCTGGTGCCGTGGCCGATGAGTTTGGCCAGCATCGGGTCATAATGCGCGGTGACCTCGTCTCCCTGTTCGACGCCGCTGTCGATGCGCAGTGTCTCCGGTAGTCGCAGATGGTCGAGCCGACCGATCGACGGCAGGAAACCGGTTGCGGGATTTTCCGCATAGAGCCGGGCTTCCATGGCCCAGCCGGCGATGGAAAGCTGGTCCTGATTCAATGGCAGAGGCTCGCCTGACGCGATGCGCAATTGCCATTCGACGAGATCCTGTCCGGTGATCGCCTCGGTCACGGGATGCTCGACCTGGAGACGCGTGTTCATTTCCATGAACCAGATGCGGTCAGCGCGCAGGCCCTCGGAGGCGTCGGCGATGAACTCGATGGTACCTGCGCCGACATAATCGACCGCGCGTGCTGCCTTGACGGCCGCCTGGCAGACCGCATCCCGGGTCACGGCGTTCATGCCGGGCGCCGGTGCTTCCTCGATCACCTTCTGGTGGCGGCGTTGCAGCGAGCAGTCGCGTTCGAAGAGATGCACGACATTGCCTTTGGTGTCGCCAAAAACCTGCACCTCGATATGACGCGGCGAGAGGATGTATTTCTCGATCAGCACGCGGTCATCGCCGAAGGATGACGCCGCCTCGCGACGGCAACTTGCGAGGGCTGTCGCAAAATTCTCCGCCCGCTCGACGCGGCGCATGCCCTTGCCGCCGCCGCCGGCCACCGCCTTGATCAGCACCGGATAGCCGATGGCATCGGCCTCGCGTTGCAGTCGTTCCGGGCTCTGGTCTTCCCCGAGATAACCGGGTGTGACCGGCACGCCGGCTGCGATCATCCGTTGTTTGGCGGCATCTTTCAGGCCCATGGCCCTGATGGCAGCGGGCGGCGCCCCGACCCAGACCAGACCCTCGGCCATCACGGTTTCGGCAAAGTCTGCATTTTCCGACAGGAAGCCGTAACCCGGATGGATTGCGCTTGCTCCGCTCCTTCTCGCTGCTTCCAGGATCCGATCCTGGCGCAGGTAGCTTTCGCGTGCCGGCGCCGGACCGATCGGCAGAGCCTCATCGGCCTCGCGCACGAAGGCCATGTCAGCATCCACATCCGAATGGACCGCGATCGTTCGGATGCCAAGCCGCCTCGCCGTGCGAATGATCCGCCGAGCGATTTCACCACGATTGGCGATCAAGAGGCTTTCGATCATCGTCGCCTCACATCCGGAAAATGCCGAACTGCGCCCGCTCGGGGATCGGGGCGTTCAGCGTTGCGGAAAAGGCGAGGCCAAGCACGTCACGGGTCTGGGCGGGGTCGATGATGCCATCATCCCACATCCGGGCCGTCGCATAATAGGGATTGCCTTCGTCCTCGTATTTTTGGCGGATCGGCGCCTTGAACGCCTCGGCTTCCTCAACCGTCCAGCTTTCGGCGTCGCGATGGACGGTCGCCAGCACCGAAGCGGCCTGCTCGCCCCCCATCACCGAAATGCGCGCATTCGGCCAGGTGAACAGGAATCGCGGCTGAAAGGCGCGACCGCACATGCCGTAATTGCCGGCCCCGAAACTGCCGCCGATCAGCACGGTGATTTTCGGCACCTGTGCGCCCGCGACTGCGGTCACCAGCTTGGCGCCATGTTTGGCGATGCCTTCCGCCTCGTATTTCCCGCCGACCATGAAGCCGGAAATGTTTTGCAGGAAAAGCAGAGGGATCCGCCTCTGGCAGGCGAGTTCGATGAAATGGGCGCCCTTCAGGGCACTTTCGGAAAACAGGACGCCATTGTTGGCGAGGATGGCAATCGGAATGCCCCAGAGATGCGCGAAGCCGCAGACAAGGCTCGCTCCGTAAAGCGGCTTGAACTCCTGCAGTTCGGAACCATCGACGAGACGGGCGATCACCTCGCGCACGTCATAGGGTGTGCGCAGGTCCTGCGGGACCACGCCGTAGATCTCGTCGGCGTCGAACAGGGGCGGGCGCGGCTTGGTAAGCTCGATGTCCACTGTCTTCGGCCGGTTGAGTGTCGCAACGATGTCGCGCACGATCAGAAGCGCGTGTTCGTCGTTCTCGGCGACATGGTCGACAAGGCCGGACTTGCGGCCATGGATCTCGGCACCGCCCAGATCTTCGGCCGAGATAACCTCACCGGTTGCCGCTTTGACCAGGGGTGGGCCGGCAAGAAAGATGGTGCCCTGGTTGCGGACGATTACCGTCTCATCAGACATAGCAGGCACATAGGCGCCGCCCGCCGTGCAGCTTCCCATGACGCAGGCGATCTGCGGAATGCCGGCGGCAGACATCTGCGCCTGATTGTAGAAGATCCGGCCGAAATGATCGCGGTCGGGGAAGACCTCGGCCTGATGCGGCAGGTTGGCGCCGCCGGAATCCACCAGATAGATGCAGGGCAGGCGGTTTTCCCAAGCGATTTCCTGGGCCCGCAGATGCTTCTTGACCGTCATCGGGAAATAGGCGCCGCCCTTCACCGTCGCATCATGGGCGATGATCATGCATTCGCGACCGGAGACCCGCCCGATACCGGCAATCATGCCCGCGCCCGGGGCCTCGTCGTCATACATGCCACCGGCGGCCAGTTGCCCGATCTCGAGGAAGGGAGAGCCGGGGTCGAGGAGGCGCAAAACGCGATCCCGTGGCAGAAGCTTGCCGCGCGCGACATGCCGATGGCGGTGGCTTTCCGATCCACCAAGCGATGCGGTTGCCACCTTGGACCGCAGTTCTTCGGCAAGGGCGCGGTTGCGCGTCGTATTGGCCTTAAAGCTTTCGCTGTCGCGGTCGAGCAGGGTCGAGAGTATCGGCATCAGCTTGTCTCTCCCGCGCCGATGACCTCCCGGCCGATCAGCATCCGGCGCACCTCGTTGGTGCCCGCGCCGATATCGAGGAGCTTTGCGTCACGCCAATAGCGCTCGACGGGCCAATCCTTGGTGTAACCCGCACCGCCCAGGGCCTGGATCGCCTGTTCGGCCACCTTCACAGCGCTTTCCGAGGCATAAAGGATAGCGCCCGCGGCGTCCTGGCGTGTCGTCTGACCGGCATCGCAGGCCCGTGCCACGGCATAGACATAGGCGCGGGCGGAGTTCAGCGCCACGACCATGTCGGCGATCTTGGCCTGCATCAGCTGGAAGCTCCCGATCGGTCGGCCGAACTGCCGACGCTCCCTGACATAGGGCAGGACGACGTCGAGGCAGGCCTGCATGATGCCGAGCTGGATGCCGGAAAGCACGACCCGCTCATAGTCGAGGCCGGACATCAGGACCTTCACCCCGCCGTTCAGCGGACCCATGACGTTCTCCTCAGGCACGAAGCAGTCCTGGAAAACGAGTTCGGCCGTCGGCGAGCCGCGCATGCCGAGTTTGTCGATCTTCTGGCCGATTGAGAAGCCGGGGAAATCCTTTTCGATGAGAAAGGCCGTGATGCCCTTCGATCCCGCTGCAGGATCCGTCTTGGCATAGACGACGAGCGTCTGGGCATAGGGAGCATTGGTGATCCAGAATTTGGTGCCGTTCAGGCGAAAACCGCCCTCGACCCTGTCGGCGCGGAGCCGCATGGAGACAACGTCGGATCCGGCGCCGGCTTCGGACATGGCGAGGCTGCCGACATGCTCTCCAGACATCAGTCCTGGCAGATATTTCGCCTTCTGCTCATCCGAACCCCAGCGCGCGATCTGGTTGATGCACAGATTGGAATGCGCGCCGTAGGACAGGCCGACCGAGGCCGAGGCGCGGCTGATTTCCTCGCAGGCAACGACATGGTCGAGATAGCCAAGGCCGAGACCGCCGTCTGCTTCCGCGACCGTGATGCCATGCAGGCCGAGAGCGCCCATGGCCGGCCAGAGTTCGACCGGGAAACGATCATCCTTATCGACGTCCGCAGCGATCGGGGCGATGCGCTCGCGGGCAAAGCGCGCCGTCGTGTCGCGGATCATGTCCGCCGTTTCGCCAAGCCTGAAGTCCAATTCGGTCATGGGGCTTCCTCTGCGATTTTAGATCATGCGAACCGGAAGGCCGGTCAGATATGCAGTGCGTGGCCCAGCGCCTTGAGTGCTGCTTCCTGCAGGGCTTCGCCGCGTGTGGGATGAGCATGAATGGTGGCTGCGATATCCTCCAGCCGCGCACCCATTTCGATGGCCATGGCGAAGGTCGAGGCAAGTTCGGAGACGCCCGCTCCAACCGCCTGAAGCCCCAGCACGACATGGGTATCGGACCGCGCGACGACCCGCACGAAACCATCTTCATCCTCCACCGTCATCGCCCGCCCGTTTGCGGTGAAGGGGAACTGGCCGATCTTGACATCGAAGCCGTGTCTGCGGGCTTCTTCCGGCAAGAGGCCGGCGCTGACGATTTCCGGATCGGTGAAGCAGATGGCCGGAATGCAGCGCTTGTCCCAGGCGCGCTTGCGGCCGGCGACGATCTCCGCGACCATTTCGCCCTGCGCCATGGCCCTATGCGCCAGCATGGGCTCGCCGGTCACGTCGCCGATCGCGTAAACTCCGCGCATGGATGTGTGGCAGCGGTCATCGACCTGCAGGAACGAGCCGATCCGGTCGAGATCGAGTTCTTCGAGACCCGAACCCGTGGTGCGCGGCCGTCGCCCGACAGCGACCAGAATGCGATCGGCCGGCAGCTCGCGCCGTCCCTCTGCGGTCTCGACGATCAGCGCGTGGCCCGTGTCGGAAAGCCCGACGGCCCTTGCCTCCGTCAGCACCTTGATGCCGCGTTCGCCCAGCCTGCGCAGAACCGGTTTGACCAGATCGGCATCGTAGAGTGGCAGGATCTGCGATGTCGCCTCAACCACGGTGACCTCGGATCCCATCCGGGCGAAGGCCGTTCCTAGTTCGAGCCCGATGTAGCCGCCGCCCACGACGACGAGCCGTTTGGGCAGTTTGGTCAGCGACAAGGCTTCGGTGGAGGAAATCACTCGCCCGCCAAACGGCAGGGCTGCAAGCTCGACGGAATCAGAGCCGGTCGCAATCACCACGGTTTCGGCGCGGATGACCTGCTGGCCGGTTTCCGTGGACACTTCCACGGTCTTGCCGTCACGAAACCGGGCGCGGCCATGAACGATCTTAACCCGCGCCTTCTGCAGGAGGCCGGAGACACCACCGGTCAGTCTGCCGACAATCGCGTCCTTCCAGGCCATGGTTTTTGATAGATCGATCGAAGGTGCCTCGACGCGAATGCCAAGGGCGTTCTCGCCGAGGGAGAGGGCGCGGGTCTTGTCGAAGGTCTCCGCCGCATGGATGAGCGCCTTCGAAGGAATGCAGCCGACCGTCAGGCAGGTGCCACCGGGGCGGCCCTCCTCGACGATGACGGTGTCAATGCCAAGCTGTCCTGCCTTGATGGCGCAGACATAGCCGCCGGGACCGGCACCGATTATGAGAAGCTTGCAGGAAATCTCTTTCATGGCTCAGCCTTCGATAAAGATCAGCGCGGGCGTCTCCATCAGCACCCGCAGGCGCTGGACGAAGGTGGCGGCGTTCCAGCCATCGACGATGCGGTGATCGAAGCTGGAGGACAGGTTCATCATCTTGCGCGGCACAAACTGCGTGCCATCCCAGATCGGTCGTATGGCGATCTTGTTGACGCCGACGATCGCGACTTCCGGATGATTGATGACCGGGGTCGAGACGATGCCGCCAAGCGCTCCGAGCGAAGTGATGGTGATGGTCGAGCCGGTCAGCTCGTCCCGCGTCGCCGTGCCGGCGCGGGTGGCTTCGGCAAGCCGGTTCATCTCGCTCGCGCAATCCCATATGCCGCGCGCCTCGGCATGTTTGACCACCGGCACGGCAAGACCGGCGGCGGTCTGGGTGGCGATGCCGATATGTACCGCGCCGAAACGGGTGAGCACGCCGGCGTCGTCGTCGAAGGTCGCGTTGACATCAGGTTGCTCGACGACCGCCTTGACCATCGCGCGCATCAGGAAGGGCAGGATCGTGAGCTTGGGCTGGTCGGGTCGACGTTCGGCATTCATCTTGGCGCGCAGTTCTTCAAGCGCCGTGACGTCCACTTCTTCCACATAGGTGATGTGGGGAATGCGCGAGGTGGAGACGACCATCTTCTCGGCGATCCGGCGCCGAAGGCCGGTCAGCTTGATCTCCTCGCGCGCGGTCTTCTTGGCGAAGCCGGAGACCGCAGGTGCTGGTTCGGCACCGCGAGCGAGAAACTGTTCGACATCTTCGCGCAATATGCGTCCCGCCGGACCCGACCCGCGCAACAGTCGCAGGTCGATGCCGTTCTCGCGCGCCAGCAGGCGGACCGAGGGTGCGGCGAGCGGCTTGTCGAATTCGGGCGAGGGTTGCCGGGCCGGAGGTGCGGTTGGTGCTGCCGGCTGCACAGACTTGGGCGGCATGCGCGGCGGTTCGGCTGTCGTGATCTGCTGCGGCGGTGGCGTCGGAATGTCTGACGTCTCCGGTGCCGCCGGCTCTTCGCCTGCACTGTCCGTGGCTATCCGGATCAGGGCGGCCTTGACCGCGATCGTGTCACCCACTTCGCCGCCAAGCCAGAGGACGGTGCCGCTGACGGGTGTGGGGATTTCCACGGTCGCCTTGTCGGTCATGACGGCGGCGACCATCATGTCCTCGCGCACATGATCGCCGATCTTCACCATCCATTCGACAAGCTCGGCCTCGGCCACGCCTTCGCCGACATCTGGCATCTTGATCGTGAACTCGCCCATGGCTCAGGCCTCCATGACGTCGATGAGAGCGCGGCCGACCCGGGCAGGTCCTGGGAAATAGTCCCATTCCTGGGCATGCGGATAGGGCGTGTCCCAACCGGCCACGCGCATGACCGGCGCTTCCAGATGGTAGAAGCAGTGCTCCTGCACCAGTGCGGCGATCTCGCCGCCGAAACCGGAGGTCAGTGTCGCCTCATGCACCACGACGCATCGACCGGTCTTCGCGACGGATTTGACGATGGCGTCGAGATCCAGCGGCATCAGGCTGCGAAGATCGATGATTTCGGCGTCGATGCCGGTATCGTCGGCTGCGGCAAGCGCCACATGCACCATGGTCCCGTAGGTGATCACGGTGACGGCGGAACCCTCGCGGCGGATGTCCGCCTTGCCGATCGGGATCGTGTAATAGCCTTCCGGCACCTCGCCCAGATCGTGGCGGGACCAGGGCGTCACCGGCCGGTCGTGATGGCCGTCGAAGGGGCCGTTATAGAGACGCTTGGGTTCCAGAAAGATGACCGGATCCGGATCCGCTATCGCAGCGGTCAACAGGCCCTTGGCGTCATAGGGATTGGACGGGACAACCACTTTGAGACCGCAGACATGGGTGAACAGTGCTTCCGGGCTCTGGCTGTGGGTCTGTCCGCCGAAAATACCGCCGCCGGTTGGCATGCGCACCACGATCGGGCAGGTGAAGTCACCATTCGAGCGATAGCGGATACGGGCCGCCTCCTGGGTCAGCTGGTCATAGGCGGGATACATGTAATCGGCGAACTGGATTTCGACGCAGGGCTTGAGGCCATAGGCCGCCATGCCGATCGCGGCCCCCACGATGCCGGATTCGTTGATCGGCGTGTCGAAACAGCGGGTCTTTCCGTATTTTACCTGCAGACCCTGGGTGCAGCGGAACACGCCGCCGAAATAGCCGACATCCTCGCCGAACACGACCACGTCGTCGTCTCGCTCCATGGAAACGTCCATGGCGCTGCGCACCGCTTCGATCATCGTCATTCTGGCCATGTCAGTATCCTGCCTGCTGTCGCTGGCGGCGCAGGTGCGGCGGCATTTCGGCATAGACGCCTTCGAAGATGTCACGCACCGAAGGTTTGCCGCCGGCATGCAGCGTGCCGTTTTCCTCGGCCTTGCGCTGGGCGGTGATCACCTCGTCCATGATTTCGGCTTCGGCCTGGACATGCCGTTCTTCCGACCAGGCGCCTCTGTTGATCAGGTGTTTCTTCAGGCGCAGAACCGGATCGCCGAGAGGCCAGACTTCCGATTCCGTCTTTGGGCGGTATGCGCTGGGATCGTCGGATGTGGAATGCGCGCCGACACGGTAGGTCACATATTCGACCAGCGTCGGCCCGAGATTGCGGCGTGCCCGCTCGGCGGCCCAGCACGCGACCGCATAGACCGCGAGATAGTCGTTTCCATCGACCCTGAGTGCCGGGATACCAAAGCCCAACCCACGGGCGGCAAAGGTGCCCGAACCGCCGCGGGCAATGCCCTGAAAAGTGGAGATCGCCCACTGATTGTTGACGACGTTGAGGACCACGGGGGCGCGGTAGGTCGAGGCGAAAACCAGAGCCGAATGAAAATCGGACTCGGCTGTCGAACCGTCACCGATCCAGGCTGCGGCAATGCGGCTGTCGTTCTTGATCGCCGATGCCATGGCCCAGCCGACAGCCTGGACATACTGGGTGGCGAGATTGCCGGAAATGGTGAAAAAGCCATGTTCCTTCGAGGAATACATGATCGGCAATTGCCGCCCGCGCAGGGGGTCTGCCTCGTTCGAGAAAATCTGGTTCATCATCTCGACCATGGGATAGTCGTCGGCGATCAGAAGTCCGGCCTGCCGATAGGTCGGGAAGTTCATGTCGCCCTTTTTGAGCGCCTTGCGAAAGGCGCAGCTGACGGCTTCCTCACCAAGATGCTGCATGTAGAAGGAGGTCTTGCCCTGCCGCTGTGCCATCAGCATCCGGGCGTCGAAGGCTCGGAGCGTCATCATGTGGCGCAGGCCGGTTCGCAATTCGTCATCCGTCAGCAGGCCAGCCCAGGGGCCGACAGCTTCACCGTCGCGGTTCAAAACCCGGATGATCGAATAGGCCAGGTCACGGATATCTTCGGCCGCCGCATCGACCGGAGGCCTCGGCACCGATCCGGCCTTGGCAATCTTGACGTTGGAAAAATCGGGCTGGCCGCCCGGCCGAACGGCAGGTTCGGGGACATGCAGGCTCAGATGCGCAGGTTGCACCATCATTCTCCTCCCGTGAAACCTGCTCCTCTCCCCAGGAGCAGATCAATCGAAGCGAATGGTAAGCGTCTTGCGTGTGGCAAGCCATGACAAAACTGCATCCAATTCCTTGGCCAGTTTTGCCATATCCGTTCAGGGCCGAAGGTTTGTGGCTTTTGCGTCCAAAAGCGATCTGGAACTCTTGCGGAAAGCCTCGGGGCTCACGCCCATCCATTTCTTGAAGGCGCGATAGAAGGCGCTCGGCTCCGAATATCCCAGGCGGGCGGCAATATCGCTGACGGTTTGCGGCGTGTTCAGCAGCATGTCCCTGGCAAGGTCGCGCCGAATGTCGTCCTTGATGCTGGCATAACTTTGTCCTTCGTCATGCAGGCGGTGGCGCAGCGTCGAAGATGACATGCGCATATCGCGGGCCAGATCTGCGAAGCTGCCCCAGTCTGCAGGCCCCTTCTGGTTCAATCGGCGTCTGACGGCGGCAGCCGTGCCGGCGTCATAGCGATAGCGGATCAAGATGTTGGCCGGCGCTCCCCGAAGGAATTGCCGCAAGGCCTGCTCGTTGCGCGCGATCGGCAAGGCCAGCATGGAGGCATCGAAGCCGAGGCGGCTTACCGGTTGCGAAAAGCGAATGGGGGCGCCGAAGAAAAGCCGGTGCTCGGCGCTCAGCTTCGGTTCGCTGCAGCGAAAATCCACGAGGCGGATCGGAATGCGTCTTCCCACCAGCCAGCAGGTCAATCCATGCAGGATGATCCAGTAGCTGCGATAGGCGAAGGCGGAGCGGGGTTTTCCGGTTTCGCAAAGCTCAATCACTGCCGTGCCATCACGCAGCTCGAGCCGGCCTGTCGGCTCGCCCAGCACGACATTGAGGAAACGCAAGGCTCGCCGCAGGGCCCGATCGAGTGTTGGCGCGTGGAGCACGCAATGGCACAGGAGCGTGAAGCTGCCGCGTGGCATTGGCCGCTCGCCAAGGCCGAAGCACTCGTCATTCAGCTCCTCGGCAATTGCGAGCCAGAGGCGGCCGAAGGTCTGCGTCGAAACCGGCTGATCGACGACAGGCGGAAGGCCGATCCGGGACAGAAGCGGTTCTGTGGCCCTGCCGGCGCGTCTGAGGCTGTCGAGTGCCTCCTCGACGAAACCCGTCGAGATCATGTGTCGTTCGGTCTCAGCCATGGTCCTCGTTCGACCTCAATTGCGTCAGTGGCAAAAGTGGCCTCAAGAATGGATCGATTTCGTCATCGGTTGCAACTGTGAAACGCAGTAGTGTTGGTGCCATCGGCAGCTTCAGGCGAGGACTGAAGGGGAGGAGGGTCGATGCGCATCGAGAATGGCTGTTTCATCGTGACCGGCGGTTGCTCCGGGCTTGGCGCTGCGACGGTGCGCATGATCAGCGAGGCGGGCGGTTGTGTCTTGATTGCCGATCGTGATCGCGATCGGGGCCCATCGCTAGCGCGGGAGCTTGGTGACAACGCTGCATTTCTTGAAACAGACGTGACGAGTGCGCAAGATGGCGCTGCGGCAATCGAGGCTGCGACAAAAGCTTTTGGCCCTGTGCGAGGATTGATCAATTGCGCGGGTGTGGCGCCTGCGGAGAAGGTCGTCGGTCGCGAGGGGCCGCATGGGCTGGAGAGCTTCGAACGGACGATCGGGATCAACCTTGTCGGCACCTTCAACATGATCCGGCTTGCCGCTGCCGTGATCCAGACGAACGAACCCGATGCCGAGGGTGAACGTGGCGTCATCATCAACACCGCTTCCGTGGCCGCATTTGACGGCCAGATCGGCCAGGCTGCCTACGCTGCGTCCAAAGGCGGGATCGCCGCCATGACCCTCCCGATCGCCCGTGAACTCGCACGTTTCGGCATTCGCGTCATGGCGATTGCGCCGGGTGTGTTCGAGACGCCGATGATGGCCGCCATGCCGCCGCAGGTGCGCCAAACGCTGGCGGAGAGCGTGCCGTTTCCTCCCCGCCTTGGCAGGCCGGCCGAGTTCGCGGCCCTTGTCCGCCACATCATTGAAAACACGATGCTCAACGGGGAGGTCATCCGCCTCGATGGAGCCATCCGCATGGGTGCCCGCTGATCGCTGCTTCAGGAGGAAAGATGCGAGTTCAGGATCCAATCGTCATTGTCGGTTCTGCCCGAACCCCGATCGGGAGCTTTCAGGGCGAGCTGAAGGAGATGACCGCAGCCGCGCTGGGCGCTGCTGCCATACGGGCGGCGCTCGACCGCAGCGGGCTTTCAGCCGAGGCCGTCGAAGAGATCCTGTTCGGCTGTGTTCTGCCGGCCGGCCAGGGCCAGGCGCCTGCACGCCAGGCAGCAATCGCGGCAGGGCTGCCTTTCTCGGCTGGCGCGACGACCGTCAACAAGATGTGCGGCTCGGGCATGAAGGCCGCCATGCTCGCCCATGACTTGCTGGTTGCCGGGAGCGCCTCCGTCGCTGTGGCAGGCGGCATGGAGAGCATGACGAATGCGCCCTACCTGCTTGACCGCGCCCGCGCCGGCTACCGGCTCGGGCATGGGCGTGTGCTCGATCACATGTTTCTAGATGGTCTTGAGGATGCTTATGACAAGGGCCGGCTGATGGGCACTTTCGCGGAAGATTGCGCCGAGGCCTATCAGTTTACGCGCGAGGCACAGGACGCCTATGCCGTCGCCTCGCTCACGCGCGCGACAAAGGCTATCGCCGATGGCAGCTTGGAGCGCGAAATCGTGCCGGTTGTCGTCAAAGCCGGCAAGGCGGAACAGGTGATCAGCCGCGACGAGCAGCCGGGCAAGGCAAAGCCGGAGAAGATCCCGACGCTGAAGCCCGCCTTCCGCGACGGCGGTACGGTGACGGCTGCCAATTCCAGCTCGATCTCCGATGGTGCGGCTGCACTCGTCCTGATGCGACGCTCGGAAGCGGAGCGGCGTGGTCTTGCCCCGCTTGCCACGATCCTTGGGCACGCCACGCATTCGCAGGCGCCTAGCCTGTTTGCCACCGCGCCGATCGGTGCCCTGCAGAAGCTCTCCGATCGCATCGGCCTGCGGCTATCAGAGGTCGACCTCTTCGAAATCAACGAAGCCTTTGCCGTCGTCGCCATGGCCGCGATGCGTGACCTCGATCTGCCGCATGACAAGGTCAACATTCATGGCGGCGCCTGTGCGCTGGGTCACCCGATCGGTGCATCCGGAGCGCGGATCCTGGTGACGCTGATCGCCGCACTCGAACGGTATGATCTGAAACGCGGCATGGCCGCGTTGTGCATCGGTGGCGGCGAAGCAACGGCCATCGCCATCGAGCGGCCCTGATCGGAGGAAGACGGGATGGTTCTTTCAGAGCTTCAACAGCAGATCCTCGAGATGACGCGCAGCTTTGCCCGCGAGCGGCTTGCCCCTGGCGCTGCCGATCGTGACCGCCACCACCGTTTCCCACGCGAGGAACTGACCGAAATGGGTGAGCTTGGGCTGCTTGGCATGCTGGTGCCGGAAGCTTACGGGGGCTCGGACACCGGTGTGCTCGCCTATGCAATCGCGGTCGAGGAAATTGCCGCGGGCGATGGCGCCTGCTCGACGATCATGAGCGTCCACAGCTCGGTGGGTTGTGTGCCGATCCTGAAGTTCGGGACGGAAGAACAGCAGCAGCGCTTCCTGCCGAAACTGGCCTCGGGGGAATGGATCGGCGGTTTCGCCCTGACGGAACCGCAGGCCGGATCGGATGCCTCCAACCTCAAAACCCGCGCACGGCGGGAGGGTTACCATTACATCATCGACGGTGCCAAGCAGTTCATCACCTCGGGCAAGAACGGCCATGTCATCATCGTGTTTGCCGTGACCGATCCCGGCGCGGGTAAGAACGGCATCACGGCCTTCATCGTGCCGACGGATACACCGGGCTACCAGGTCCTGCGCGTCGAGGAGAAGCTCGGTCTCAACGCGTCAGACACCTGCCAGATTGCCTTCAACGGGATGAAAATTCCCGTCGAAAACAGGCTCGGAGAGGAAGGGGAAGGCTACCGCATCGCGCTTTCCAATCTGGAGGGAGGGCGTATCGGTATCGCCGCTCAGTCGGTCGGGATGGCGCAGGCGGCCTTCGAGGCGGCGCGCGATTATGCCGGCGAGCGAAAGGCTTTCGGCAAAGCGATTGCAGAGCATCAGGCGGTTGCCTTCCGTCTCGCCGATATGGCGACACAGATCGAGGCTGCAAGACAGCTCGTCTGGCATGCAGCCTCGCTGCGCGAGGCGGGCATCCCGTGCATTTCACAAGCCTCGATGGCGAAGCTCTTCGCGTCCGAAATGGTGGAGCGCGTCTGCTCGGATGCGATCCAGATCCATGGTGGCTATGGCTATATGCGGGATTATCCGGTCGAGCGGATCTACCGGGATGCCCGTATCTGCCAGATCTACGAGGGCACAAGTGATGTGCAGCGCATGGTGATCGCGCGCAACCTCTAGGACGAGTGACCGGCAAGGGAGACCTCCCGGTCAGGACCGATCTCAGCGAAAGGATGAAACGGCATGTTCGAGACGATAGCCTTCATTGGTCTTGGCAATATGGGCGGGCCGATGGCTGCCAATCTCGTCAAGGCGGGATATCCGGTGCGCGGGTTTGATCTGTCTGAACCGGCGAAGCTGGCCGCGAGAGAAAGCGGCATTAGGCTCTGCGATACGGCGGCGGAAACCCTGACAGGCGCTACGATCATCATCACCATGCTGCCTGCCGGTCCTCATGTCCTGTCGGTCTGGAACGAACTGGTTGCGGTCGTCGATCAGGGGACACTGATGATCGACTGCTCGACGATCGATGTGGACAGTGCCCGAAAATCCCATGCGCTTGCCGATGGGGCCGGCTGCCTGTCGCTCGATGCGCCGGTCTCCGGTGGAACCGCCGGGGCAAGTGCGGGCACGCTGACCTTCATGGTCGGCGGTGAGGCTGACGCTTTGCAGCGGGGCCGCACTATCCTGGAAGCCATGGGACGACGGGTCGTCCATTGCGGTTCGGCCGGCGCCGGTCAGGCTGCCAAGATCTGCAACAACATGATCCTCGGGATCACCATGGCGGGGGTCTGCGAGGCCTTCGTGCTTGGTGAGAAGCTCGGGCTGTCACATCAGGCCCTGTTTGATGTGGCCTCGACATCATCGGGCCAGTGTTGGGCGATCAGCACGAACTGCCCGGTGCCCGGACCCGTTCCGACATCGCCGGCAAACCGGGACTACAAGCCGGGTTTCGCCGCAGCCTTGATGCTCAAAGACATGCGGCTTTCGCAGGACGCGGCCAAATCTACCGGCACGGTGACGGCGCTCGGCGCTCAGGCCACCGAGCTTTACGATCTGTTCGAAAAGCTGGGGCGTGGGAACGAAGACTTTTCGTCACTGATCAACTATCTCCGCGATCAGTCCGCTTGAATTCCTGACTGGCGATGGTTCTGGTTCAAGCGCGATCGATACAGCTGCTGTCGCCGAAGGACCAAGGCGGAAGGAGGAGCCACGTCGTGGCGCCTCGGTATAGTCCTTCGCGTCGCGGCCTGCTGCGGAGCCAAATTGCATAATCAGGCCATTTTCGTTTAGATCGGAGACATGATTGTCTCCGCCCCTACGACCCAACGCTATGGCTTCGTTTTGATGCCGAATTTCGCGTTGATGTCCTTTGCCTCGGCGACGGAACCGCTGAGAGCGGCCAATCTGATTGCGCAGACGCCGCTTTATGAGGTCAGGTCGCTATCAGCAGGTGGTCTGCCTGTGCAATCGTCTTCCGGATTTGCCGTTCCGTGTGACGATCTCGCCGTTGAGGGGGCGCTCTGCCATACCCTGTTCGTGTTGGCCGGTGGCGATCCGGAGGACTGGTCCGAAACCTCTGCCCTCTTGCCGCTGCTGCGCCGGCTGGCCCGGCAGGGGGTGCGCATCGGCGGTATTTCCAGCGGCTCCTTCATTCTGGCCGCTGCCGGTTTGCTGGATGGCCGCGACTTTACCATTCACTGGGAGCATGCTCCGGCTCTGCGGGAAGCCTTTCCCCATCTTTCCCCTCGCCAGGCGCGCTACGTTATCGACGGCGACCGGGTGACCTGCGGTGGCGGGGTGGCACCGCTCGACCTGATGCATGCCGTGATCGCCAGCCGCATGGGTTCGGCTTTTGCCCGTCGCGTCAGCGACTGGTATCTGCACACGGCTGTTGCCGAGCCAACCGCACCGCAACGCGGATCTTCCAGCGAACGCTACGGAACCCATCATCCCGCGCTGATCACGGTGCTCGAGAAGATGGAGACATCGATCGAACAGCCGCTTGATCGGCTGAGCATGGCGCGTCTTGCAGGTGTGAGCCCCCGTCATCTCGATCGCCTGTTCGCAGAGCATCTCGGCATCAGTTTCCTTGCCTGTTATCGCAAGATCCGGCTCGATCATGCCCGGCGCCTGCTGGAGCAAAGCCCGCTCTCGCTCTCTGAACTTGCCTTCGCCACGGGATTTTCCAGCGCATCGCATTTTTCCCGCGCGTTCAAAGAGCAGTTTGGCGTGACGCCAAAATCCGCTAGAGCAAGCAAACGAGCGCGCTAGAGACGCGATGAGACGAGGAGGACGGGAAACCATGGCAAAAAGCGGGAAAGAACTGGCGAACCCTGCCAAGCCGGCGCTGGTCCAGGATCCCCATGCCGTGCGTGAGCCGCGTGCCAACAACCTGGAAATGGCGATCGGCCATGAGGTGAGGACCTACCGCAAAAAGCTCGGCATCACTGTCGCAGACATGGCGGCGGCCACCGGCATGTCCGTCGGCATGCTCTCAAAGATCGAAAACGGCAATATCTCGCCGTCGCTGACCACCCTGCAAGCGCTCTCCAAGGCGCTCGGCGTGCCGATCACCGCCTTCTTCCGGGGCTTCGAGGAGCCGCGCAGTGCAAGCTTCGTCAAGGCGGGCGAAGGCGTCAATCTCGAACGCCGCGGTACCCGTGCCGGGCATCATTACAGTCTGCTCGGCCATATTGAAAACAACACCTCAGGCGTGACCGTCGAGCCCTATCTGATCACGCTGAATGCCTCCTCGGATGTCTTCCCGACCTTCCAGCACGAGGGCATGGAGTTCCTCTACATGCTGGAAGGCGAGGTCGTTTATCGCCATGGCGACAGCCTCTACCGCATGGAAGCCGGCGACAGTCTGTTCTTCGACGCGGATGCGCCGCATGGGCCGGAGGAACTGGTCAAGCTGCCGGCACGCTATCTCTCCATCATCTCCTACCCACAACAACGATAGTTGCTCTCAGAGAAAAATTTATTCTCTGAAATTGATTTTTGCCGCTGCGCCTGTTAGCTCTGTCTCCAGCAAAACTGGAGATCTCGGCCATGTGTGGCATTGTTGGCTTATTCCTCAAGGACAAGAGGCTGGAACCTCGTCTCGGGGATCTGCTGTCGGATATGTTGATCACCATGACCGATCGCGGACCGGATTCGGCCGGGATCGCGATCTATGGCGGCGCAGCTGCCGGTAAGGCCAAGGTTACAATCCAGTCGTCCGATCCGTCGACCGATTTTGCGGGCCTCGATGCAGATCTCGCGAAAGCCGGTCTTGAGGCTGTGGTTACGGTCAAGAGCACCCATGCGGTGGTGGAGATCGCAGCTTCCAGGCTTGGCGATGTCAGGACGGTGCTTGCGCAAATCCGCCCGCATGTTCGCATCATGGGGTCGGGCGAAAGCGTCGAGATCTTCAAGGAAATCGGCCTGCCGAAGGATGTCGTCTCGCGCTTCAACGTGCGCTCGATGGGCGGCACGCATGGTATCGGCCACACACGCATGGCCACCGAAAGCGCGGTCACCACGCTCGGCGCACACCCGTTCTCGACGGGAGCGGACCAGTGCCTCGTGCATAACGGGTCCCTGTCTAACCACAACAATCTGCGGCGAGAACTGATCCGCGAGGGCATGGTCTTCGAGACCCAGAACGACAGTGAAGTGGCCGCTGCCTATCTCACCGCGGAGATGGCCAAGGGCAAGGATCTCGGCCAGGCGCTGACCGGCGCGCTCGATGATCTCGACGGCTTCTTCACCTTTGTCGTCGGGACAAAGTCCGGCTTCGGCGTGGTGCGCGATCCGATCGCCTGCAAGCCGGCCGTGATGGCCGAGACCGACCAGTATGTCGCTTTCGGCTCGGAATACCGGGCGCTCGTCAACCTGCCCGGTATCGAAACTGCCCGGGTCTGGGAGCCGGAGCCGGCGACCGTCTACTTCTGGGACCACGATAAAGCCGCCTGACCGCTCCCCGACGCCTGGTCCTCACGACACGAAAGCTCTCAGCATGCCCGTCTTCGATCTCTCCCAAACCCCCTTGCGGGACCTGAACAGCGCCCTGCACAAGCTCGGCGCCGGCGCAAACGATACCGCGTTCGAAGTGGTCAATCCGCGCGGTCACCATGCCGTTGCCGTCGGTATCGATGCTCCTGTTACCGTCGAGGTAAGGGGCTCGGTCGGCTACTACTGCGCAGGCATGAATGACGGTGGTACGGTTACGGTTCACGGCTCAGCTGGACCGGGCGTGGCAGAAAACATGATGTCCGGGACAGTCATCATCGAGGGCGATGCTTCGCAATATGCCGGGGCCACGGGCCGAGGCGGGCTACTTGTCATCAAGGGCAATGCCGCCTCCCGTTGCGGCATTTCAATGAAGGGCATCGATATCGTCGTCAAAGGTTCGATCGGGCATATGTCCGCCTTCATGGGGCAATCCGGCCATCTGGTTGTCTGCGGCGATGCGGGGGAAGCGTTGGGCGACAGCATCTACGAAGCCAAACTCTTCGTCCGCGGTTCAGTGAAGAGCCTCGGCGCCGATTGCATCGAAAAGGAAATGCGCCCCGAACATCTCGAAAAGCTTGCGGAGCTGTTGGGTAAGGCCGGGATTACCGACATCAAGCCGGAAGAGTTCAAACGCTATGGTTCGGCTCGCAAGCTCTACAACTTCAACATCGACAATGCCGACGCGTACTGAGGCGAGGAACAGCCATGAGCTACCACAACCCGTTTACCCCGCCCCGCAAGTCCGCGACCTTCGATGATCATACGCTGGCCGAGATCCGCCGCGCGGCGGCAACCGGCATCTACGACATCCGCGGTGGCGGCACGAAGCGCAAGGTTCCGCATTTCGACGACCTGCTCTTCCTCGGCGCCTCGATCTCCCGTTATCCGCTCGAAGGCTATCGCGAGAAGTGCGACACATCCGTCGTTCTGGGCACCCGCTTTGCCAAGAAGCCGATCGAGCTGAAGATCCCGATCACCATCGCCGGCATGAGCTTTGGCGCGCTCTCCGGCAACGCCAAGGAAGCACTGGGCCGCGGCGCGACGCTTGCCGGCACCTCGACCACAACGGGCGACGGTGGCATGACGGACGAGGAACGTGGCCACTCCGAAAAGCTCGTTTACCAGTATCTTCCTTCCCGCTATGGCATGAATCCGAGAGATCTGCGTCGCGCCGATGCGATCGAGGTTGTGGTCGGTCAGGGGGCAAAGCCCGGTGGCGGCGGCATGCTGCTTGGCCAGAAGATCTCCGATCGCGTCGCACAGATGCGCAATCTGCCGATGGGCATCGACCAGCGCTCCGCCTGCCGCCACCCGGACTGGACAGGCCCCGATGATCTCGAAATCAAAATCCTCGAACTGCGGGAGATCACCGACTGGGAGAAGCCGATCTATGTGAAGGTCGGCGGTGCTCGCCCCTATTACGACACGGCTCTTGCCGTCAAAGCGGGTGCCGATGTGGTGGTTCTCGACGGCATGCAGGGCGGAACGGCCGCTACCCAGGACGTCTTCATCGAACATGTCGGCATGCCGACACTCGCCTGCATCAGACCTGCCGTCCAGGCGTTGCAGGACCTCGGCATGCACCGAAAGGTCCAGTTGGTGATCTCGGGCGGTATCCGCTCCGGTGCCGATGTTGCGAAGGCTTTGGCACTCGGCGCCGATGCCGTGGCGATCGGCACGGCAGCGCTCGTTGCCATCGGCGACAATGACCCGAAGTGGGAAGCGGAATACCAGAAGCTTGGCACGACGGCCGGGGCCTATGACGACTGGCATGAGGGCAAGGATCCGGCCGGCATCACGACACAGGATCCGGAACTTGCCGCCCGCCTCGATCCGGTTGCTGCCGGTCGCCGTCTCGCCAATTATCTCAAGGTCATGACGCTGGAGGCACAGACCATTGCCCGCGCCTGCGGCAAGAACAAGCTCACCAATCTTGAACCGGAGGATCTCTGCGCGCTGACGATGGAGGCTGCCGCCATGGCGCAAGTGCCGCTCGCCGGCACCAGCTGGTACCCCGGCAAAGGAGGCTTCTAAAACCTTGATGGCCGTATCCGACTCCCACGGATGCGGCCATTTCCTTTCAACCAATGTGTCTCAATCCATAAAAACAGGGGAACGACGTGACACAGGACCTTGCAAGCTTCGCTGCCGCGCGCGGCGTGAAATACTTCATGATCAGCTACACCGATCTCTTTGGCGCCCAGCGCGCCAAGCTGGTCCCGGCTGAAGCTATCGCCGATATGCAGAGGGATGGTGCAGGCTTCGCCGGTTTTGCGACCTGGCTCGATCTAACGCCTGCCCATCCTGACCTTTTTGCCATTCCCGATGCATCCTCGGTCATCCAGCTGCCCTGGAAAAAGGACGTCGCCTGGGTCGCCGCCGACTGCGTGATGGACGACAAGCCGGTCGAGCAGGCGCCACGCGTGGTCTTGAAAAAGCTTGTCGCCGAGGCCGCCGAGCATGGCCTGCGGGTCAAGACGGGTGTCGAGCCGGAATTCTTCCTGATTTCGGCGGATGGGGGGACGATCTCGGATGGGTTCGATACGGCTGAGAAACCCTGCTACGACCAGCAGGCGCTGATGCGCCGCTACGACGTGATCGCCGAGATCTGCGATTACATGCTGGAACTCGGCTGGAAGCCCTATCAGAACGACCACGAGGATGCGAACGGCCAGTTCGAGATGAACTGGGAATATGACGACGCGCTGAAGACAGCCGACAAGCATTCCTTCTTCAAGTTCATGGTGAAGTCTGTTGCGGAGAAGCATGGCCTTCGCGCGACCTTCATGCCGAAACCCTTCAAGGGGCTGACCGGCAATGGCTGCCATGCCCATATCTCTGTCTGGGATCTCGAGGGCGGGGTCAACGCTTTTGCCGACAAGGACATGCCGTTCGGCCTTTCGGCGAAAGGCAAGACCTTCCTCGGTGGCATCATGAAACATGCCTCCGCGCTCGCCGCGATCACCAACCCGACCGTCAACTCCTACAAGCGCATCAATGCGCCACGCACCGTCTCTGGCGCCACCTGGGCTCCAAATACCGTCACCTGGACCGGCAATAATCGCACCCATATGGTCCGAGTGCCCGGCCCCGGCCGTTTCGAGCTGCGTCTGCCCGACGGCGCGGTCAACCCTTACCTGCTTCAGGCGATCATCATCGCGGCGGGTCTGAGCGGCCTGAAGAGCAATGCCGATCCGGGCCCGCATCACGACATCGACATGTATCGCGATGGCCACCTGGTGAAGGATGCACCGCGTCTGCCACTCAATCTTCTCGATGCGCTGCGTGCCTACGAGAAGGACGAGGATTTGCAGGCGGCCTTGGGACACGCCTTTTCCGCCGCCTATCTCAAGCTCAAGCACGGTGAGTGGACCAGCTATTGCTCGCAGTTCACCGCCTGGGAACATCAGACGACACTGGACGTCTGATGCAGCCATGCTCGGCCTTCCCGGCCCGGAGCTTTTCCGGGTATCGGGATCGCCGATTGTGAGGGCTTCTCTGTCACCCTGTCCGGCGCCGGGCGGCTTCGGGCTGGGCATGGTTGAACAGAAGCCGTTCAGCCCATGGCCAAGCGAGGTCAACCCACCATTGCCAGCGAATTCCGGAACTGCGTGACGGCTTCGTGGATCTGCGTGCGTACCCAGGCCAGGCCGGGGTCGCGCGTGCGGTAGCTATGCCACTGCAGAGATTGCTGGAGGCCCGGAAAGGGCAGCGGCGGCTCGACGATCGCAATTCCCCCGAGCTGTAGCATGCTGAGGGCAAGCGTCCGCTGGACGAGGGCAATGCGGCTTGTGCCTCTGATCAGCAGCGGCAGCGAGGCAAAGGAATAGGTGCTGGCCTCCACCCTGATCTCAAGTCCGAACTGACTGCAGACGCGATGGGCGAAACTTTCGCCACCGTTCGGCGGCTGCATCACGACGTGTCCGGCTGCGAGCAGGGCCTCTTCGGTCATCGGGACGCGAGCGAGCGGGCTGTCTGCATCTACCACGCAACAGATCTGGTCTTCGAGCAGATGCTCTGCCGGATGACTGGGAGAACAGAAGACCGTCGGGGCGATCAGCAGGTCGGCCTCCCCCCTCTCCAGCAGAAGATGCGGGTAGTTCTGCTGGGGTTTGAAATTCACCTGCATGCCGGGAGCCTTTTCCGAGATGATCTTGAGAAAGGCCGGCATGACCGTGTGCAGTGAATAGTCGGAGACGATCAGGTTGATGCTGCGCGTGCTTTCCTCGGGCACGAAGGACGGGGTCGAGACCACGGCCGCCTCGATGCGCACGATGATATCCCGCAGCGGCTGTTCAAGGGATACTGCCAGCGGCGATAGCTCCATGGTCCGCCCGACCTGAATGAGCAGGGGGTCGTCGAAGTAATCACGCAGCCTGCCCAGCGCGTTGCTCATCGCCGATTGCGTAATGAACATCTCCTCCGCCGCCCGGCTGACATTGCGGACACGGATCAGGGTGTCCAGGGCGACCAGCAGATTGAGATCCAGATTCTTGAAGCGCATGACGACGTCCTCCACGTATTCACGACGCGAATATAAATCATTCATCAAAGCAATTTTGTAAACAGCTTGATTTTCGTTAAGTCTTTTTCCCGGGAGGAGATGTCGCCGGTTGGGCCGTTTATGGTCCACGTCGCGATGGGCCTCCCACCGGCATTCTCGCCTTGACCGGCGATTTCGAGGAGACCCAATGTTCAAGTACTTTCCGACCAACTACGTTTGGAACCTCTCGGTCAATCTGTCGATCGAGATGGGTGCCCGTATGGGAGAGATCGAGGAAATGTGCGCGCCGCTGCAGGATGCAGCCAAGGCGCCCGACGCGGCCGGCACCCAGGCCTTCCGCGAAACCTGGATCAAGATGGCGGACAAGCTGGTCTCGCTCGCTGATGAAGATGAAGCCCGCGGCCGGATGATTTCAGCCGGTGACAAGCTCGTGCGGGCGTCGAACTACATGCTCACTGCCGAACGGCTGCTGGCGCATGGCTCTGAAGGCCGACTGGCGCTCTATCAGCGCTTTCTCGCAGCCTTCGAGAAGGGTCTCAAGCTTTCAGGCTCCTCGTGCCGTCGGGTCGAGATCCCCTATGAAGGCAAGCATCTTTCAGCACTCTACGTTCCGGCTGAAGGCGTCGCAGGACCCCAGCCACTGCTGGTCCAGGTCAACGGCCTCGACAGCACGAAGGAAATGAAATTCCTCGTCGGCCTTCCGGCCTGGCTCGCCAAGCGTGGCATTGCCTCGCTGATCGTCGACCAGCCGGGTACCGGCGAGGCTCTTCGCCTGCATGGACTGACGGCGCGTTTCGACAGCGAGCACTGGGCAAGCCGGGTGGTCGACTGGCTGGAGGGTCAGGACTTCGTCGATCCGAAGCGGATCGGCATGGAGGGTGTTTCGCTCGGTGGCTACTACTGTCCGCGTGCCGTTGCCTTCGAACCGCGTTTTGCCTGCGGCGTCGTCTGGGGTGCCAATCACGACTGGCGCGACGTTCAGAAGAAGCGCCTCGCCCGCGAAGGCAATTTCCCGGTCCCACACTACTGGAGCCACGTCATGTGGGTCTGGGGTGCCAAGGACATGGATGACTTCATGCAGATTGCCGAGAAGGTCCATCTGCATGGCATCCTCGACCGCATCCGCGTGCCTTTCCTCGTCACCCATGGCGAGAAGGACAGCCAGATTCCGCTGCAATGGGCACATGCGACCTATGACCAGCTGGTCAACAGCCCGAAGCGCGAACTGAAGATCTTCGACGAGCGAACGGGCGGCGTGCAGCATTCGAGCTTCGATAATTCCGCCAATGCCGGCGCCTATATCGCCGACTGGGTGGCAGAGGTGCTGGGCGGCCGGATCGCTGAAGCCTGATCGCCTCGAACAAGAACGAACCGGATCTCTTTGTCCGGAAGTGGGGAGTAGAAGAACATGAATATCGTTGGTCCTGATTATCTCGTCTTCGGTGTGGACGATGTCGCCGCCTCCGTAGAATATCTGACGGCCTGGGGGCTGAAGCCGGTCGATGTTTCGGAGAAGGGTGGTCTCTTCGAGACCCTCGACGGCACGGGCGTCATCATCCGTCACAAGTCGGATCCGTCGCTGCCGCCGCCGCTGCCGACATCCAACATGCTGCGCCAGCAGGTCTATGGTGTCCGCTCTGCTGCAGATCTCGATGCCATCGAGGCGGAACTCGGCAAGGATCGCCGTGTCACGCGTCTGTCGAACGGCTCGATCGAGCTCAAGGATGATCAAGGGTTCGAATTGAAGTTCCAGGTCACGATCCGCCGGGAACTGGACATGCCGGCAGAGAAGATCAATGCCCCGGGCGCGCCGGCCCAGCGTGGTCCGAACGAGCTCGGCGTCTGGGAAGAGATGCCGGCCCTGCCGCGCACCCTCTCGCATGTCGTGCTCTTCGTTCCCGACATCGAGATCGCGACCAAGTTCTATTGCGACCGGCTCGGCTTCGTTATCACTGACATCCTGACCGGCGCCGGCCCCTTCCTGCGGCCGAAGGCGAATGACGACCACCACACGCTCTTCTTCATCCGCACGCCGGAATACATGAAGGGCTGCGAGCATCTCGCCTTCCACATGGGCGGGCCCACCGAACTCATGGTCGCCGGTACCCGCTTTGTGAAGAAGGGCTATCAGAGCTTCTGGGGCCCTGGCCGCCACAAGTTCGGCTCGAACTGGTTCTGGTACTTCAACAGCCCGCTCGGCTGTCATTTTGAATATGACGCAGATATGGACAAACACGACGACAGCTGGGTCGCGCGTGAAGCTCCGAACGGCGCCGAAGCCTCCCAGATCGTGCTCTTCGAGTACCGGGAGAAATGGTCCCCCGCTGGCGGACCTCCGCCCGGTGCGAAGGGCTGATTGCGGGCAAACGAGGCATGGGAGGAGAACATGTCTAGCCATTGGGCTCCGACCAACGCTCGGCAAGCCAGCCAGCGTCTCTGCCACGCCGATGACGTGGCAGAGGGGCAAGCGCTGGGCTTCGGACCCTTGGAGGGCTCCAAGCGGAAGGTCATCCTTGTCCGACGAAACGGAGTGCTGCACGCCTGGCTCGATGCCTGTCCGCATTACTCCACCGGGACACCGATGGCCTGGAAGACAGATGCCTATCTGAATGGCGAGCGGACACATCTCACCTGCCATTCCCACAATGCCCTGTTCGAAATGGATACAGGCGAATGCATTCTGGGGCCCTGCCTCGGACAGAGTTTGACACGAATTGAAATCGCGGTGGGGCAAGAGGGCGACGTTTTCGTCGTTGGACCACGCGAAGGAGGAGTAGCATGAATTCGGGTATCAAGAAGATCCTGGTGATTGGCGGCGGTTTTGCCGGCATGACGGCCGCGTTGCAGCTGTCCCGGCAGGGATTCGACGTCGATCTGGTTGAGATCGATGCGGGCTGGCGCTCCTATGGGGCCGGCATCAGCCTGCATGGCTCGACGCTGCGCGTCATCAAGCAGCTTGGTCTGATTGACCAGTTCATGCAGGAGGGTTTTGCCAGCGATGGTCTCGAGCTGCGCGGCCCCAATGATGCGGTCGTGGCATCCATTCCGACGCCCCGTGTCGCGGGACCCGATATTCCCGGCGGTGGTGCGATCATGCGCCCGGCGCTGGCGAAGATCCTGTCCCAGGCGGTGCTCAATTCCGCCACGCATGTCCGGCTCGGTCTGACTTTCACCGACATCTCCCAGGATGAGACGGGGGTAACGGTCACCTTCAACGACGGCAGCGTATCGCGCTATGATCTCGTCATCGGTGCGGACGGTCTCTATTCAGCGGTCCGGGCCAAGGTCTTCCCGGACGCTCCGAAGCCCCGCTTCATCGGCCAGTCGGTCTGGCGTGCGGTTCTGCCGCGTCCGGAGGGCATCGACACCGTGACCATGTGGATGGGACCGAAGCTCAAAGTCGGCCTCAATCGCGTGACGGCAGACCAAGTCTATCTGTTCCTGACGGAAGATCGCGCCACCAACGACTTTGTTGCACCGGAAACCTTCGTTGAGCACCTTCGCGGGCTTCTCGAGCGCTTCCCGTCGCCGACGATCCAGAAAATCGCATCCGAACTCTCGTCTGAACACCAGATCGTCTATCGCCCGCTCGAACAGATGCTCCTGCCGCGCCCCTGGCATCGCGGTCGCATCGCGCTGATCGGGGATGCGGTGCATGCAACGACGCCACATCTGGCTGCCGGAGCCTGCATCGGTATCGAGGACGCCATGGTGCTGGCGGAGGAACTTGCAAAGGGCACGGAGCTCTCGGCCGCCCTCAGCGCCTTTGAGGATCGGCGCTGGGATCGTTGTCGCATGGTGGTCGAGAATTCAGGCCGTCTCGCGGACATCGAGATCCATGGCGGCAGTCGCGAGGAACATGCCTCGATCATGCAGCAGTCCATGAAATCACTGGCTCAGGCCATCTGAAACAACATCAGCGCATGGACCGGGAGGAGCCGAGAGGCCGGGCGGTCCTGCGCGTCCTGCAGGGGGGAACTGACAAATGTCAGGTCAAAAATTCGGAATTGCGGGTGCTGCGGCACTCATCATCGGTCACTGTGCGGGCATGCTCGATCTGGTGGCGCTGCCGGTCTGGGTCGGCGCGTTGGTTGAACGCTTCGGTTTCAGCCCGCAACAGGCAGGTGCTCTTGCGACACTCTTCCTGCTTGGCGCCGTCGGGGCGAGCATGTTTGCCGCTCCACGCTTCAACGGGCTGAACCAGAAACTGCTCGCGACGGTCGGCTTTGCCATTGCCTCCGCAACGTTTCTGGTCGCATCGACGCAATCCACCTTCCCGGTGCTTGCCGTTCTGCATCTGGTTGCAGGTCTGGCAACAGGTACCGCGCTCTCCATGGTACATGGAACGATGGGGCATGCCACGAACCCGCATCGGCTGTTTGCCGCTGCCGGCATGGCGCTCGGTCTCTTCGCCATCATTCTTCTCGCGGCCATTCCGCAGCTGCTTATCTCGCGGGGCGGCCCGGTGCTGTTCCAGGTCTTCGGCGGCATCATGGCGATTGCGGCCGTGGCATCCGCTCTGCTGTTCCGTAATCCGGTCAGCGTGATCGAGCTGGAAAAGACCCCCTTCAGCCGGGCGACCTGGTTCACAATCCTCGGCATCAGCGTCATGACCTTCAATCAGGCCATGGTCTTCTCCTTCGTCGAGGTGATCGGCAAGTCGCGCGGCTTCGAACCGGGTCACGTGCTTGCGGTGCTGATCGCGCTCGGCTTCGTCAATTTCCTTTTCCCGGCCCCGCTTGCCGCTTTCCTGCAGACACGGGTTTCGGCCCCGTTGATCACGCAGATCGGCCCCGCAATCCAGGCCGTGCTTGCAATCATCGTCACGTCAGCCACGGCATTCCCGATCTGGGCTCCGGCAGCCGCCGTGTTCGTTGCCGTGCAGATCTTCACCCACACCTTTGTCTTCGGGCTGCTGGCCAAGCTTGATCCGACGGGACGTGCGGTCGCTGCAACGCCAGCCATGCTGATGGTCGGCGCTGCACTGGGACCCATCGTCGGGGGTGCCCTGGGCGAAAACCTCGGCTTCTCGGCACTCGGTGTCGCGGCGGTCGTGGTTGCCGGCGCCTCCATCGGCTTCTTCACCAAGGCGAAAGCGGCATGACGACATTTCCTCCCATCACCCGGATCGTAACCGGACACGCCGATGACGGCCGCTCCATCCTCACCGAGGTTGGAGCGCTGCCCAAGGTCGTGGAAATCAGTGCGATCCCCGGAACCCTTTTTCACGAAGTCTGGTCGACCACGGCAAGTCCCGCTCCCGTGGGCAATGGCGTCGACCCGACGCTGGGTCCGTTGGTGCTGCCTCCTCCCCCCGGCGGCACCCGGATCCGGTTCGTCGACATTCCACCGGATACGGAGGAATTCCTCCAGACCGGCGCCAAGCGGATGGGGGAAGCGTTCGAACAGGTCGGCGACAAGGCTGCCTCTACCGTGAAGGAGGACTCACCGCATCCGCTGATGCACCGAACTGAATCGATCGACTACGGGATCGTCATTGAAGGCGAGATGACACTGGTTCTCGATGACGGTGAGGTTCTTCTCAAGCCGGGTTCTGTCGTGATCCAGCGGGGCACCAATCATGCCTGGGCGAACCGGTCCGGTCGCATGTGCCGGATGCTCTTTGTTCTGGTTTCTGGCACCTACGACCCCGAGATCGCCGAGAGCCTGGCAGGCAGATAGGCCTGCCGCACAGGGCAGTAGCAACACGAATATTGCAGCCAAGAGGTCGACATGAAGTTCGCAACCTATCACGACGGCACCCGCGACGGGCAGCTTTGGATCGTCTCCCGCGACCTCAGTCGCGCCATTCCGGCGACGGGCATTGCCACCTCCCTGCTCGAAGCAGTCGAGACCTGGGACGAGGTCGCTCCGAAGCTGGCCGCGCTCTATGACAGGCTGAACAATTTCGAAGAGCCGTTCGCGACGCGCTTCGAGCCGGAACGCTGCCTTGCGCCGCTGCCGCGGGCCCCGCAATGGCTGGATGCTTCTGCCTTCCTCAACCATGGACGGCTGATGGACAAGGCTTTCGATAACCCGCCCAACCCGGATTTCGAAACCATTCCGCTGATCTATCAGGGTGCCAGCGACGACTTTCGCGGACCGCTTGCCGATGTCGAGTTTCCCGATGATGCCCTGTTCATCGACATGGAAGGCGAATTCGGCGTGGTGCTCGGGGATGTTCCGATGGGGACGCCGGCGGACAAGGCCGAAGCCCATGTTCGCCTCCTCGTGCAGATCAACGACTGGTCGCTGAGGGCGGTCGGTCCTCGGGAAATGCGCTCTGGCTTCGGCTTCCTGCAAGCCAAGCCGTCGACGGCCTTTGCGCCGGTTGCCATCACGCCTGACGAGCTCGGACCCCCTTGGTCCAAGGGGCGCGTGGGTCTCAAGCTTCACGTAGAGATCAATGGTCGGGAGGTAGGGCGCGCACAGGGCAGCGAGATGCACTTCTCCTTCGGTCAACTGATTGCTCATTGTGCGCGCACCCGTCGGCTGTCTGCCGGCACCATCGTCGGCTCGGGTACGGTGTCCAATGCCGATCGTGCCGCCGGCTCGTCCTGCATCTCTGAAATCCGCGTCATCGAGCTTCTCGATGAAGGTGCAGCCAAAACGCCTTTTCTCACATGGGGCGACCGGGTGCGCATGGAAGCGCGGCTGCCGGATGGTTCGGCGCCGTTCGGCGTCATCGATCAGCGCGTGGTCAAGGCCTGATGCGGATCCTCGTCACAGGCGCGGATGGCTTTCTCGGGCGCGGCCTCGTCGCCGCGCTCCCGAGCGCCTATCCCGATGCCGAGAGGATCGTCCTGACCGATCGGGCCTTCTCAAGCGCTGGCTCGGCAGCCATGGAAATCGTGCCCGGCGATCTCGGCGATCCTGGCTTCGTCGACCGCCTGGTCGGACCCGGTTTCGACCTGGTCTTCCACCTGGCGAGCATTCCGGGCGGGCTTGCGGAGAGCGAACAGGCACTTGGCCACCGGGTGAACCTGATCGCTCCGCTTGGGCTGGCGCGTAAGGTCGCCAGCCAGCGCCCCGGCGCTACTTTTGTCTTTGCATCCTCCATCGCTGTTTATGGGGAACTGGGGCAGGAACCGGTGACGGTCGCTACCGGCTGTCGACCGCTTCTGACCTACGGCGCGCACAAGCTGATGACGGAGACGTTGCTGTCCGACATGACCCGCCGTGGTGCGCTTTCGGCCGTCAGTCTTCGTTTCCCCGGTATCGTCGCGCGTCCCCCGACGGAGAGCGGGCATGGCTCGGCCTTCATGAGCAAGCTGTTCCACGCGATACGGGCCGGTGAGGTTTATGACTGCCCTGTCCCCGCCGATAGCCGTTGCTGGTGGATGTCCCGTCCGGCAGCGGTCAGGGTGCTTCTGCACGCGGCCGGTCGGGACCATGGCTGGCCGAGCGTGATCCAGCCGCCCGTTCTGCATGCCACCGTCAAAGACGTGGCGGACGCCACAAGCCGTGTGAACGGACTGCCGTCCCGCGTCCGCTTCGGCACTGACTTCGCGCTGCAACGGATCTTCGGTGCCATGCCGGCGCTCGACGCGCGCGAGGCGATTTCTCTCGGCTTCCAGGCCGATGCCGATCTCGACATGCTGGCCATTGCCGCCCTTTCAGGAGACTGACCCCCATGAAGATCATCGATCTCTCCGTCGCCATCGAAAATGATATTCCTGCCGATCCTCCGGGTCTCGGCCCGAAGATCACCTACACCAGGCATTCCGAAAGCGTCGACGAGGTTCTGCGCTTCTTTCCCGGTCTCGATATTGCGGATGTTCCGGGCGGCGAGGGCTGGGCGGTCGAGCAGCTCAACCTGACGGCCCATGCCGGCACGCATCTTGACGCTCCCTGGCATTTCGCCTCGACCATGAACAATGGAGAGCGGGCCTGGACCATCGAGGAGGTGCCTCTCGACTGGTGCATCCGTCCCGGCGTGAAGCTCGATCTGCGCGATCTGCCGGACGGCTATGTGGCAACGGCGGCGGATCTCGAGGCTGCGGTGAAGGCGACGGGGCATGACCTGCAGCCGTTCGATATCGTGCTGGTCAACACCGCCGCTGGCGCCGCCTATGGACGGCCGGAGTTTCTCGGTCGCGGCTGCGGCATCGGGCGTGAGGCGACCCACTGGCTGATGAGCAAAGGCGTCCATATCGCCGGCACGGATGCCTGGTCCTGGGATGCGCCGTTCCCGGTCACGGCGAAGCGCTTCGCCGAAACGCAGGATGCCGGACTGATCTGGGAAGGCCACAAGGCAGCCCGCGAGGGCGTCTTCATGCACATCGAAAAGCTGACGAACCTTGTCGAACTGCCGCCCTCCGGCTTCACCGTCTCCTGCCTGCCGGTGAAGATCAGGGGTGGTTCCGCCGGCTGGTGCCGGGCGGTCGCAATTCTTTGATCTGACAGGGTGTGGTGCGATCCGCCACGCCTGCTAGGACCTTTGGCTACGCGCGAGGAGCGGTGATCCGAAGGTGACGCGCTGCGATGCGGCGCTTGCAGATGGAAACCAACAAAAACCGGGAAGCTTTGAGGAGGGCTAAGGAAATGGATAACGTGGGCGGTGTCGCCACGAGCAGCTACGCCAATCGGATGAAAACGGTGACCGGAGGTATCGCCATCCTGGCGATCGGGGCGGCCCTTTTGGGCGCGATGGTCATCGTGGTCGATATTGTCGGTCGATGGCTCTTCGGTATCTCCGTCTTCGCCCTGAACGAGATCATGTCGATGATCTTTGCGGTGGCTGTCGCCTTGACCCTGCCGGCCGGTGCGGCCGAAAGGGTGAACCTGAAGATCGACCTTCTCGCCCATATCACCGGAGAGCGCATGACAGCGTGGCTGAAGGTGGCCGGTTCGGTGATGCTCTTCGTCTTCTTCGCCTTGCTCGCATGGCGTCTGTTCGGGATTGCCGTGCGCTCCGGTGAGACAGGAAGAGCAACAGCGCTTCTCCAGGTGCCGCTGGCCCCGACCTTCTTTGCCATCGCCGTTGCCATGGCTGCGGCCGCTGCTGTGCAGGTCGTGAACATTCTGCAGGATGTGACAGAGGCCCGCAAAGTCGAAAACTCGAAGTCCTCGCATCCTGTCATTCATGGTCTCGCGGTGGCACTTCTTTTGAGCATGGCAGGACTGGGTCTCTGGATCATCGCGGATTTCGAGAGCTTTGCGACCCTGTCCATGACCTATCCCGGCACGGCTGCGGCAATCGCGTTTATCCTGCTCTGGATCGGCGTCCTTCTTCAGCTTCCGCTGGCCACGGTCACGGCACTTGTCGGTGTGGTCGGCACCATGGGCCTGCTCGGGCCTGAGGCATCGGTCAACACCTTTGCCAACGACACGGCAGCCTTTCTTCGCAACGAGCAGGTGGCAACCCTGCCGATGTTTCTGATCATGGGTGCTTTCGCCGTCGCTGCCGGCGTGTCCGACGATCTGTTCCGCCTGGGCAATGCCATGCTCGGTCGTTTCCGGGGCGGTCTTGCCTATGCGACGATTCTGGGCTGCGCCGGCTTCGGTGCCGTGTCCGGCAGTTCGATCGCTACATCGGCGACCTTCGGTCGAATGGCGCTTCCAGCCATGGCCAAGGCCGGTTATGCGCCAGGTCTGGCGACCGGCACAGTTGCTGCTGGGGGCACGCTGGGTGCGCTGGTGCCTCCGTCCGGTGTCATCATTCTCTTTGCGCTTTTGACCGAAGCTTCGATTGGCGCGTTGTTCGTCGCAGCAATGATCCCGGCGCTGGTGGCGGTGCTACTTTACTTCGCGGCGATCTTCTTCACCATCTGGCTCAATCCCGCCGCCGCGCCGCCCGTCGATCACACGGTCAAGGCGGATGTATTGGGTGCCATCAAGGCATCCTTCCCTGTCATTCTGATGTTCACGGTCGTGATCGGTGGCCTCTATGCCGGTATCTTCACTGCCACGGAGAGTGCTGCTGTCGGCGCCGTCAGTGCCTTTCTGCTTGCGCTCTTCCGCGGCAGGATCAACCGCTCCAGCATCCTGCAGGTCTTTTCCGAAACGACCGCCACCACGGCGATGATCTATGCACTCATCTTCGGCGGATTGATGTTTGCCTTCTTCATCAATCTCGGCGGTGTGCCCGAGACGATCAGCGCCTGGGTCGGGGCAATCGATGCAAGGCCGATCGTGATCCTGATCGTCATCATCCTGATCTACCTCCTGCTCGGCTCGATCATGGACAGTTTCGCCGTCATGATCATCACGGTCCCGGTGGTCACGCCCATCATCCTCGAACTCGGCTATGACATGCTGTTCTGGGGCGTGCTGATGCTGGTTGTGGTTGAAATCGGCATGATCACACCGCCGTTCGGCATGAATCTTTTCATCCTGAAGAGTATTGATCCCGACAGCCGTCTCGGTGTGGTCATGCGTGGCGTCATGCCGTTTGTTACGGCGGATCTGGTCAAGATCATCCTGATCGTCGCGTTCCCGGCTCTCTCACTCTGGCTTCCCTCGACGATGTAATTCCAGATCACCGTCGCATTATCATGCTGCAATGAAACACCGGCTCCGAAGTAAAGAACAGGGCCGGTGTTTCATTGTCTGCGTATCGATCCTGGCCGTTTCGGCAAAAACAAAACCGGCCGGAGAGGAACTCCGGCCGGTCGGCAACTGCGGTGGCTCGTTTGTGTTACTGGCTCTCGCCGGTCTGCTTGCGCGCCTCGGCCATGGCCGCCTTCCATTGATTGAGAAGCTCGTCGCCTCCCTCCACGCGCTCACGGAAGCCCGCGAACACTTTCTCGGCCACAGCGCCCTGAAGCTGCGTGAGCTCTTCCGCCTTGATCTCGGTCACGGTGTGGCCTTCTTGCGATGTAACGAAGGTCCGAGCCTCGTTCTCCCAGCGGTCCATCTCAGCGCCGACTTCGCGGGTGACTTCACATCCGGAATTTGCCTCCAGAACTGCACGTGCTTCAGGCGATAGGGCATCCCACCGCTCGCGTGACATGAAGAGCATTCCAGTTGCGCCGCCAAGCGGCACAGACATGTGCGATGTCGTCACTTCATGCAGGTTGAAGGCCGGGAAGGCCGTGAATGTCATGAAGTTGCCATCGGCCGTTCCCCGCTGGAAAGACTGATAGTGGTCATAGACGGGGATCGACAGCGGTGTGCCGCCGAATTCGGTCACCACGGCTGCTGCCGTCGGGCTGCCGACCATGATCTTTCGACCCTTGATGTCGGCCATGGTGTTGAGTGCGCCGCCATTCACATGCATCGAAGATTGCGGGAAGGCGACAAAGAACAGCGGCACGAGGCCTTCGAGTTCCTTGGTGAATGCGCCTGCTTCGTAGAGACTGCAGAAGGCAATCGCGCTGGCCTCGGCTGATCCTTCGACGAAGGGAACGGTTGAAATCAGCGAGCGCGGGAAACGGCCAGGTTGGAATACCATCATGCCGAATGCCATCTGCACGACATCGTCGGTGACGCGATCGACAAAGTTGTCATTGTTCACCAGCATCTGCCCGTGACGCACCACGATTTCAAGCGCGCCATTCGCCTGCGCGTTGACCCGCTCCGCCCATGGCACGATCACTCTCACATTGAGGGGGTGAATCGGGATGTTGCCCGTCCCCAGCATCAGATTCTCGGCCTTGGCACTGACACCAGACAATGCGGTCGCCGTGGCCAAAAGCAGGCCCAGGGCTGCTTTCCTCATAAACTCCTCCCAGGTTAACACGTTACACAATAGATCATAGCCGGAGGCGGCTTCGCGATGAAACATATTCGTTGAATTGCAATTATTTACAGTATGAATAGGAGGGCGTAGCCCGTCAGGAATGCTATAGTTCATATATTTTTCAAATAGATTTTGTATATCACAACAATTCATTTCTGGAATAGATTTGCCTCCGTTAACCTCTGGATTGCTGGCACCAGGAAGGGAGTCCTGGATCCTGCCGTTTGCATAACAAAAGGAGGAGTTATTCATGAAGCGCACGGCTCTTGCGGTCGCTATCGCGGTTATGGCGGGGACTTCCGCTCTCGCGCAGGACTACAAGTTCACAGTCACCAATCTCCGGGAGGAGGGGCACTATATGGCCCCTCTCGTGATCGTCGATGCGGCGATCTCCGAGCCATTCCTTTTCAAGGACGGTAAACTGGCACCGGAATTCGTTGCCGCCATTCTGGATGGCGATCCACGCCCGCTCAATGCCCGGATTGGCGCCGGCTATGCCGGTCCTGTGCTGGGCAAGTTCAACGGCGGGCCGCATATCGGTGGCGGCCAGACCGCAGAGGCCGACTACTTCATCACCGCCAACATGCTGCGCTTTTACGCCAAGGGTGGCTATGGCGAGGGTGAGGACACCGTCATTACCGGCGTCTGGGATATCGCCACAGGTGGAGGAGAAGTCCTGCTGAACCTCTATGATGTCGGTCATTCCGAGGGGACCAACAAAATCACCCTCGTCAAGGAAGGCGTGGCCAAGCTGGTGATCACGCCGAACTGATCATTATCACGGTACGGATATCCGGATCAGAGCTGTCTCAATAGCTGCGGAATAACTCGCTTACTTCGCAGCTATATTCTGTTTTTCTGCTTCTTAATGCAATCACTTAAATAAATATTTGGTATTTTGACAAAAAATTTTGATCTTCATCAAACCTCAAATAGTTGAAAACGCGTGAACACTGTGACGGATGGCGGGATTTCCGGATCCGAAGCCGGATTTTTATTCAAACCAGGAGGAGGGATAGTTTGAAGAACTGTTTCACGTTTTTTACAGTAGCTCTGTTGAGCAGCACTGCTATGGCACAGGAGAGCGGACCAGCAGGCGGTCCTCCGCCGGAAGTTCTGTCCCAGATCAACCTCGGCAATGCAGGGCTTTTGCCGCTCCTCTACAGTGATACCCAGTATGGTCTCACCCAGACACGCAACGGGGAATCACGAAGCCGCATCGGTGCTGCTGAGCTGCCGACCGGGGCAAAGAGCGGTTATCAGCACGAGGCGACCACCGGCGTTGCGCCAATCACGCTGCGTTATCACATCCCGGATACCACCTCCTATCTGACGCTCAAGGCGACCGGCAACCGCAAGGTGGAAGCCGACAACCTGACACAGGCCAACCAGACGCTCTGGAACGTCTTCATCGGGTATCAGGACTTCTATAGCCCGACCGCGATGTACGGCATTTCCGTCGGCTACGGAGAGGTGGATTCAGAGGGAGCCGCAAGCCGGATCCAGCGCGAGACCTTCGACGTCCGCCTCGACTATGCGAACAAGTTCTCCGACCACTGGGGCTTTGTCGGCCGCCTGGTCTATGCCAACGGGGAAACCAGCGCGCTCGTCAAGCGGCCGGGGATCTCCTACACGCAACCCGACGATCATCTGTATTTCCAGGGTGAGCTGGTCGGGCATTATACGAATGAAGATCTGAGCGTCGTGCCGGACGGTTGGGCCTTTCGCCCGGTACTGGGTCTCAGCGCGCAGCGCTTCTTCCTGGAAGATGTGACGAACAACCGTGGGGCAGTGGAGACAGGCGGAACTGAAACGGTCGGATCGGTCTGGGGACGTGCCAATCTCGTGAAGATGTCGCCGCCGGGAACGATTTCGCCCAACTTCAGCGTCGGCCTCGAGCACGTCTATACCGACACCAATGATGCGTATATCGACGAGGATACCTATGCCATCTTTGGCGCAGGGTTGTCCTTCCAGACCCGCGACGGGCTCAATCTCAGCCTCACCTATGACCGCCGCCAGGGGCTGAACGGTGAGCGCGAGTATAACGGCATCGTACTGGCCGCAAATATCGCGTTCTGACGTCCTTCATCGCAGACAATGTCGGGGAGCTTGCTCTCCGGCATTGTCTGCGAATGTCGTTTAGAGCCGTTCATTTCTAAATGGAATCAGTTCTGTTGGGTGAAACGGTTCCGGATGGTCGCCCGGCTGGCGCGCGTCGTAGCTATAGCATACGGCCAAGCCAGCCGGGCGATCAGGCGGCCCGTTCCAGCCAACCCGAAGGGCCGGGCATCTTTCCGCCAGGATCAGCGGCGATCGTCTCGCCCATACCTCAGGGTATGTGCAGCGCCGATCGTCGCTGCCCTGACGAAAACCTGCTCCGGCAGAACTGCTTCCATTTAGAAATGAACGGCTCTCACCATCGCAAAATCGCAATCTATCCACAGGCCCTGCATTTCCGGCACTTTACCGCAGCCCCTCAGGAAATTAGGAGATTGCCTAATTTGAAAATTGCGATGTGAAAACCGCAGGCTGAGGGGCATGACATGGCAAAACGCGGCAAGACCGACCTGCATCCGGCAATGGACAAGATCTCGTCTCGCGTCTTTCACGCGCTCGCCTCCGATCCGCGGCGGATGATGCTGGTGCATCTGTCACAATCGACCCTGACCGCCGGCGAAATTGCCGCCCGCTTCGACATGGCCAAGCCCTCGATCTCCCAGCATCTCTCGATCCTCGAAAATGCCGAACTGATCGAAGGCGAGAAGAAGGGCCAGTACATCCACTACAGCCTGAGACCCGCAGCCCTGCGGCACGCACTGACTGCCATGTTGACCACGACACAGGTCGACGGCGAATCGGTCGAAGCGGCGACACCCGAGGAACCGGTCGCTAAGGCGAAGAAGCCCGCAAGGAAGAAGGCCGATCCGGCAGACGTCGAGGTAGCCTCTGACAAACCGGAAAAGGCTTCGAAGACCAAGACCAGTGAGAAGCCGGCCAAGGAAAAGCCGAAAAAAGCGGAGGCTGACCTGCCTCCGGCACCGCAGCAGATGGGCCTCCTTGATCTCCTCGGCATGAACTGAAGATACAGGACAACAAAAAAGGGCGACCGCGAGGCCGCCCTTATTCAGTTCGAGAATTCCCGAATTCCTTACATGCCCTGCGGGCCGCGGTTCATCGCGGCGATCCCGGTGCGGCAGATCTCGTTGAGACCGAGCGGCTTCATGATCGAGACAAACTGGTCGATCTTGGAGGACTTGCCGGTGATCTCGAAGATGAAGTGGTTGACGGTCGCGTCCACCACCTTGGCATGGAAAGCATCGGCAAGGCGCAGGGTTTCCGCCCGCATTTCCGCTTCCGCCACGACCTTCACCAGGGCGACCTCGCGCTCGATCGGACGCTCCTGACCCAGTTCCCGCGCACGAACGGTCAGATCCACAACGCGATGCACCGGGACGATGCGTTCGAGCTGTGCCTTTATCTGCTCGAGAACGGTTGGCGTCCCGCGCGTCACGATGGTGATGCGCGACAGATGCGCCTCGTGCTCCGTTTCGGAGACCGTGAGGCTCTCGATGTTGTAGCCGCGACCGGAGAACAGGCCGATGACGCGGGCAAGCACGCCCGGCTCGTTGTCAACCAGCACCGAAAGCGTGTGGCTCTCGATGGCCGAAGTTTCCTTGGCGATGAAATAGGCCGAACCGGTCGGCTGAAGATGTGCGTTCATGGTCTTGTTCCTCACGGTCAGACGAGCTGACGGCCCTTGGCATCGATGGCATTGGCAACGACTTCATCCGTCGCCTCGTCCGGCAGCAGCATCTCGTTATGCGCCTTGCCCGACGGAATCATCGGGAAGCAGTTGGCGAGATTGGCCACGCGGCAGTCGAAGATCACAGGCTTCTTCACGTCGATCATCTCCTGGATCGCGCCATCGAGATCATCGGGCTTTTCGCAGCGAATGCCGACGGCACCATAGGCTTCGGCCAGCTTGACGAAGTCAGGCATGGCTTCCGTATAGGAGTTCGACAGACGGTTGCCGTGCAGAAGCTGCTGCCACTGGCGCACCATGCCCATGTACTGGTTGTTCAGGATGAAGATCTTGATCGGCGCTTCATACTGGATGGCGGCCGACATTTCCTGAATGCACATCTGGATCGAGGCGTCGCCGGCAATGTCGATAACGAGCGCGTCCGGATGGGCGATCTGCACGCCAAGAGCTGCCGGCAGGCCGTAACCCATGGTGCCGAGGCCACCCGAGGTCATCCAGCGGTTCGGCTGCTCGAAGCCGTAGTACTGTGCGGCCCACATCTGGTGCTGGCCGACTTCGGTCGTGATGTAGGTGTCGCGATCCTTGGTCAGCTGATAGAGCCGCTGCAGCGCGTATTGCGGCATGATGACGTCCTTCGACGGCGTGTAGGCGAAGGAGTTGCGGGCGCGCCACTTGGCAATGGTCGCATTCCATTCAGCCGTCTGCGACGCCTCGGGCTTCTTCGGCAGGGCGCGCCAGGCGCGGACCATGTCTTCCAGAACCCGACCGACATCACCGGTGATCGGCACGTCGACGCGGACATTCTTGTTGATCGACGACGGGTCGATGTCGATATGGATCTTCTTCGAATTCGGCGAGAACGCGTTGAGACGGCCGGTGATACGGTCATCGAAGCGCGCGCCGATGCAGACCATGACGTCGCAGTCATGCATCGCCATGTTGGCTTCATAGGAACCGTGCATGCCGAGCATGCCGAGCCAGTTCTTGCCGGACGCCGGATAGCAGCCAAGACCCATCAGGGTCGAGGTGATCGGGAAGTCGGTGAGGCCGACCAGTTCACGCAGCAGCTTGGTTGCTTCCGGACCGGAATTCACGACGCCACCGCCGGAATAGATGATCGGACGACGGGCCGAGGCCATCAGTTCCACGGCTGCCTGGATTGCACGGGCATCGCCCGAAACCTTGGGCTGGTAGCTTTTCAGCGCCTTGTGCGCATCCGGCGGTGTGTAGGTGCCGGTGGCAAACTGGATATCCTTCGGAATATCGACGAGAACCGGACCCGGACGGCCCGTCTGGGCGATGCGGAAGGCTTCATGGATGATCGAGGCCAGCTGGTTGACGTCCTTGACCAGCCAGTTGTGCTTGGTGCAGGGGCGCGTGATGCCGACCGTATCGCATTCCTGGAAGGCGTCCGAACCGATCAGCGAAGTCGGCACCTGACCGGAGATGCAGACGAGCGGAACGCTGTCCATCAGCGCGTCCTGCAAAGGCGTCACCGCATTGGTGGCACCGGGGCCGGAAGTGACCAGCATGACGCCGACCTTGCCGGTTGACCTTGCGTAACCTTCCGCAGCGTGACCGGCGCCCTGCTCATGGCGCACGAGGATGTGCTGGATCTCTTCCTGCTGGAAGATCTCGTCATAGATCGGAAGCACGGCCCCACCGGGATAGCCGAAGATATGCTCGACACCGTTATCCTTCAGCGCGCGCAGGACGATCTCGGCGCCAGTCATCTGATTGTCTTTACCCGTCATGCTGTGTTTCCATCTGCCTTCTTGGTTTTGGGGCTGATAACCCGGTTCAGGGCATAAAAAAAGGCCCCTTTGAGGAGCCTGTCATCTAGCGCATGGGTGGCTATCGCCGGATGGTTACACCATCCTGCCCATGCGCCTTCCCACCACGATAAGTGCAACCGAGTTTTTCATGGGCCGAAGTGTTAGCCAGAAAGCCCGCCACCGTCAACGCATCTTTTGTAAATTTTCAGCGCCCCTCGCGAAAGTTTGTTGCGCCAACAGTGACGAATCATCACCGCCGGCCTAACGCGCTACACGAAATTTTAAGCGCTCCCGCCTAGGCTTGCGCCAGCAGGGAGAATGCGCTTGTTGAACGATGATCTTCACAAGTCCGGCGCAGCCGGAGAACAAGACCGCCGCGATGGTATGCGGCCAGGCAACCGGATGCTCGGGCGCGTCGTCGCCTGTAACGGTTCGCGTGCAACGATTTCGGCCGTCGCGGAAGACGGCGGAACGGATCTCACCGAACTCTGGTCTGTCGGCCGGCTGATCTCGATCAGCGTCGGCAAGAACCGCGTCGTGGCACTCGCCTACTCCATGCAGACCGAAGGCAAGGACTGGGGTGAAGGCGCAGACAACCAGTTCCTCATCGAAGTCGAGTTGCTCGGCGAAGTCTATGTTCACGATGACGGCAAGGAGCTCTTCTCCACCGGCATCTCGCGCTATCCCTATCTCGGCGCGATCGCCCACCGCATCCGTGCTGCGGACCTCTTGCGCATCTATGACACCCGCCTTGGAGACACCGCCGTCATCGGCAAGCTGACCCAGGACGAAACGATCGATGCCACGATCCATATCCCGTCCATGCTGTCCAAGCACTTCGCGGTCGTCGGCTCGACCGGCGTCGGCAAGTCGACCGCCGTCTCATTGCTGCTGCGCAAGGCGATCGAGAGCGATCCCAAGCTTCGCGTCCTGATCCTCGACCCACACAACGAATTCGCTGCCGCCTTCCCTGAGCTTGCCGTCGTCATCGACACGGACACGCTCGACCTTCCCTTCTGGCTGATGCGCCTCGACGAGTTCGCCGAGGTCCTGTTCCGCGGTCGCCCTCCCGTACCGGAGGAACTCGACATCCTGCGCGATCTGATGCCGGAGGCCAAGCGCGCCTTTCGCGGCAATGAGAGCGCTCTCATGCGCCGGATGGCCGACAAGAGTTCGATGACGGCGGACACGCCCGTTCCCTATCGTATCGCCGACCTGCTTGCCCTGATCGATGAGCGCATCGGCCGCCTTGAGGGCCGCTCGGAAAAGCCCTTCCTGCGCTCGTTGAAGATGCGCATCATGTCTGCGGTCAACGACCCGCGCTATCATTTCATGTTCTCCAACAACACGATCAGCGACACGATCATGGAGACCATCGCGCATATCTTCCGCATTCCGGGAGACGATCGCCCGATCTCCACCTTCCAGCTCGCCGGTATCCCCTCGGAGGTCGTCAATTCGGTCGCCTCCGTCCTGTGCCGCATGGCTTTCGAGCTGGCGCTCTGGTCGAATGGCGCTATCCACATGCTGGTGGTCTGCGAAGAGGCGCATCGTTACGTCCCCTCAGATCCCAATCTCGGCTTTTTCCCGACCCGCCAGGCCATCGCCCGCATTGCCAAGGAAGGCCGAAAATACGGAGTATCGCTCGGCGTCATCACCCAGCGCCCAGGCGAACTCGACCAGACCATTCTGTCCCAGTGCTCGACCCTGTTTGCCATGCGTCTTGCCAATGACCGGGACCAGGAAATCATCCGCTCGGCGATCCCCGACAGTTCGATCTCGACGACGAGCTTCATCTCCTCGATCGGCAATGGCGAGGCGATTGCCTTCGGGGAGGCGATTGCGGTTCCCATGCGCATGCGCTTCAGCCGCGTCGATGAATCGGCACTGCCCAAGGCAAATGGCGTCAATGCCAAGGCAACCGAGGAAACCCCGGATACCGTTGATCTGCGCTCGATCGTCGGACGCATGCGTGCCATTGCCGGACCCGACATATCCGCCTTCCAGCAGAGCTTCGAAAGCAGCTTCGGCCGGGGCGACATTCCCAACGCTCCGGATGGCCTCTATGACGATGAGGAATTCGAGGATGACGATCGCTATGACGATCCCCGTCCAGCACCGATGCCACGGGCTCCGGTAACCACGGCACAGCCGCTTCCGTCTTACCAGGCCACCCAGCGTCCGGCCTTTGAAACCCCTGTCACGCGGCAGAGCCTGCCGGCATCCGAGACACCGACGATCGAGCCTTATCGCCCGGACATGCTGCCTCGCCCCGGCGGGGACGACAGTCTGCGAGCAAGACCTGCTTCACCGCCACCGGTCGTTCCGGCAGACGCGCCGTCGGCCAGCTTCGGCTCGCAGCCACTCCGCCGTGAAGGCGGCTCCTCCTTGCGGGAAAGCATCCTGAAGAAGCCGCTATCGAGCCTCTACAAGCGCGATTGAATCCGCTCAGTCGATCCGGAACGTCGCCGGATCGACCCGCTGCCAGCTCTCGTCCATCTGATTGCGGAACCAGGTCATCTGCCGCTTGGCATATTGGCGTGTCGCGGCAGAGGCACGCTCGATCACCTCGTCGCGGCCAAGCCGACCTGCGAGCATATCGGCAATCTGGGCAACGCCGATCGCCTTTATGGCCGGCATCTCGGGTTTGAGCCCGAGCGACATGAGCGCCTCGACCTCCGCGATGGCTCCCTCCTCCATCATCGTGTCGAAGCGGCGGTTGATCCGCTCGTGCAAGACCGTCCGTTGCGGCAAGACAATCAGCTTTCGCGCACGATCAGGATCAACCAACATCGGCCCCGATTGCTTCTGAAACTCGGCGATCGACCGCCCCGTGGCACGAAAGACTTCCAGCGCCCGGACAATCCTCTGCCCGTCTGCAGGATTAAGTCGGCCCGCCATGGCCGGATCGACGCCTGCCAGTTCCACATGAAGCCCTTCAGCACCTTCGTGCTCCAACCGCTTGCGGATCTCTGCCCGCAAATTGTCAGGGATCGGCGGCATATCGGAAAGACCGCCCGTCAGCGCCTTGAAGTAGAGACCGGTTCCCCCAACGATCACGGGCAACCTGCTGTCGCGTCTCAGGCTTTCCAGAAGGGAAGCCATGTCGCGAAGCCAGTCACCGGTCGAATAGTTCCGACCGGCTGGCACATGACCATAAAGAGCGTGCGGAACCCCTTCCATTTCCGGCTCGCTGGGGCGGGCAGTCAGGACCCTCAGCGTGTCATAGACCTGCATGCTGTCGGCATTGATGACGACACCGTTGTGGCGACGGGCAAACGTGAGCGCCAGAGCGGACTTGCCGCTGGCGGTCGGCCCGGTTATCAGGATCGCGTCATTGTTCTTGTCAGGATCTTCCATCATGGCCTTGGTTGCCACGCTTGTCGCCAATCCGTCAAACCCTGTTCTGAGCTCCGCCCTTGCTGAGAGAGCCGCAGATGCCGTTGCCTCCTCGCGCGTCTACTGGCTGGCCGATGGAATTGCCTGCGATATCGCCCTTGTTGACGGCACCGATGCTGTTGATGCCGAACGACGCATCCGCGAAGCCCTGGCAGGCCATCCCGTCGACGTCGCCGTTCAGGACGCCGACACGCGTCGCAAATCCTTCCTGATCGCGGACATGGATTCGACCATGATCGGCCAGGAATGCATCGACGAACTGGCGGCCGAAGTCGGCTTGAAGGAAAAGGTATCGGAGATCACGGCACGGGCCATGAATGGCGAGATCGCCTTCGAACCCGCGCTTCGCGAACGCGTTGCACTGTTGAAGGGCCTGCCGATATCGGTGGTGGACGAGGTGATCGCTAAGCGCATCACGCTCACCCCCGGCGGCAGGGAATTGATCGCCACGATGAAGGCGAAGGGTGGATACACAGCACTCGTCTCCGGTGGCTTTACTGTCTTTACCGGACCCATCGCCGCCATGCTCGGTTTTGACGAGAACCGTGCCAACATCCTGCTGGAAGGGGATGGCGTCCTGACCGGCGAGGTCGCAGAACCCATTCTCGGCAAGCAGGCCAAGGTGGATTCGTTGCTCGACATCGCAGAGCGGCTGGGCATCACTCCGCAGGAAACCATTGCCGTTGGCGACGGCGCGAACGACCTGGGCATGCTCGGCATTGCCGGCTCCGGCGTAGCGCTCCATGCCAAGCCCGCAGTTGCCGCAGAGGCGAAGATCCGTATCGATCACGGCGACCTCACTGCCCTTCTTTACCTCCAGGGTTATCGCAAGTCCGATTTCGTCAGCCCCTGAGGACCAGCCGTGAAGATACTCGAGACAGAGCGGCTGATCCTGCGAAACTGGCAGGAAGGCGACCGCGATCTGTTCTACGAGATCAATCGCGATGCCAAGGTTATGGAGTTCTTTCCCTTCCGCCGTTCCCATGCGGAATGCGACCTCTTGTTTAATCGCAATCGGGACATGATCAGCGATACTGGCCTCGGTTTCTATGCGCTTGCCGACATAACAACCGATGAGGCCATGGGCTTTTGCGGCCTCGCACCGGTCGATCTGCCTGGTATCCTTCCAGAGCATGCTGTCGAAATCGGCTGGCGGCTCGCGACACGGTACTGGGGCCAAGGTTACGTCACGGAGGCGGCAAGGCAGCTTCTGCAACACGGGCACGAAACCCAAGGTTTCGAGGAAATCCACGCCTTTGCAGTGCATGACAATCATCGCTCGATTGCCGTCATGCGACGCCTTGGAATGCAGAACTTGCCGGAAAGAAGTTTTGATCACCCAAAGGTGCCAGACAGCCATCCGCATTTAAAGCGGCATGTATTGTTTCGAAGCGCGCGTAAAAAGCTGGGGATCGCGACAAGCTGACATGACTAATTTACGCGGACTTAAAATGTAGCGGCTATATATAGTGCCATGGAGAGAACAATCCTGGCGCGAGTAGCCTTCCGCATGTCGAACATGGTCGACCGCTTCTTGCGTCTTGGAGAAGGCGACCAGACAGCGGAGGAGGCAGACCGTATCCGCGCGATCCGGCTTGCGGTGCTCTCGACCAGCACGCCCTGGATGATGGTGGCGAACCTCTTCAATGCGATGCTGACGATCTTTGCCTTTCGCGGCAGCCCGTCGTCCTTGGCAGTCTCTATCATCTGCGCCCTGATCATCGCGCTTGCCTTGTACACCAGCCTTTCCTGGTGGCGAAACCGCAGGCGCGGCCCGCGGGAACGGGCCAGCTTGGGAGGCACCATCCGCACGGTCATCTATGCCGGCATCTTGAGCGGGCTCTGGGCGGCACTCGACGTGGTCGCCTATCACACCGCAAATGAAACGCAGCGCATGGTCCTGATCGCCCTGACAGTCGGCATGGCCGGCGGCGGCGGTTTCGCCCTGGCGACCATCCCGCCTGCCTCCATCGTATTCTGCAGCACCGTCGCAATCGGCGCAGCCATCGCGCTCTCGCGTGATCCTTCGATCGTCGGAGCCTATCTCTTCGCTCTCTATCTGGTCTTCGCTGCCATCATCATACGCTCGTCGCTTGCCGTGTGCAGAAGCCTCACCGAGCGCGTCAGGGCCAAGATCGCAGCCGACGAACAGCGTGCCGTGATCGGTCTGCTGCTCAACGACTTCGAGGAGAATGCGGCTGACTGGCTCTGGGGCGTCGACAGCGATCTCAATCTGGAACGCGCCTCGGCCCGCTTCTACGAGCAGCTTCAGGTTCCCGAGAACATGATCCTCGGCAGACCAATCACGAGCATCATACCGTTTTCCTCCGTTGGTTTCGAAGACCTGGATTACCGAGGCAACTTCATCAACAGCCTGCAATCCCGGCAGTCCTTTCGTGACCAGGACATATGCGTGGAGCTGGGCGGTGAACTGGCAATCTGGTCGCTGACCGCCAAGGCGATCTATGACCAGCATGGCAACTTCAAGGGCTATCGTGGCGTTGGCCGCGACGTCACGGCCAATCGGGAGAGCCGGCTGCGGATCGAACATATGGCCCGTCATGATCCCTTGACGGAAGTCGGCAACCGCGTGCTCCTGTCCGAGGACTTCGACAGAGCCGTATCGCGCTATCAACGGTTCGGCGACGCCTTTTCGGTTCTCGTCCTCGATCTCGACCGGTTCAAGCAGATCAACGACAGCTTCGGCCATGCCGGCGGCGATGAAATGCTGCGCGCGGTCGCAAGCATCCTCAGCCAGCTGCGCGGCGAGACGGACACGCTCGCACGCATCGGCGGAGACGAATTCGCAATCCTCCATGCCTCGGGCGAGGACCCGCAAAGTGCGGCAGTGCTCGCATCCAGGATCATCGACAAGTTGAGCCAGCCGATCAATCTGCGCTGCGGCTCGGTCCATGTCGGCGTCAGCATCGGCATCGCCTGCGCCCCGATCGACGGGACGGATCCCGACCAGTTGATGCGCAACGCCGATCTTGCGCTATACCGGGCCAAGACCGACGGACGCAATCGCTACCGCTTCTTCGACAGCTCTCTCGATGCCGTCGCCCGCCGCCGCAATCTGCTCGAACAGGAACTGGCCCTGGCAATCGCCGAGGAGAGTCTGAACGTCCACTACCAGCCACTGGTCGATACCCAATCCCGCCGCGTCGTCTGTGCCGAGGCATTGCTCCGTTGGAACCATCCGACGCTGGGCGCGATCAGCCCAGCCGAGTTTATCCCGATCGCCGAAGAGTCCGGGCAAATCGGAGCGCTTGGCAGCTGGGTCCTGCGTCAGGCCTGCCGGGACGCAGCCAATTGGCCAGATGACATCAGGATCGCCGTCAACCTGTCATCGCGGCAGTTCCTGAGCCCCGGCCTTCTACCGCTGGTAGAAACCGCGTTGCATCAGAATGAACTTCCGGCCAATCGCCTGGAGCTTGAGGTCACCGAAAGCCTGCTGATGGAAACGACGATCGGCGTCGAACAGACGCTCGCGTCGCTGAAGCGGCTCGGCCTCAGGATTGCCCTCGACGACTTCGGTACGGGCTTTTCGTCGCTCAGCTATCTACGCCGCTATCGCTTCGACAAGATCAAGGTCGATCAATCCTTCATCTCGGATTTCGAGTCGAATTCAGACAGCCGCGCCATCGTCGACTCCGTTATCCGCCTTGCCCGCGACCTGAAGATGAGTGTTGCCGCCGAAGGAGTGGAAACCACGGGCCAGTTCGAGCTGCTGCGCCAGATGGGCTGCGGCGAGATCCAGGGCTATCTCGCTGGCCGACCGATGCCGATCGACCAGTTCGAGGATTACCTGCGCCAGAACAGCACCTCGGTGCAGCGGCTTTACGCCTGACCTGATACATCCCCTGTATGAGCTATTCCAGCGGGACGGCGACGAGGCGGAGATTGCCATCCTTGTCGGCGATCATCAGATAACCGCTGCGACGCCCCTCACCCTTGATACTGGTGAGTTTCTCGGCAACCTGCTGCGGCGTCTTCATGAATTCCTGCGCAACCTCCACGATGACCTCGCCGACCTTGAGCCCCTTGCCCTCGGCTTTCGACCCCGGAAGCACGCGCGTAATCAGCACGCCCTCGACACCCTCGGCAATCGAGAAGCTCTGGCGATTGGCGTCGGTCAATGCTGTCAGCTCAACCCCGATCAGCCCCTCGGTCACAGGCGCACTCTGCTCGGCCTGATCATCCGCAGCCGGCGGCCCGGCCTGCTGCCCACCATCAGGAGCCTCGTCTGTAGCAGGCGGGTCGGCGGGTGCCTGCTGGTCACCCTCCGGCGCGGTCCCCTCTTCCCCGGGTTCGACCGTGGTCTCGGGATCGGTCTCGTTGCTGGCGACCTCCTCGTCTTCCAGGCGTCCGAGCGTCACCTTGACGGTCTGCTCCTTGCCATCGCGCAGGATCACCACATCAAGAGGCTCGCCGATCGGGCTTTCCGCCACGATACGCGTCAGATCCCGCGTTTCGGCAATCGGACGCCCGTTGAAGGACGTAACGATGTCACCGACCTCGATCGGCCCGTTGGCCACCGGACCACCCTCGACGATGCCGCTGATCAGCGCGCCGCGGGCCCGGCCGATCTTCAGGCTCTCCGCCACTTCGTCGGAGACCGGCTGGATCCGCACACCCAGCCAGCCGCGCCGGGTTTCGCCGAACTCGATCAGCTGCTTGACGATATTCTCGGCTAGCTCCGTCGGCACAGCAAAGCCGATACCGATCGAACCGCCGCTGGGCGAAATGATCGCCGTATTGATGCCGATCACCTCGCCATTCATGTTGAACAGCGGACCGCCGGAATTGCCCTTGTTGATCGCCGCATCGGTCTGGATGAAATTGTCATAGGGACCGGCATTGATGTTGCGTCCGCTGGCCGAAATGATGCCGACGGTCACCGATCCTCCGAGGCCGAACGGGTTACCGATCGCCATGACCCAGTCACCGATTCGCATCTTGCGCGAATCGCCGAACTTGACCGACGTCAGCGGCTGCGGCGGCTCGACCTTCAGCACCGACAGATCGGTTTTCGTATCGGTGCCGATCAACTTCGCCTTCAGCTTCGATCCGTCGGAGAAAATGACCTCGATGTCGTCGGCATTTTCGATGACGTGGTTGTTGGTGACGATAAAGCCGGTCGGGTCGATGACGAAGCCGGAACCAAGCGAGTTGACCTTGTTATTGGTCCCGTCACCATCGCGATTCCGATAGAAATCCTCGAACAATTCCTGAAACGGCGACCCCTCCGGCACCTGCGGGAGCGGTCCCTCGCCCTCCTCAGCGACGCTCTGCGACGTGGAGATATTCACCACCGCACCCAGCAGTCCGCTGGCAAGATCGGCAACCGAATCAGGTCCCTGCTGCGCCAGAGAGGGCGCGGGCACTGCGAGCGCGCCGGCAGACAGGGTCGTGCCCACCAGAAGAGCCGACAGAATCATTCGCGACGCGCGGGCAGGTTTCATCATCGGCTTCCTCACTGGATTGTCTGCTGTCTCAAAGAACATAAGGCGGAATGGGCGAAGGGAAAATCACAATTCCCGGAATAGCTCTAACCGCAGCTTGCGACCAGATCTTGTCAACCGCGGATCCACCAGACGATTGCAACGCCCGTTGTGACGGCCGTGAGCCCGAGCAGCCGCAGCTGGTCCTCGGGGATCTGCGGCAAGAGCCGCGCGATGCGCACAAGAAAACGAGGGGCCAGCGCATAGGCCAGCCCCTCGATGATCAGAAAGATGGCGATCCCTGCGAGCAGGTCATCCATCGGTTCAGTTGCCGACAGCCGCCGGCGGTGTTGCCGGAGCCGCTGCCGGCGGTACCGACTGTCCGGTTCCAGCGCCGCTGTTGAAGAAGCGGAAGAAGTCGCTGTCCGGCGACAGCACCATCGTCGTGCCCTGATTGCTCATCGAGCCGACATAGGCGCGCATCGAGCGGTAGAACTCGAAGAAGGCCGGGTCGCGCTGGAAGGCATCGGCGAAGATGCGGTTACGCTCGGCGTCGCCCTCACCGCGCAGGATTTCCGAATCACGCTGCGCTTCGGCCTGGAGCTCGACGACCTGACGGTCGGCGATCGCCCGGCGACGCTGGCTTTCTTCGTTACCACGGGCGCGGATCAGTTCCGCTTCAGCCAGACGCTCCGCCTTCATGCGCTGGAAGGTCTGCTGCGAGACTTCCTGCGTCAGGTCGGTGCGGCGGATCCGGACATCGGTGACCTGCAGACCGAGGCTCTCAGCCGCAGCCTGGAGATCGTTGCGGACGTCCGACATCATCGAACCACGCTCTTCGGAAAGGGCGGCATCGAAGTTGCGCAGACCGTAAACGCGGCGAAGGGCTGCGTCGAGACGGGTGCGCAGACGCGATTCGGCAGCTTCCCGATCGGCCGAAACCGTTTCGCGGAAGCGACGGGCATCGGTGATGCGGTAGACGGCGAAGGCGTCGACTTCATAGAAGGCACCGCCGCGAACCTGGACACGGATGTTCGGCAGGTCGAAGCGCAGCGCGCGGTCTTCGACATACTGAACGCGGTCGGCATCCATGAAGGCGAAGGGCAGCTTGAAGTACAGGCCGGGTTCGCTCTTGACGTCCTGGATCTGACCGAAACGCAGCACGATCGCCTGCTGGCGTTCGTTGACCACGAAGATCGACGAATAGACGAAGAAGAGCGCAACGCCGATGGCGACCAGGAAATAGGCAAGACGGTTCTGCATATCAGTTGCCTCCCGTCGCCGACTGGCCTGCGGGCTGGTTGCCCGGCTGGCGCGTGATTTCGTTGAGCGGCAGATAAGGCACGACGCCCTGCTTCTCGTCGATGATCACCTTGTTGGAATTACGCAGGACATTCTCCATGGTTTCCAGATAGATGCGCTGACGCGTCACGTCGGGCGCCTTGACGTATTCGTCGTAGATCGAGATGAAGCGCTGCGCCTCACCTTCCGCTTCCTTGACGACCTGATCCTTGTAGGCCGCGGCCTCTTCACGGATCTGGGCCGCCTGACCTCGTGCCTGACCGAGACGCTGGTTGGCGTACTGGTTGGCTTCTTCGACGAAGCGGTCTTCATCCTGCTGGGCACGCTGTACTTCTTCGAAGGCCTCGGCCACTTCGCGCGGCGGAGCGGCATCTTCGATCGGAACCGCGTTGATCGCAATACCGGCACCATAGGTGTCCATGGTGCCCTGGATGATGTCGCGAACCTGGGTAGAGATCTCTTCGCGGTTATCGCGGAAGACATCCTGCGCCGGGCGACGACCGACCACTTCACGCATGGCGCTTTCGGAGACCTGCTGCAGGGTCTGCGTCGGATCTTCGAGGTTGAAGAGATAGGACTGCGGGTCCGACACGGTGTAGAGCACCGAGAACTGGACGCTGACGATATTCTGGTCGCCGCTGAGCATCAGACCGGCGCCCGGATTGTTCGAGGTCGGACGGCTGCCGATATTCTGCTGCTGCTCGGTGACCTTGACGATCTCGACCGATTCGATCGGCCAGAGATGGAAGTGCAGGCCCGGCATGGCCACTTCCTCGAGCGGCTTGCCGAAGCGCAGCTCCACACCGCGCTCGTCCGGCTGAACCGTGTAGATGGCCTGCATCGCCCAGAAGGCGACCAGCACGATGCCGACGATGACGAAGGCGCCACCGTTGATACCGCCGGGCACGACGTTCTTGAGCCGATCCTGACCGCGGCGGATCAGATCCTCCAGATCCGGGGGCTGGTTGCCGCCAGG
>LFEF01032532.1_pt2 | contig 100199 bp, 98 predicted proteins | sample 619371 | NCBI WGS metagenome assembly LFEF01 (sample SAMN03014291, study PRJNA259931) | freshwater metagenome | biome: lake; feature: waterbloom | place: China: Taihu Lake | collected 2006-08 | depth 0 m m
CTTAGTGTGGGCTCAAGCCGACAAGCCGAAATGCCAAGTTTTCGGGCAGCGGTGACCATTCAAGTTTAGCTCCCAAGTCCACTAGTCCACTAGTCCACTAGTCCAGTGCGACACAAACACCCCATGCCGAGTTGAGCAATAAACAGCAGCGATGGTCCTCAGGCAGCTGGCCCGGGATCCATTCCTTTCGGAATATCCGCCTCTCCGGGCACTTCCACCATGTGGCCCTTGCCTTCCGCAAGTGCATAAACATAGGCCAGCAACTTGGCCACCGCCGTGTACAAGGCACCCGGAATTTCCTGCTCAAGCTCCACATTGGAATACAAGGCTCGGGCCAAAGGAGGTGCTTCCACCAAAGGCACTTTGTTTTCTTGGGCCACTTCCCGAATTTTCAAAGCCAGAGGACCAATGCCTTTGGCCACCACGCGCGGGGCACCTTTGCCATCTTTGTCGTACTTCAAGGCAACAGAGTAATGCGTCGGGTTCGTGACAATCACATCGGCATTGGGCACTGAGGCCATCATGCGGCGGCGTGCCGCTTCGCGCTGCATGCTTTTGATTTTGCCTTTCAGGTGCGGATCACCATCCGACTCTTTCGATTCGCGTTTGAGCTCTTCCAGGTTCATGCGCAAACCTTTGTAGTAACGCCACAGCTGGTAAGGCACATCAATCGACACAATCAACAAAAATGCAATCGCAAGAATGAGCGCATCCTTGATGGTAATTCGTGCAGTCTCGGCCATACCATGTTCAAGCGGCATGGCTGACAGCTGGGTGAACTCGCCCAGATCCTGCATCAACAACAGGTAACCCACCCCACCCAACACCACTGTTTTCAAAATGGCTTTGACCAGCTCAGCCAAGCCGTTGACCGAGAATATGTTTTTCAAACCCTTGATCGGATTCAACTTTGAAAGCTTGGGTTCAAGCGGTTTGGTGGACCAGTTAAAGCCACCCACTGCAATGTTGGAAACAATCGCAGCCACCACCACCACCAGAAAAAGGGGAATGAGAATGAACAGGCTTTCCTGCAACATGGACACCCATTTCAAACCCATATGCTTAGTGTCAAAAGCCTGAGCGCGGTCCAGAACCAAACCCTGGCGCATCAACTTTTCACTTTGACTGACCAGCTCGCCGCCCATGGTGTAAAGCAAACCAACACCAGCGAGCAGCACAACACCTCCGCCCAGCTCTCGGGAACGGGGAAGATTGCCCTCTTCTCGCGCTTTACGGATCTTCTGTTCCGACGCGGGTAAGTCTTTTTCCTGATCTGTTTCTTCTGCCAAAGCAGCACCTGCACTATTGGAATGTTCTTATTATGAAAAGGATACAGGCAATTCAAAACCCCGATTTGAACCTGTAACATGGGATTCTTCTGAATTACCTGCAACCCCCATGCATTACAACCCCACCGAGGCGCTTGAGCGTATCGACAACGACACCAGTTTGTTGATCATGCTGATCGATGTATTTGTCAAGGAATGTCCGAGCTACATTGGAAAGTTGCAAGCGGCCTGCGACAGGCAAGACCTGAACGCACTGGGAGATGCTGCACACAATGTGAAAGGTGCAAGCGCTGCAATCGGTTTTGACGAATGCAATCATTTGGCCGAAGAACTGGAGGTCACCTGCAGGCAATCTGGTGTAAAAAGCATTGCGCACTTCGAGAACAGCACTGCAAAACTGATTGCGGTATTGAACGCCTGCGAAGCGCCTTTGAAAGACTGGGTAAAAAAAAACCGCGCCTAAGCGCGGTGAGAAACGGACCCCTATCCGCTTTTTGAACTTCAGAGACTTAATCCTTGATCAACAACTCGGGACTGAAACCGAGGCGCAGGCCACCCCAATGGCGCCCGTTGATTTCAATGGGCAACGACAAATCGTTCAACACCTCACCTGTATCGCGCCGATAGGTTTGCAATAACCAGGGCGACAGATTTTGTGCGGCACGTAAGCCAACCGGGTCACTGAACATGCGCTTGTCACGGCTTTCCACCAAATCTTTTTTCAAGTCGCCAGTCAAGGGGCGTGAATACTTGCTGTTGTGTGTAGGTGCATAGCCCTTTCGGTCTACGCACAAAGAAAACACCGACCCAGGCACATTCGCCACCAACTGATCATAGGCATTCTGAAGTTGACGTTCTACCGCTTTGTCGTAGCGTGTGCTGTATTTTTGGGGATTGGAATTGGGTATGGGCTTGTAGGCTTCGTCGAAAATATCGTGACCATTGTCCAAGGCCTGAATCAGAATATTTTTACACTGCTCACGGGCCAAAATGGCTTGTTCGATAATTTGCTCGTAGGCACCTTTGCCGATTTTGAATCGAGCCACCAGTTCTTTGATTCGATCAGTGGCCGCTGCCAATTCAGAGCTTGATTTTTCAGACTCGCTGGTTTGATTGATCACCGACTGCGCAGTTTCGCGAATTTCCGACGCTTTGCCAGACACCTCCATGTTGATCTGTTTGACCGATTGAACTTGCTGGGTCACGTCGTTAATTTGCGTACTCATTTCCTCGAAGCTGTGAACCATGCCAGAGAACTTGGCCGATGAGGTGCTCACCGTTTGTTGACCTTTCAAAATACTTTGATTGATTTCCCGAGTCTCTTGCTGAGTGTCACCAACCAAGCGAAGCATGGACGAAATATTGCCCCGAATTTCGCCAGTGGCCGACTTGACCCGCTCGGCCAAGCCGCGCACTTCATCGGCAACCACCGCGAAACCACGACCCTGCTCACCAGCCCGAGCGGCTTCAATTGCAGCATTCAAGGCCAGCAAATTGGTTTGATCTGAAATGTCATTGATCAGCTTGACGATATTCTCAATTCCCTTGCCGGTCTGCGCCAATTTCTCAACGGTGTGTCCGAAGCTGTTCAGGCTGCCCGAGGCGGAATTCATCTCATCGGCCACCGTCAACAATTCACGGTATGAGGAGTTCACCGTGTCAAGGTGTTCTTCGGTGGCACGCGACAAGTAGTTTGCGCTGTTGGCCACATTCTCCATGGCGCTTGAGGCTTGGTCAGCCGCCTGGAAAATTTCAGAAGTGATGTTGCCTTGCTTGTCCGCTGTGCGGCTGGCGTCTTTCAAACTGCCTGAAACACGCACTGATTCCATGGAAACTTGCGCAGTCATTCGGCGAATTTCGTGAATCAGGTCACGCAGGCGGACCATAAATGCATTGTAGTTTTCTGCAAGGCCACGCAGTTCATCTTCTGTCACAGTAGGCAGGTTGACTGACAAATCACCCTCGCCGTTGGCCAATTGATCCATGCGCTCACTGAGCAAATGGACTGGCCTCACGATCAGGTGGCGCAGGTAGGCAAATGCACCCACACAGGCCAGCAAGGTAAATCCGAGAGAAATACTGAGGATGAGACGAAAATCGCCCATTTGTTCGGGGGTTAGCTTGCCCATGGCCCAGCTGTAGATCACCAGATAACCGATCAAAACTACAGATGCAATACCGGCCATATTGCCAAACAGTTTTCGACTGAGTGTGTAGAAGAAGCTTTTCTCAATCGAACGGTACAGTGAATTCATCAGGTCAACTCCTTGCCCCTGACTTGTGTTGTCAGGTGTGTGTGAATGTCGTTGGCATCTTGTGCCGATGATTCAATTATCGAAGCAAATGGAGTTAACCATACGGGTTATAAAACCCTGAAAAACACCTTAGTTCTGCTTAAAGCTTGCCTTCAATCAACTCACGAAGCTCAAGCACCAACACCAGCAAACCTTCGCCCGACAAGGTAGCACCCGCCACGCCTTTGGGCTTGACCCCATCCAACGGCTTGATCATGACTTCATCCTGGCCCACCAGCGAATCAACCGCCAAAATGCAGGCCTTGTTACCGCTGATGGTGAGCACCCCCACCTTCGGAGTCGGCGCACTTTCGCGACCAATCAAGGTGGCCAGGTCAAGCAATGGAATCACCTCGCCACGAACTACCATGGTGGGCTTGCCACCCACGTACTGCACCTTGTCTTCTTCGATCGGAATGATTTCCCGAACACAGGACAAAGGCAGGGAATAAATTTGCTCTTCAAGCTTCAACATCAGCACGGGCAAAATAGCCAATGTCAGTGGCAGCAAAATGGTGATGGTTGAACCATGGCCAGGCTCGGATTGAATTTCAATTCGACCATTCAAACGCTGAATATTGGTTTTCACCACATCCATGCCCACACCGCGGCCAGATATATCGGAAATTTGATCTTTGGTTGAAAAACCGGGCAGGAAAATCAGCTGGAGGCTTTCCTGCACGCTCAACTGCCCTGCTTCTTCGGCAGAAATCAAACCTTTCTCAACGGCTTTCTCACGAATGATTTCCGGGCGCATGCCACGGCCATCATCCTGAATTTCAATCACGATGTGGTCACCAGTCTGGCGTGCAGACAAATTCACAATACCTTTGGGATTCTTGCCACAAGCTGTGCGATCGGTAATCGTTTCGATACCGTGGTCAACCGCGTTGCGCACCAGGTGGATCAAGGGGTCATTCAGTTCTTCGAGAATGGATTTGTCCACCTCGGTTTCTGCACCTTCAATTACCAATTCAACGTCTTTGCCCAACTGACGCGAAACATCACGGGCCAGGCGACTGTATTTCTGGAATACGCGGCCCACTGGCTGCATACGGGCCTTCATCACAGCCGATTGCAAATCGGAAACCAGCATATCAAGTTGGCCCACTACCGTGTCGAGCGATTTGATCAATTCTTCGTTGCTGGCACCGGATGCAAAAGCCTGGAACAGGCAATTCAGCCGGTTTTTGGTCAAACCGATTTCACCGCTCAGGTTCAGGATTTGATCAAAACGCGCGGTGTCCACGCGAATGGTATTTTCTTTTTGGACGGCTGCTGCGGGCTGGGCAGCTTTGGCTTTCGGTGCAGGTGCTTTCGGGCGAACTGCAGCAGCAGCCTGCCTTGCAATCGCCTCGGTGGCCATGCCTGTGCTCAGTGCCGCCTGTTCAAGTTCTCGGGGTGGTACACTCACCACGGCTTCGTACAAACCTGCCCAATCCAGATCATCCTCTGAAATTTGTGCAAGTTCATTCAATGTTTTGGCTTGGCTTGGTGCTGGGGCTTCTGCCGCGGCTTGAACAACAGGCGCTGCGGCGGTTGCCACAGTGCGTCCTTCAATCGCCGCGTCGAGTGCTTCCAGCAACTCTTGAGGGGCTGCACCCGGCTGGTGACCATTGCGCATTTCACCGAACATGCGGTGTACCTCACCGGTGGCGGCCATGATGGAGTCCATCATCTCAGCATCCAGAACAAGCTTCTTGGAGCGCAACAGGTCGAACAGGTTTTCTGTTTTGTGGCACAACTCCACCAGGTGTGTGGCTTCCAGAAAACCGGCTCCACCCTTGATGGTGTGGAAACCGCGGAAAACAGTGGCCAACAAATCGGCATCTTCCGGACTTTGCTCCAGTTCGACCAGCTTGCTGTCCACGTCTTCCAACAAGTCGCCTGCTTCGGTCAAGAAGTCTTGTAGCAGTTCGACATCACTGAATGCGCTCATTTCTATTCTCCCACGTCAGCCCGGTTGTTGGTGTTGTTAGAAGCCTAGGCTTTCCAGCAGGTCATCGACCTGGCTTTGATTGCTGCACACATCGGTACGACCTGCTGCATTGATGGCCGGACCGTTGAGGAATGTTTCTTCAACCTGTTTGCGTTGATCAGGTGGCGTGGTGTCGAGCAGCAACTGAACCAGTTGCTCTTCCAGGCCCTGCGCCATATTGCCGATACGGTTGACCACCTGACCTGTGAGGTCATGGAAATCTTGCGCCATCATGATATCGGTGAGATGACCGCCCAGTTGCCCGCTGCACTGGCTGATTTCTTTCATGAATTCGCGATTTTCACGTGCATGAGACTTGAACTCTTCAAGACTCATTTCATTGTTGTAAAGGCGATCCCATTGCCTGTCGAGCTCGGCAGCACGGGCTGAAACATCGTCATTCAATTTTTGCGAGGCCTCAACTGCTGCCAGCACTTTCTCTGCCGCTTTACCGGTCAGGTCTGCGATGTAATTCAAGCGTGCGCGCGCATCAGGCAGTGCATTTACTGCATGCTCAACGCTTTTGTCGTAACCCAGTTCACGCAGGGCATCGTGCAGTTTTCGGGTCAGTGAGCCTACGCGACGAAAGACATCATGCGGCTCTTCATCGGCTGGGCTGGAATTGACTGGTGCTTGAGCAGCGGGTGCATCAGAAGACGATGCCTGTGGGGCCGCAGCGGGTGCATCGTCCCAAACACGTTGTTCTGCGATTTCATCAAACAACGCTTCCAAATCGTCGTTGTCACCACTTTTCAGATTATCTGGGCTCATCGTTGCGACCTCTCTATTTCTGATTCTTTGTAATTAGACAGACATCTTCGCGACGATCTTGCCCAGCTTTTCTTCAAGGGTTGCCTTGGTAAAAGGCTTGACGATGTAACCATTGGCACCCATCTGGGCAGCGGTCACGATGTCTTCTTTCTTGGCTTCGGCAGTCACCAGCAATACGGGCAAATGCTTGAGTTCAGCATCGGCGCGAATGTTTTGCAACAACTCAAAGCCATTCATATTGGGCATATTCAAATCGCTGACAACAAAGTTGAAATTGCCGGCTTTCAGTTTGGCCAGAGCCACTGCACCGTCTTCCGCTTCATCGGCATTGTTGTAGCCAATTTCCTTCAACAGGTTACGAACGATTCGACGCATGGTCGAGAAGTCGTCAACAATCAGGATTTTTAAATCTTCGGGGTTCATGCTTGCTCCTTACGCTGGGTGAAGCATTGAGGTAACCATCTGCGCCAACTCTTCGGGATGGAACTTGCCCACATAGGCATCCACACCAACTTGCTGGCCCAACTTCTTGTTTGCTACTGACGACAGTGAGGAGTGCATCACCACTGGAATGCCCTTGAAGCGAACATCCTCCTTGATATGACGTGTCAACACATAGCCGTCCATTTCAGGCATTTCGGCATCCACCAGGATGAGAGAAACCACATCCCGAATGTCTTTGTTTTCCTGCTCAGCGCGGCTGGCAATATTGCGCAGCTTTTCCCAAGCCTCTCGGCCATTGATCGCGCTTTGGTAGGGCAGGTGAAGTTTCTCTAGCACTTCGGTAATTTTCTTGCGCGCCATGTTCGAATCGTCTGCAAAGAACACGGGGTATGGGTGATCCGGGCGCATGCTGTCCATATTGGGCACATCGCCTTCACCAATCACTTCGCCCAGAATTTGCTCAACATCCAGAATGGACACCAGCTTGCCATCGGGCAATTCAGTCAGGGCAGTGATCATGGCGCTTTGCGACTGTCCAATGCTTTGGGGCGATTTCACCTGCTCCCAGTCCACGCGTACAATGCGGTCCACGTCTTGCACCAGGAAGGCCTGAGTGTGTGAAGAGAACTCAGTGATGATCAGCTTGGTGCGTGCTTCGCCATTGCCCATGCGCAGACATTGCGCGAGATCGATCACAGGCAGAATACTGCCTCGCAATGAAATGATGCCTTCCACGCCAGCAGGCATGTTGGGGGTTCGCGTGATGGGCAAGGTTTCGCACACTTCGCGGACCTTGAACACGTTGATACCGAACACCTCGGTAGAACCCAACGAGAAGAGCAGCAACTCCATTTTGTTGGAGCCTGCAAGCCTTGCCTTCTCGTCAATCATGTTCATCAAGCGATAATCGTTTTGCATCATGTTGCTCCTGACAATTGGTCTGTTTCTTTCAATTCGTACTTGATCCGTTTTTTGAAAACGGCAAGCCTTCAACTTTGGGTACGGGTGGCAGCTCAATCAAATTGGGGTCTTGCCCTTCATCCAGATTGGCCAGCGCTCGCACTGCTTCTTCTGCGCGCTTGTTCATCACTACAATCGCAATTCTTCGGTTCACTGCTGCGTAGGGGTCTTTTTCATCCAGCGACACCGAGGAGGCCAAACCCACCACACGCAACATTTTGTTGTCCGGCATACCAGCCAGGGTCATTTCACGGCGACTGGCGTTGGCCCGGTCTGCCGACAACTCCCAGTTGCTGTAACCTTTGTTGCCCGCTGCATACGGCGTTGCATCGGTGTGGCCTGACAAAGTCAGCTTGTTGGGCACCTGATTCAGCAACTTGGTCAAATTCCGCAAAATGTCTTTCATGTAATCTTTCAACACCGCACTGCCCGAATCAAACATGGGGCGATTTCGCTCATCCACAATCTGAATTCGTAAACCTTCAGGCGTGATGTCGAGCATGATTTGATTTTTAAACTGTTTCATCAAATCTGATGCGTCGATTAGGCCCTCTATTTCCCCCTTTAATTCCAGCAAGCGCTTGGACTCTGCGCGTTCGAGCGCTTCTGCCGTTGCATTCGAGGTACTGCTGTTGGTGGCCTTGTCGGTGCTTCCGCTTTTGATTTGCCCCACGGAGCGTGACAAATCAGTGCCGCCCGCATCTATTACACTCGTGGCGGTACCAGAACCGGGACCCCCAACCAGTGCCACCTTCAAGGGTGAATTGAAGTAATCCGAGATGCCTTTCAGGTCACCCTCGGAGGTGGAACCCAGCAACCACATCAAGAGAAAAAAAGCCATCATGGCAGTCACGAAGTCAGCGTATGCAATTTTCCAGGCGCCGCCATGGTGACCATGGCCACCTTTCTTGATCTTCTTGACTACGATGATTGGACGTTCTTCGTCAGACTTCGCCATGATGCTTATTTGCCCTTGGTGCTCTTCACGTGCTCTTCCAGCTCGATGAAAGTTGGACGCTCGGTGGAATACAGAACCTTTCGGCCAAACTCCACAGCCAGTGCTGGTGAATAACCATTCAGGCTTGCCAGCAAAGTGGTTTTCACACACTCGAATGGCTTGGATGACTCGGCAATTTTGTGGTTGATGATGCTGGCCAATGGGCCCACAAAACCGTAAGCCAATAAAATACCCAGAAATGTACCCACCAGCGCTGCGGCAATCATCACACCCAGTTCGGCGTTACTCACCTGCCCCACAGAGCCCATCACGTGCACAACCCCCATCACCGCGGCCACAATACCGAAAGCTGGCAAACCGTCGGCCATTTGCTGCACCGCCGACTGGGGGGTGTGTGCTTCCTGGTGGTGGGTTTCAAGCTCGCCATCCATCAGGTTTTCAATTTCCATGGGGTTGAGGTTGCCACTCACCATCAAGCGCAGGTAATCGGTCAGAAATTCAACAATGTGGTGATCAGCCAATACCTCGGGGTACTTCTGAAACAGAGGGCTTTGCTCAGGTTCTTCGACATCGCCTTCAATCGACATCAAACCTTCCTTGCGCACCTTGGTGAGGATTTCATACATCAGGGCCATCAAGGACATGTAAAAAGCCTTCGTGATAGCGCTGGGTTTGAATGCACCGCCCAAGGCCTTGCCTGTCGCTTTCAAAATGCTGGGCGTGTTGCTGACAATGAATGCGCCCAGAGCGCCGCCGCCAATAATCAATACTTCCACGGGCTGCCACAGCGTTACCAGGTGCCCCCCCATGAAGGCGAAACCGCCCAACACGGAGAAAATCACGATCACGAATCCGATTGCTACTAACATGGGTTGAAGTTCTCTGTCGATGAATGGTTTTTCTGTATAGGTATTGTCGGCAGAATTTGTAAAATCTTTTGTCCGAATAAAGTGGCTTTTCTGGGTGATTTCAAGGCATGGCCAGGATTTCACAATCCTTGGTGATAGCCATTTTTGAGGGGGGTTCAATAAAAATGACCAGCAACAATGGCTGGTCATTCGAGAGATGAGAAACCCCCACTGCAGACCCGGAAGAGACAGAGGGTGGGAGGATGCAACCGGACCTTTTGGTGCAGCGGGGGTAAACGTAAAGCCCTTCTCCCTGGGCTTTGCAAACTGAATACTTAAGCTTCGACGCTGGCTTCTTCGTTAAAGAAACGATCAGCTGCCGACTGCCGGGTTTTTCCGGCACGGGAAGGCATGTGGCACAGGCCACAAACGTAATCGTTGACCAACTCATAGGTGTGCACAACAAAACGGCCTTCGCAGTCTTTGCACTCGGTAGTCGTCAACATCCCGGCATCAAAGAACTTGACCAAACGCCATGCGCGAGTCAGTGACAAAACCTCGGGCAAACCCAACTGGGTAATTTGCTCCAGGTACATTCGGTAAGCCTTGATGATTGCCTCAATGTCTTCAATGTCAGTGCTTTTGATCAGCGTTTGATAGATGTTGATAAACAGAGAGGAATGAATATTGGGCTGCCAGGTCATGAACCAGTCGGTTGAAAATGGCAGCATGCCTTTGGGAGGCGACTTGTGTTTGAGTTCTTTGTACAACTTCAACAAACGTTCACGAGACAACTGTGTTTCGGACTCGAGAACTTGCAGGCGGGCATCCAGGCGAATCAGCTGTGTAGCCAACTGGATTTGTGCTGCTTCGTCGATGATTGATTTAACTTTTGCCATGATTTTTTTGACCCCTGTCTGATGTCAATGTTGGATGCCTGAGTTGTTGTTGTTACATCCTGAATAATTGCCGTGTGTAGTTAAGCTGCTGCGTTTACCGCTTTGCCAGACATGATGATTGCCGCATGCATGCCGGAAACACTGCGATCTTTGGTGTGACTGGTCAGCAAATTCCAAACCACTTCGTCGTCGAAACGGAAACGACACATCAACATGTTGCTCGACGCGATGCGAAGTACCTGGGCGGTGGTCAGTTGGTCGATCAATTCAGCCACTTCGTCGGAAATGCCCAAACGGAAGGTTGCTTCGGCGCGGTCTTCGCGAATCAGTTGCTGAGCCAGCAGCAAATAAGACAGGTTAGTTTCGCGAATTTCATCTAGTAGACGGGTACTTTTCATTTGAACATCCTCCAATTCAATCTCTGTTGTACTGCATCCTCAATTTGCGCTGCTTTCTTGATCGCAGCGACAATTCCCTCATACGTATCTTCGGCTTCCAGCCCAATAACCTGAATCATCCAACTTCCATTCATTGAGTCACCGAGCTGGAATTCAACGTGTAGGGAACTGCCTTACATGGACACACTGTCGCTGAATAGGCTCAATGGAAGAATCACAGTTTGGGGGGATCCCCCCATTCGATTGACCCCCACTTCGTGCCGCCCCTTGTGGTGGGGGCCCCAATTGTTAAGTGCCTGTAGAAGATAACGGACACCTTTATTGGAAACTTGAGGGTGACGGCCGCATTCTTTTCCAGAAAAAATCGGCTTATTACGACAGCGAGTCAGCGAACTTGAGGGCGTAAAAACAATATTTTTTATTTGCAGATGAAAGCCTAAAGTTTCATTTCCTGGCATCGATAACAGGTCATAAGGCGGCGCACAAGATGACGCAGCCAGCTTGAATCAACAAATTGCTTGGAGAAATATCATGCTAGGAATCAACACCAACGTAGCTTCACTGACCGCCCAGAAAAACCTCTCAGGCTCTGGCATCGGTTTGAACAACTCAATTGCCCGCCTGTCCTCCGGACTGCGTGTGAACAGCGCCAAAGACGACGCAGCAGGCCTGGCCATTGCCGAGCGCATGCAAGCGCAAATTCGCGGCTTTGATGTGGCGGGTCGCAACGCCAACGACGGTATCTCTTTGTTGCAAGTGGCCGACGGCGCCATGGGCAAGATCAGCGACAACCTGCAGCGTATGCGTGAGTTGGCTGTTCAAGCCAAAAACGGCACCTTGAACCCCACCGACCGTGTGAACCTGAACCGTGAGTACACGGAACTGGCCAACGAGGTGGACCGTATCGTGACTGGCAGCACATTCAACGGCAACAACCTGTTTGATGCCGCCAACCAAACACTGAGCTTCCAGGTGGGCACCGGCAACGCCGTTTCCGACACCCTGGAGCTGAACCTGACTGACGATGGCTTGAGCACGGGCAACGACCTGACCACCATCATGACCAACGGTGCGACCGACATTCAGACCAACCTGGGCGCCATTACCGATGTGGCCAACGCCACCACGGCCATCGACACTCTGGATGCCTCGATCGACGCCATCACCGGTATTCGTGCCGTGGTGGGTGCGGGCCAAAGCCGACTGGAGCAAGTGGCAGCTTTTGCCGATGTATCGAGCACCAACCTGCAGGCCGCACGCGGACGAATCATGGACGCTGACTTTGCCAAGGAAACGGCCAACCTGACTCGCTCGCAGATCCTGCAGCAGGCCGGCACCGCCATGCTCGCCCAGGCCAACCAGTTGCCTAACAACGTACTGAGCCTGTTGCAGTAATGAACGATTGAAGTGACGAATTGATGAGTAATTGATGTAGTACCCAATGCAGTGCAGTAGTGCGTGTAGACCAAGCAGCAGCCTGCTGATCTGATTCCTGATGGCCGGTTGTTTTAGAGGGGGTGGGTTCCACCCACCCCTCCTTTTTTCTTGCGTCTGTACAAAACCAGAGTGGATTATCTTTTTCTTGATTAAACAGGAAAAAGATAATCCTCTTTTTTTATTACAAATTAATAATTATTTAAAAAATATTTCCACAAAACCCTAAATATTAAAAACCGAAAGACGATATACAATCATCGGTGAATGATTTACCGAGACGATACAGAAGAAAATCACTTCTGATTAATTTGTCTAGATCTTTTCGGAGTAATAACCATGCTAGGAATTAATACAAACGCCCCCTCACTTGGCGCACAAATGAACCTCGGCAAGTCTGCTGGTTCCCTTGAAACTTCAATTGCCCGCTTGTCTTCTGGCTTGCGTGTTAACAGCGCCAAAGACGATGCAGCTGGCTTGGCCATTGCAGAACGAATGACCGCTCAAATTCGCGGCTTCGACGTGGCAGCACGCAACGCCAACGACGGTATTTCATTGTTGCAAGTGGCCGATGGCGCACTGGGCAAAATTACCGACAACTTGCAGCGTATGCGTGAATTGGGCGTTCAGGCCAAAAACGGCACCTTGAACGACACCGACCGCTTGAACCTGAACCGTGAATTCACCGAACTGGCCAACGAAGTGGGTCGTGTTGCAACAGGCACCACATTCAACGACAACAACGTGTTTTCCGCTGCACAAAAATCCGTAGAACTGCAGATTGGCTCCGGTAACGCGGCCTCCGACACCCTGGCTGTAAACCTGACTGATGATGGCTTGGCTGCCGGTAACGACCTGCAAACCACCTTGGGTGGCGCAACACAGGCCTTGATCGTGACTGCCATGGGTGGTGTAGACACTGCCGCCAACGCTGAAACCGCGATCGACACCATCGACACCGCGATTGACGACATCACCAACCTGCGTGCAACAGTGGGTGCTGGTTTGAGCCGACTGGAACAAGTGGTCGGTTCTCTTGAAACCACCAGCAGCAACTTGAGTTCTGCACGTGGCCGAATCATGGATGCCGACTTCGCCAAGGAAACTGCGAACCTGACCCGTTCACAGATTCTGCAACAGGCCGGTACCGCCATGTTGGCACAGGCCAACCAGCTGCCCAACAACGTGTTGAGCTTGCTGCGTTAATTCAGACTTGGTCTGAACCCTGACAAGAATTTGCCAAAAGCAGGTTCGAATCAAACAAAAAGCCCGGTGAATCAAGCTCACCGGGCTTTTTAACGCTAAAGAAAACCCCTAAACCTGCCGTTAATCAAGACATGGGGGCTTGTCTTGCCCGCTTAGAATTCGGAAGGTGGCGAAAATGAACATTTCAAACATGGCTGATTATGCAACTGCCCTGCAAAAACCGCAGGATGCCAGCAACACAAAACCCGCACCCGGTGTGGTAGCGAAGCCTTTGCTGGGCGAAAAAGCCGAACTGAGCGTGAGTGAAGTACTTGAGGTGGTTCAGAAAGCGAATGCCGCATTGACGAGCAACCAGTCGAATTTGAAGTTTCTGGTCGACACCGACAACGGCAAGCCGATTGTTCAAATCGTGGACCGGGAAACCCAGGAAGTGTTGAAACAAATTCCATCGGTTGAAATGCTGAAGATCGCAAAAGCCATCGAGAAAATGCAAGGCGTTCTAATGTCTCGCGAAGCCTAGAACGCAACAAGGGGAATAAATCATGGTAGGAATCTCATCTGCAGGCATTGGTTCAGGACTGGACATTGAGGGCATCATCAGCTCCTTGATGGCGGCTGAACGCATCCCACTGACCAAGGTAAGTCAGGAACGCACAGCGATCAACACCAAGATTTCGATTTACGGCATTATCAAAAATTCGTTTGCAGACCTGAAAGCTGCCGCGGACAAACTCAGCAGCTTGAACAACCTGAACCCATTGAAGGCCACATCAAGCGACGAAAAAATTGTATCAGCCAGCGCCAGTGCAGCCGGCGCAAAAGGCAGCTACAGCATTGAGGTCAGCCAGCTGGCCAAGGCCCAAAGTGTAGCTGCGCAAGGCGTAGCCACCGCAGACACCACCGTGGGCACAGGCAGCCTGACGATCACCTTGGGCAGCTACGATTCCGGCACCAACACCTTCACCAACAATGCCGACAAAACCCCAGTCACGATCAACATTGGCACAGGGCAACAAACACTGGACGGCATCAAACAGGCCATCAATGATTCAGATGCCGGCGTTACTGCATCTATTGTGAACGACGGAGCAGGCTCGCGCCTGGTGCTGACCAGCAAGGAAACCGGTGCAGTCAACGGGTTCAAGCTCGAGGTAACTGATGCCGATGGCAACAACACCGACACCACCGGGCTTTCCCGATTGGCTTATGATCCCACCGCTGCGGTGGGTGCCGGCAAAAATGCCGACACACTGCAAGTGGCACAAAACGCCAACTTCACCATCAATAATTTGCCAGTGAGCAAAGCCAGCAACACCGTGACAGACGCAGTGGCTGGCCTGACGCTGAACCTGAAAGCGCAGACCACATCGCCTGTCAATCTGGAAGTGGGCCTGGACGACACCGCATTGAAGACCACACTGGACGGGTTTGTGACTGCGTACAACAAAATACGCGGCAACCTGAAAGACCAGCAACAGAAAGACGCCACCCTGTCGCGTGAAACCACACCATCCACCCTTGAACGGGGACTTCGCAATATTCTGCGCGAACAGGTCGCCCAATACGGCATCGGTTTGAGCGATATTGGCTTGAGTTTTGACAAAGACGGCGTGTTATCACTGAACAAAACCAAGCTGGACACCGCAGTCGCAGCCGACCCTTCCATTCTCGAGAAGGTGTTTGCCAACACAGCAACCACCACCGATGCGCGCGTGAAGTATCTGGGTGCCAACAACATGACCCAAGAGGGTACTTTTGCGGTCAATGTGAGCACCGCTTACGATGGCAGCAATACTATCGCTGGCACCATCAACGGTGTGGCAGGCACAGGAGTGGGCAATACCTTAACGGGTGCCACAGGCGATCCCAGCGAGGGCCTGCAGTTTTCGGTGGTTCAGGGAGCCAGTGGCAATATGGGCACGATCACCTTCAGCAAAGGCCTGGCCGAGCGACTGAGCGACTGGATCGGCAGCCTGACTGATGAAGGCGGAACGCTGGTGTCGAGAACCGACGGACTGACCAGCAGAAAATCTCGTCTGGACGACCAGGAAGACAGGCTCAACCTGCGACTGGAGCAGGTTGAAAAGCGATACCGCGCCCAATTCTCCGCGCTGGACTCCATGCTGGCCAGCATGCAGCAGACCAGCTCCTATTTGAGCCAACAGCTTGCCGCTCTGGCTCAACAACGGTAAGCGCAGAACTGTGCCCTAAAACCCCTGTTTTTAGTCAGATCAAACAGGGGGAACAAGCCCTACTATTTGTTTAAGACAAATCACCAAGTGAACGCACCATGATGTACGGCGCAAAAGCATACGCACAAGTAGGACTGGAAACAGGCATCAACAGTGCCTCACCCCACGGCCTCATTGTGATGCTTTACGAAGGGGCCATCGAGGCCATTCGCAAGGCCAAAATTTACCTTGAAATGCAAAACATCGAGATGAAAACAAAATCGGTGGACAAGGCCCTGCGCATCATCAAAGACGGCCTTACCGCCTCACTCGACGTGAACGCTGGCGGTGCACTGGCTCAGCAACTGCTTTCCCTGTACGACTACATTGGCAAAGAACTGATTTTGGCCAACGCCCAAAACAATCCGGAACGCATGGACACCTGCATCGATTTGCTGGATGACCTGCGCACAGCCTGGCTGGAAATTGGCCAAACCGCCACCAAACCATAACAACCTACTTAGGACCGCTCTCGACCATGATCTTTGCGACAGACAACAACGGTGCAATCATGAAGCTGTACGCCGCCATAGCGAATCAAAGCCAAGTAATGCTTGATTCGGCCAAGGCTGGCAATTGGGATGAGTTGTGTGCTGCTGAAGAACAGTGCTCTAGGCTGATCCACGAGCTCCAGGCCATCAAGGAAGCACAACAAACAGAATTGAATGAAAAGGAACGCAGTCAGCATATCGGCTATTTGAAAAAAATTCTGGCCGACGACGCCGCGATTCGCGACATCACTGAACCCCGCCTTAAGCAGTTGGAAGAATTTCTTCGCGCAGCCAACAACTCGCAGAAACTCAGCAACTCTTATGGATCCAACTAAGCCATTGCGCTAAAAGCAACGGGTGTGAGACATGACATTAACCCCGGTTAAATCGGCTCCGCCCAACGTCAACTCCGTACTTCAATCCAATCCCGGTGATCGGGTTTCGTCTGGCAAAGGCGAAATTGCGCCCGTTGTTGCCATACTGACCCGCCAACTCCCACTGCCCCAAGCGCAGCAGCTTGCTGGCCAAACCGCCTTGGTGCGTGTGGTGAAAGGTGGGCCTGGCAACGAGGCCGAGCTAGAGTTTGCCGGCCAGAATATTCAGGTCAAATTGCCGCCTGGGCGACAACTGACTGCGGGCGAAATGGTCACCGTCGCATTTGCACTGTCCGGAAAAGGCGATGATTTGTCCGCGGGTGGTACCAGCGGCGGTAAAAAAATCGCCGATGCCCGCAACCTGCTCACCACACTGCCCACCAGCACCGACGATGGCGAAGCGCAAGACTCTCCCAGTTTCGTAGATCGACTCTCGGGCACCGCACGGTTGATCGGACTTCTTGAACGCTTGGGGCAGGGATCACCAACTCAGGTGTCTACCTCGGTGATGACCAGCCTGAAACAATTAAGCACCCAGTTTCAAACACAGGCCGCCCTGCCCGGCGCCTTGCTGGCTGAATCTGACAATACAACGCCCAACGCACGCACACTTGCTCAAACCACGCCGCAAACCCAAATACAGCAAGCCCAGGGCGTTAATACTTTGAACAACAGCCTTGCTGGCGTGTTGGCCAAACAGGTTAGTGCAGCCGTGGAAAACAGCGGTTTGTTCTATGAATCGCACTTGCAGCAATGGGCCAATGGGCAACGCAGCACCGATCAAATTGCGAAAGAGCCCCAAGCCCGTTTTGGGCAAGAGCAGGTGATTTCCGAGAAAGGTTTGAACCCCGCTGCAGTTGAACAATCGGTGAAACTGGTGACCGCTCAGCTGGCTGCGCTGGACAACAACCGCATTTCATTGGCGCTCAGTGGCCTGTTGGGCCACCCGGTGCAAATCGACATCGAACCCGATCAGGAAGAACCCTCCGAACAGGACAAGCAAAACAATGAAGAAGCCGCACGCCCCTGGGTTGCACGACTGAAACTGGACATGGCTCATTTGGGTGAACTGAATGTTCGAGTGCGCATGATAGGTTCACAATGTGATGTACAAATTACTGGACCGGCGCGCAGCAAACAAGCCATCGACCCGCATTGGCAAAGCTTTCGGCAAGCCATGGATGACAAGGGATTGAAGCTGGTTCATGGCCAGTTCATGGTGCCCACGGGGTTTGAAATTGGCGAATAAACTAAGCCCCCAACAAGCCGTAGCTCTGGCTTACCTTGAACACTCTGGCGCGCCAAAGGTAGTGGCCAAAGGTCAAGGCTTGATTGCCGAACAAATCATCCAGAAAGCCAAGGAGTCTGGGGTGTTTGTTCATGAAAGCCGCGAGCTGGTCTCGTTGCTGATGAATGTCGACCTGGACCAACAAATTCCACCTGGCTTGTATCAGGCGATTGCGGAATTGCTGGCCTGGGTGTATCAAATAGAAAACAAAGAATTCAGTACAGAGGGGAAGTCATGAGTCACAACACAAGCATCGCGCCTGAACGCGATCAAAAACTGCTCGAGGAATTCAGCTTGAGTGCGGTACCCACCCTGCGCAAACTCCTCACCACCATTGATGAAGACGAGCACGAGCTGTATGTTTACCTGCAAGCGGACCACACCCAGTTTGTCACCGAAATACTGAATATTGATTGGACCAACGGCCTGATGTGGCTGGGTACACCCTATGAAAAAGCCTTGAGCAGCAATTGCAATGCCTCAACATCCTACGTCATGGTGAGCTTTCCAGATGGCGTTAAAGTGCAGTTTGCTGGCGTGGGTATTTTGCAAAGCCAGTACCAAGGGGCCGACGCCTTGCGCATTGCCATTCCCAAAACCATTGTTCGCCTGCAACGGCGCAATTACTTCCGGGTCATGGCCGATGAAGAATTGAATGCGCAAGTCAAACTCGAAATTCCAGCGGTGAATGGCCCAATCAGCCTGATCGACATCAGTCTTGCTGGTTGCGGCTTGTCGTTGCAAACATCGCCCAGCCTTCATCAGGCTGGAGAAGTCATTCCAGACGTTCGCCTAACCCTTCCCGACGGCGAAGGCAGTATGTTGGTCGAGTTGGTGGTGCGAAACATCAAGCCCATGGCAGACCACCCGGAAATGGTTCAACTCGGGTGTGAAATGAAAACGGTAGAACGGGGTTCCGAGCGCCGCCTGCAGCGCTTTTTACTGGCCACCGAACGCAGACAACGCGCCAACCTGCATTCGATCGACTAAGTTCTGTTGGTCAGCGCCGCTTGCTGCCACCCAAAAGGGAACCCAAAATGCCACGCATCAGCTCGCGACCGACTTGCGAGCCAATGCTGCGCGCGGCACTTTTTGCCATGGTTTCTGCAACACTTTGGCGCTTGCGCCCACCCGCCGAACTGGTACCAAATAACATATCCCCCAGGCCACTGAGTGTGCTTTTTTCCTCAGCGGTTTGAGTGCCTTTTGCAGCAGGTGTTTCTGCAGCATCCTGCGCAGCCATCGCCTGCTCGGTGCGCGCCTTCAACATTTCGAATGCCGATTCACGGTCTACGGTTTTTTCGTACACACCCGCAACCAACGAATTCGCAATCAATTCCTTGCATTGCTCGGGACTGGCCGGGCCAAACTTGCTGGCGGGTGGGTATACCCAAGCACGGCAAGTGGGGCTGGGTGTCCCTTTGGGGTCGAGAAAACTGACCAAGGCTTCACCCACACCCAACTCAGTAATGGCCGCTTCAATGTCCAAACCAGCATTTGGGCGCATGGTTTCAGCCGCCACTTTCACCGCTTTCTGGTCGCGAGGGGTGAATGCCCGCAAGGCATGCTGAACGCGATTACCAAGCTGCCCCAACACCGAATCAGGAACATCCAGCGGATTCTGGGTTACAAAATAAACACCCACGCCTTTGGAACGGATCAAGCGAACCACCAGTTCAACTTTTTCAATCAAAGGCTTTGGTGCATCCGTGAACAACAGGTGCGCCTCGTCAAAGAAAAATACCATCTTGGGTTTGTCAACATCGCCCACCTCGGGCAAGTTTTCGAATAACTCCGACAACAGCCACAACAGAAAGGTGGCGTACAGCTTCGGCGAATTCATCAACTGGTTGGCCGCCAGAATATTGACAATGCCGCGCCCGTTGGAATCGGTTTGCATCAGGTCGTCGATATTCAACATCGGCTCGCCGAAGAACTTGTCAGCGCCTTGCCCTTCCAGGGCCAACAAACCGCGCTGAATAGCGCCGACCGAGGCAGATGAAATGTTGCCGTACTCGGTGGTGAACTGCTTGGCGTTTTCACCCACATACTGCAACATGGCGCGCAGGTCTTTTAGATCCAGCAACAACATACCGTTGTCGTCCGCTATTTTGAACACCAGGTTCAACACGCCTTCCTGCGTATCGTTCAAACCCAGCAAGCGGCCCAACAACAAGGGCCCCATGTCTGAGATGGTGGCACGCACCGGGTGGCCCTGTTCGCCAAATACATCCCACAAGGTAACGGGGCTGCCTGCAAATTCCGGCACAGGTATGCCAGTCATCTTCATTCGTTCTTCAAACTTCGGGGAGGTTTTTCCAGGCTGTGAAATCCCGGTCAGGTCACCTTTCACATCAGCCATAAACACGGGTGTGCCAATTCGTGAAAATGCCTCGGCCAACACCTGCAAAGTGACTGTTTTACCCGTACCGGTTGCGCCCGTAATCAAACCATGCCGGTTGGCCAGCTGAGGCAACATCACCAGATCAGTGGCGGTTTCGGCGCGGTTGTCTCGGGCAATCGGGAAAGGTGCAATCATGGGCTGGGCTCCAGTTCTTCAATGAGTCGATGAACTGGATTGTGCCACAGCCTGTCTGGAACTCAGAACGAATTCAAAACATTACACAGGCATGTTCATGATGTCGTTGTAGGCCTGAAGAATTTTGTTACGCGCCTGAACCACCGCTGTGAATTGCAGCGATGAAGTATTCATGGCGATCACGGTTTCTTCAACCGAGGCAGTGGGGTCATCCATCTGCAAACGCTTGCCCAGGTCCGCAGCCTTGTCGGCCGACAGGCTAGCGCTTTCCAAAGCCTTGGCAATCGCATCGGCAAACGAGGCCTGGTCAAGTGCCTGTGGCTTGCTGGTCAGCGACGGGCTTTTGATGGCATCTGTTACCGCACTGCTTAACAGGCCACTCACGGCCCCCATTTTGTCGATCATGAAACACTCCAACGCGGAATTATTGTTTGTACCCTCTCTTTGTACAGGCAAGCGGGGCAAGCCATTGCCCCAAACAAGGGGTAAAACCCCCCTTATTTTTTAAACGCCACCCTCAAGTTTTTGAAATAGGTGCCGTTAAAGCCCCCTTTTTACCGAATTGCTTGCATACCCCAGCAAGCACAATGCATGGGTAGAACAATATTTAACCCACACGCAGGTATTCCATGGCAGAAGTCCTCAGCAGCCCCGAAGTGATCGGCCCGGTTGGAAACAACCCGATTACCAATATGCAGCAACGTTTCGCAAAACTGCCCCAGAAAAACAAGATGGGCATACTGATCGGTGTGCCATTGCTGATCGCGGTGATCGCCTCACTGCTAATGTGGGCCAACCAGACCAGCTACCGTGTGCTGTTCAGCGGCCTGAACGACCAAGACGGTGGCGCTATTGTTGAAGCACTGACACAAATGAAAGTGCCTTACGAATTCAACACCGCAGGCACTGCCATTCTGGTGCCTTCCAACAAGGTGTACGACACGCGCCTGGCCCTGGCCAGCCAAGGCCTTCCCAAAGGCAGTGTGAGTGGCTTTGAAGCCATGGACAACCAGAAGCTGGGCATTACCCAGTTTCAGGAACAAGTGAATTACCAACGCGCGCTGGAAGGTGAACTGGTTCGTTCCATTCAATCCATTTCGGCAGTGCAAAGTGCACGCGTGCATTTGGCCATTCCCAAACCCTCCATTTTCATCCGCGAAAAGCAAACACCCAGCGCATCGATTGTGCTGAACCTGTTTGGCAGCCGCACTTTGTCCGAACCGCAAATCAACGGCATTGTGCATTTGGTGGCATCAAGCCTGCCAGGCATGAACCCGGAAGATGTCAGCATTGTTGACCAGTCTGGTCGCCTGCTTACCGGCAAAACACAATTGGAAAGTGGTTTGAACCCCACGCAACTGGCCTATACCAATCAAATTGAACAAAGCCTGACTAGCCGCATTGTTGATATTCTCAGCCCGGTCTTTGGCAGCGAGAACGTACGCGCCACTGTCACTGCGAACATGGACTACTCCATGTCTGAGCGCACCGATGAAATTTACAAACCCAACGGCGACACAACACAAGCCACTATTCGCAGCCAGCAAATCAGCGAATCCAACGACGGTAGCAGCAATGCCAACCCACAAGGTATACCCGGCGTGATGGCCAACACCCCCCCTGGAGAAGCAGCCGCCAACATTGGCCAAAACCCGCAACAAGCATTGGCCAACGGTGTGAACGGTGGCACCAGCACACCCACGCAAACCAACAGCAGCACCCGCAAAGACTCCACCGTCAATTATGAAGTGGACAAATCGGTGCAGTACACCAAATCACAAGTGGGCAAAATTGAACGCTTGTCCGCCGCTGTGGTGGTGAATTACAAAACAATCACCGATCCGAAAGGTGAAACACGTCAGGTGCCCCTGACACCCGAGGAAATCACCCAACTAGACAGCCTGGTGAAGCAAGCCATTGGTTTTGACGAACAACGCGGTGACGCCGTGAATGTGGTGAACCAGGCTTTCACCAAAGTGGAAGAGGAAACCATCCCCATGTGGGCACAGCAGGAAACCATGGACCTGGCGAAATCACTGGGCATGCCAATTGGGATTGCACTGATCGCGGCCATTTTGGTGTTCGGTGTACTGCGTCCCATGATGAAGCCGGCTGAAGTTGATTTGTTCGATGAAGGGCCTGAACTGTTGCCCGGACAACGCATGCCACTTCTGGCCAACCAGGTGGGCGGCGACAACGACGCAGAGTTGCTGGAGCAACTTCAACGCGAAGGCACCCTGCCCGGCATGAATCGCCAGGAAAAAATGGAGAAGCTGCGCCAATTGGCCAAAGAACACCCACAGATTGTCGCCAGTATCGTAAAAAACTGGGTCAACGGCGAAACACAGAACGGCTAAGGCCCACCTGACGAAGCACTACAAGGAATCTACACCATGGCAGAAAGCGAACTTGGCATTCAAAAAGGCGCAATCCTGATGCTTAGCTTGGGCGAAGAAGAGGCCGCAGAAGTATTCAAATACCTAGGCCCCAAAGAAGTTCAAAAGCTGGGTCAACAAATGTCAAAAACCAAAGACGTGCCCATCGACCGCATTGAAGAAATTGCAGGCGAAGTGGTTCAGATTGCGCAAAGCCAGAGTGCGTTGGGCCTTGATTCTGACGCTTATATTCGCAGTGTGCTGACCCGTGCCTTGGGTGAAGACAAAGCTGGATTTTTGCTGGATCGCATTTTACAGGGCAGTGACACCTCGGGCATTGAAGGCCTGAAGTGGATGGACCCGGGTACAGTGGCCGAACTGATCAAGAATGAACACCCACAAATTATTGCCACCATTCTGGTTCACCTGGAACGCGACTTTGCCGCGGCAATTTTAAACCTTTTTGTAGAGCGCCTTCGCAGCGATGTGGTGCTGCGAATAGCCACGATTGACGGCATTCAACCGAATGCCTTGCTCGAATTGAATGATGTGCTGTCCAAAGTGCTGGCCGGTGGCGACAAACTGAAGAAAACCACCCTGGGTGGAGTGCGTGCTGCTGCTGAAATCTTGAACTTCGTGGGCACCACTTCAGAGAAAAACGTGCTGGATACCATTCGCGAATACGACAACGAACTCAGTCAGCGTATTCAGGATGAAATGTTCACTTTCGACAACCTGCTCGACATCGACGACCGCGGCATGCAGAGCATTCTGCGCGATGTTCAAACCGACCTGCTGGTCATTGCGCTGAAAGGTGCAGACGAAGCGATTCGCGAAAAGGTGTTCAAGAATATGTCCACCCGCGCGGCAGAAGCCCTGCGCGACGACCTGGAAAGCCGTGGCCCGGTTCGCCTGTCCGAGGTGGAGGCCGCGCAGAAGGATGTACTGAAAGTGGCCAGAAAACTGGCCGACGCAGGCGAAGTAGTACTGGGTGGAGGCGGAGAAGATGCGTTCATCTAACCGCATTATTCGCGGACTGGATGCCGCTGAATTGCCAAACTGGTCGGTTGAGCTGATTGGCTCGCGCTATGAAAACCCGGTCGATCGCATGATGGCGGAAATCAACCGGCATCAAACAGAAATCAGCGCCCCACCACCAGCCCCCACCGCAGAGGAACTGCGTTTGAAAGAATGGGAGCAGGCACTGGCCCGGCGCGAGAAACAGCTGGAAGAACTTGAAAAAGACACCCTGAAACAGGCCGAGGAACGTGGCCAGCAGCTGGGCTATGAAGCGGGCTGGAATGCTGCACACAATGAGCGTGTGGTGTTGGTACAGGCTGCCAGCACCATGGAAGAAGAATTCGAGCGCTTCAAAGGCGACTTGTCCGAAAAACTGCTTGACCTCGCAGTGCTGGTCAGCAAGAAAGTGATTGGCGACACGCTCGCCATGCACCCCGAATACGCAGCAGAACTGCTGAACCAGGTTCTGGAGAACATGCAATTGCACAGCAAAGCGGTCACGCTGCGTGCACACCCCAATACCATTCGAGTGCTCGAAGCCCAGTTCGGCGATCAGCAAATGCTGGGCAACCTGCGCATGATCGAGGACCCCAAACAACTACAAGGTGGTTTTTTGCTGCAACACCCGGAGGGCGAAGTGGATGCAACACTTCAAACCCGCTGGCTGCGAGCCATTGAGGCCTTGGGCCGCAACAACCCGTTAAGCCCTGAGGACACTGAATAAATGGCCGATCTGCTGGAATGGATTGACGAATGCAAGTTTCTGGTTGAACACAGCCAGCCCCAAATTGGCACAGGCAAACTCACCCGAGTGGCCGGTTTGGTCATGGAGGCCGTGGGCTTGAAACTGCCGGTGGGCAGTGTGTGCACTGTGGTGCAAAAAGGTGCACCGCCACTTGAAGCCGAAGTGGTCGGCTTTAATGGCGACAAACTGTTCCTGATGCCCGCCACCGATGTGCATGGCATGACGCCCGGCGCCAAGGTCATTGCGCAGGAGCCACCGCCGATCGCGCCAAAACTGGGTGTGAAAGCCCACCCCTGGCGCAGGCCCGAAGACAAAACCAAACACCTGCCTGTGGGCGACAGCCTGCTGGGTCGCGTGGTGGACAGCAATGGCCGCCCGCTGGACACCCTGGGTGAACTGAAATTCGAAAAACGCAGCCCACTGGCTGCGCGCCCCATCAACCCCCTGGAACGCGAACCCATTACCGAGCCACTGGACGTGGGCGTTCGCGCCATCAATGCCCTGCTCACAGTTGGCCGAGGTCAGCGTATTGGTCTGATGGCGGGTTCTGGCGTGGGTAAATCCGTGTTGCTGGGCATGATGGCCCGTTACACCAAAGCCGACCGCGTCGTGGTGGGGCTGATTGGTGAACGTGGCCGCGAAGTGAAAGAATTCATTGAACAGATTTTGGGTGAAGAAGGCCTAAAGCGCAGTGTGGTCATTGCCGCTCCGGCCGACGTCAGCCCCCTGCTTCGGATGCAAGGTGCAGCCTACACCCAGGTGGTGGCAGAGCATTTTCGTGACCAAGGCCACAACGTGCTCATGATCATGGATTCCCTGACCCGCTATGCCATGGCCCAACGTGAGATCGCTTTGGCCATTGGTGAACCACCTGCCACCAAGGGCTATCCCCCAAGCGTGTTTGCAAAACTGCCCACACTGGTTGAACGGGCTGGCAATGGCAGAAAAGGCGCAGGCTCCATTACTGCGTTTTACACTGTACTGACTGAAGGCGACGACCAGCAAGACCCCATTGCAGATTCAGCCCGCGCCATTCTCGACGGTCACATTGTTCTGTCGCGGCAACTGGCAGAAAGTGGCCACTATCCCGCCATCGATATTGAACAGTCGATTTCACGGGCCATGCACAACATTGTGCCTGCAGGCCACCTGAATGCGGCCCGCGGCTTGAAAGCTGCATTCTCCCGCGTGCAACGCAACCGTGACCTGATCACCGTGGGTGCCTACTCCCCAGGGGCAGACCCACAATTGGACCATTCTTTGGCCCTTTATCCAAAGATTGAAAACCTGCTGCAGCAGTCAATGTTAGAGAGTGCAAGTTTCGATGAAGCGCTGGCAGGCCTTCAATCGCTATTTCCGAACGAATTTAAAAACGACAAACACTAAACCGCTTGGATGCCCATGAGCAATGTGCTGCAAATCCTGATTGAACAGGCCAGCGAGAAGGCCGACAACCTGGCCAGAGGCATGGCCAGCACCCAGCAAAAACTGGTTCAAGGCCAGGACAAGCTGAATATGCTGCAAACCTACCGCGATGAATGCGAGGGCGGCATGCACAACAAGGCAAGTACCGGCATGACAGGGCAGCAACTGCGCAACCAACTGGCCTTTGTCGGCAAAATTACCCAGGCAATCGAACAGCAAAGCCGTGAAATTGAATTTCTGAATACCACGCTGGCCCACCAACGCACCCAATGGCAGGAAGCGCTGGCTGAGCAACGAAAATTTGAAGCGCTGGTAGAACGGGAAAAACTCAAACAGGCGAAACTTGAAAACAAGCGCGACCAAAAAATGAACGATGAATTTGCAGCACGCATTTACCGGGTTCACACCGCTGGGGAGCCCTCATGAACACGAGTACCCAAGCCATGAACAATGTGAACAAAGTACAAACTCCCGCAGCGGGCAACAAGCCCAAGCAAGGCCAGCAAGAATCTGAATTGAACTTCACTGAACTGTTTAGTTCAGCCTTGGGCCAATCGGCACCCAAAGCACAACTCAACAGCATTGAAACCCAATTGCGGGAAAGCCTGTACCAGCAAAACAAACCCAAAAAGAACAATGAAAGCACGGCCAATGCCGAGGCGGCACAGGCTGCGCAAGCGGCTGTGTGGGCGCAACGCAACTGGATGCAGACTGCACCAGCGCAACAAGCCATGACAGTAAATTCATCGAACAGCGGTATCAAGAACGCCGAGCCCGCAAAGCAGGCACCGGCACCTGAAAGCACGCAACAGGCTGATTCAGCCAATGCATCGACCACAAGCGAGAACGGCCCGACAACCTCTCGCAATGCAGAGCAAACATCTGCACAAACTGCGGCAGAAACTGCAGACAATAATGTAGAAACCTCCACACTTGCGTCACCTGGCAGCCCTGCAAAAACCAACCCTGCTACCGAGCCCGCACTGAACAGTGCCGCCTACGGCGAACCAGGTGAACTGGCCTCAGGCCAACCACAGCCCGGCAATCAGCAAGGCAATGCCAATACACAAATTACTGTCGACACACCACTTGCCGCCGAGAAAACAGGCTTTGAGCCTAAAACCACAGCCCAGTTAAAAGCCGACTCCGCCCTGGCCAACAGCACAGTGCAAATGCGCACTGACACGGCTCCAGTCGCTGCGCCAGGCAATTCAGGCAACGCAGTGCAGGCACAACTGAACCAGCAACTGGCACCTCAAACAGCAGCTCAAATCGCCCAGCAGGCGCAAGCACTGGGTGAAGGCCTCAGTGAAAGCATCGCAGAGGAAGGTCTGAAAGTTGGCCAGAAAATTCTGGCTGCGGGCAACCTGCAATCAACTGGCACGGCCACAGGCATCGCCGCAGGCACCAACGGCTTGACTGGCACAGCCGGCAGTGCGCAACAGGCCCTGATCAAAACACCGGTCAATCAACCCGGCTTTGCCAAAGAACTTGGACAGACCGTGCAATGGGCCATCGGCAAAAACCTGTCCACGGTCGACATTCGAGTGAACCCGGAAAGTTTTGGTCCCATGAACATGCGTCTGGTGCAAAAAGGCCAGCAAGTTCAGTTGGTCATTCGAACACAAGACGAAGCCTCGGCCAACCTGTTGACCCAAGCTCTTGGCGGATTGAAAGAAGTACTGGCCCAGAATGGCCTGCAATTGAACCAAGTGCAAATTCAGCACGGCAACGCCCCCACACCACAAGGCCAGGCCAACAACGGCCAGGCTCAGTTTGATCAAAACCGGAACCAGGGCCAGGGCAATGGACAGCACGCAGCTGGCGGTGACAATTCCCAGACAGAATCGGGCACACCCACCAACACCGCCACCGCCAGAACTCCAGAGGGCAAGCTCGACCTGTTTGCCTGACCCACTCAGGCCTGACGAATGAATTGGGTCCAAACAACACGGCTTTTCGGGGGTTTGCTCGGAAACCTTTCAGACACAATAGAGTTTGAAAGTGACACACAACAGCAATTGAACTTACGGAGTCAAGCATGGCCAGAGTCGCCCCGGCACCCGCTGCAGTAGCCCCAGAAGCCGCAGCGCCCGAAAAAGGATCCAAGAAAAAACTGATCCTGATTCTTGCAATCGTATTGACCGTTCTCGCCGCAGGCGGCGCAGCAGCATTTTTCATGCTGGGCAGCCAAGGTGCAGAAGGCGCCGCAGAAGAAAAGGTTGAAGAACCGGTGGGCCCACCCACATTCGTGGTGATGGACCAGTTTGTAGTCAACCTGGCCGAGCCAGACACCACCCGTTACCTGCAAATTGGCATCACCTACGAGGTGAGCGGCCCCGCGCAAGCCGAAGAAATCAAAAACTTCACACCCGTGATTCGCAGCCGGATCTTGTTGGTATTGTCTGGCAAAAACGTGGGCAACTTGACGTCGATTGAAGGCAAACAACAGTTGATGGATGAGTTGGTGGACCTGGCCCGAGTAACAATCAAAGGCGATCCGAAAGACCCCACACGCGGCATTCGCGATGTGCATTTTTCCAGCTTTGTGATTCAGTAACAGGACGCGCTGCACCATGCCCGGAGAATTTCTTTCACAAGACGAAGTCGATGCCCTGCTCAGGGGTGTGAACGGCGAAGAAGAAACGAAAGACGCTTCTGAAACCGCTGAAGGTATTCGGCCCTACAACCTGGCCACTCAGGAACGTATTGTGCGTGGTCGCATGCCCACGCTCGAAATCATCAACGAGCGTTTTGCACGCCTCATCCGCATCGGCCTGTTCAACTTCATGCGTCGCAGCCCGGAAATTTCCGTAGGTCCAGTGAAAGTATTGAAGTACAACGAATTCATTCGCAACCTGGTGGTACCCACCAACCTGAACATCATGGCCATGAAGCCGCTGCGCGGCAACGCCTTGTTCATTTTTGATCCCAGCCTTGTATTTGCAGTGATCGACAATTTGTTTGGTGGCGACGGGCGTTTTCACACCCGTGTTGAGGGGCGGGATTTCACCCAAACCGAACAGCGCATCATCGCTCGCATGCTGGAAGTAATTCGCGAAGAATTTGTGAAAGCATGGGCACCGGTGTTTCCCCTGAAACCCGAATACCTGCGCTCGGAAATGCACACCCAGTTTGCCAACATTGCCACGCCTTCCGAGATTGTAGTGACCACCTCCTTCTCGATTGAACTGGGTGCCGGTGGAGGATCGCTTCACATTTGCATCCCTTACTCCACCATGGAACCCATTCGTGATTTGCTGTATTCCAGCATGCAGGGTGACCAGGCCGAACCCGACAAGCGTTGGGTCACCATGCTGAAAAAGCAGGTGCAAATGGCCGAGGTGGACTTGGTGGCCAGCCTGGCCAGCACACCGCTGACTGTGGCCGACATCATGGAATTAAGGATTGGCGATGTCATCCCGATTGAAATTGACAAAGTAATTGAAGCGCGTGTGGACAATGTGCCCGTGTTCAATTGCAGCTACGGCACCAGTGGTGGCCAGTACGCACTGAAAGTTGAAGAAGTTCTGGCTGTGAGCAACGACTCCCATGCCGACGCGCTGAACCTGGAAGCCTTGCTGAGCAAGGAAGCCAAGCAGGCTGAAAAAACACACGAATAGCGATCAAGATAAGGAACACACCATGTCTGAACAGCAAGTAGATACCGTAACCGATGCAGCCGATGACTGGGCCGCAGCCCTGGCCGAACAAGCCAGCACCACCGCCACCAGTACCGGCGACACCGACAACCTGTTTGCCCAGGCCAGCGATGCAAAACCAGCCTCGGGCTTATTCCAGCCATTTGCCGGAAGTGTGGCTTCGGGCACGCAGAACGACATCGACATGATTCTCGACATCCCGGTTCAGTTGACTGTTGAGCTGGGTCGGACGAAGATACCGATTAAGCACATTCTGCAACTGGCCCAAGGCTCTGTCATTGAACTGGACGGGCTTGCAGGCGAACCCATGGATGTGCTGGTGAACGGCTACCTCATTGCGCAAGGCGAAGTGGTGGTAGTCAACGACAAATTTGGTATCCGGTTAACCGACATCATCACGCCATCCGAGCGTTTGAGAAAACTCAACCGTTGATACCCTTTTGCAGTACAAAGGCATGCAACTACAACAAAAAAACAAAAATGCGGTGGGACATTCATGACAGGCCATTTGCTGCAAACCACGCTGGGCCTGCTGTTTGTGGTGGGCTTGCTGCTCGCCTTGGTGTGGTTACTCAAACGCATGGGCATTGGCAACCAACAACGCCGTGGCGGTTTTTACAAGGTACTGGCCACCTCAGCTCTGGGGCCACGTGAAAAAATAGTGCTGGTTGAAATCGGTGACACCTGGCTGGTGCTTGGCATGACCAGCAATAGCATCAACACCCTGCACAGCATGCCTGCGGGCAGCATTGCGCTGGACGACCTACAAAACCCCGCCGTGAACTTTGCAAAAATGCTGGAGCGCGTGAAAACTGGCAAGGTGAAATCATCATGAGCACCCTGCGCACCACACCCGGCAAACTCACCGCCTTGGGCGTATTACTCCTTTTGCTCTTTTGGGCCTGGCCCGAAGCGCAAGCCCAGCAAGTACTGCCGGGCGTTACGGCCACGCCAGGCGCCAACGGCACCACCAACTACAGCGTGCCCATTCAAACACTGCTGTTTTTTACCTTCCTCAGTTTTTTGCCCGCATTGCTCTTGATGATGACGGGCTTCACTCGTATCGTGATTGTCATGTCGCTGCTGCGCATGGCATTGGGCACGCAAAACTCACCGCCCAACCAGGTCATCATCGGCTTGAGCATGTTCCTCACCTTTTTCATCATGGCACCGGTGTTTGATCGCGTGTACGAAAACGCCTACCTGCCGTTTTCCAACAATGAAATCGAGTTCCAGGAAATGACCGAAAGGGCCAGCGTGCCGATGAAAGACTTCATGCTCAAGCAAACCCGCGAACCCGATCTGGCACTTTTCATGCGACTGGGCAAAGTAGAGAACGTCGAGAATCCCGAAGACGTGCCCCTGCGCGTCCTGATTCCGGCTTTCGTCACCAGCGAACTGAAAACCGCGTTTCAGATCGGTTTCATGATTTTTTTACCATTCTTGGTGATCGACCTGATTGTGGCCAGTGTGTTGATGTCCATGGGCATGATGATGCTGTCGCCCATGCTGATCTCCTTGCCATTCAAGATCATGTTGTTTGTACTGGTCGATGGATGGACCTTGCTGGTTGGCTCGCTGGTGGCCAGCTTCGAGACCTAAACTGAACTGAACTGAACTGAACTGAATTGAGCGTACAAACATGAACAGCCAAACCGTGTTGAATTTGGGCCAGTCTGCACTGGAAGTGATGTTGATGGTATCGGGCCCGCTGTTGGTGGTGGCCTTGGTGGTGGGTTTGCTGGTCAGCATTTTGCAGGCCGCCACGCAAATCAATGAAATGACCTTGTCTTTCATTCCGAAAATTCTGGGCATTTTTGCCACCTTGCTATTGCTTGGTCCCTGGATGTTGGCCACCCTGGTGGACTACACCCAACGTTTGATCATGAGCATCCCCACCGTGATCGGCTAAGCATGGTCCCCATCAACGGCGAACAACTTGAAATCTGGATCGCCTCGTTCTTGTGGCCCTTCATTCGCATTCTGGCCATGCTGGCCACCGCACCCGTGTTCGACAACCGCACCGTGCAACGCCGCACACGTGTAGGTCTTGCCGCCTTGATTGCAATTCTCATGATGCCCCTGTTGCCCGCCCCCCCGGTGCTCAGTTCAGCACAAGCCATCCCGGTTCTGATTCAGCAAATTCTGATTGGTGTGGCCATGGGCTTTTCAATGCGCCTGGTGTTTGCCGCATTTGAAATGGCGGGCGATTTGCTGGGCCTGCAAATGGGTTTGGCATTTGCACAGTTCATTGACCCAGCGCGTGGCACCCAGACACCACTCATCGGCAGTTTTTTGGGTGTACTGGCCATGCTGACCTTTCTGGTCATTGATGGTCACCTGTTGGTCATTGCCGCAGTGGTTCAAAGTTTTGAGTTGATTCCGATCAGTGCAAACCTGGCTGTGGTCAATAGCCAAAGCATTGCCATGGCCGGCAGCATCATGTTCATGCTTGCCCTGCAAATTTCATTGCCAGTCATGGCAGCTGTGCTAATCAGCAATATTGTGCTGGGCATTTTGGCGCGCGCAGCACCGCAACTGAACGTGATGTCGATCGGTTTTTCGATCACCATTGGTGTGGGCCTGTGGATTCTCTGGGTCAGCCTGCCCTACTTCATCGCTGGAATTGACGGCGCCATTGGCCGTCTCTTGAGTATTTCCGTGTTGAACACGGGCTGATCATTCCAGAAAAAAGTCGGTGTCTACCGTGCAGTCCTTGCCGGTCAGCGGGTCGCTTTTGCCTCCTGACGAATGCGACAAATGGTAGCGAATCACATCCATCAGCTGCTCCACTTCAAACGGTTTAATCAAGTAATCATTCGCCCCCAATGCAAAGGCCTGTTGCAAGTCGCTGGCATCACTGCGGGCACTCAACAACACAAAGGGCAACTTTTTGAAGAGTGCGTCTCCGCGTATGGCACGCAGCAAATCAAAGCCGTCCATATTGGGCATCATCAAGTCGCTCACAATCATTCTGGGCAAAGCAGCGCCGTGCACCCGACACTCGAGCAACAAGCGCAGGGCCTCTTGTCCATCGTGGGCCTCCATCACATCTAGCCCGCTCAATTGCAGCAACTGCGAAAGATTACTCAGGATGGTCAAGTCATCCTCTACGATCATGACGCGCGGCATGCTTCCTCCTTCAGGGATGGCAGATCAACACACAACCAGTGGCGGTTGCGGCGGTTCTTGATCATGATGCGCCCATTGATCAAACGGATCACCCGCTTGGTCAACAGCAAAGTGAATGGCAAACACTCCCCCTTGAAGGGCACCACAGTTTCTTCGTCATGCGCTGGCTCAAGCTGCCCTCCCTTGACCATCCAGGCGGGCCACTCCAGCAACTCAATACACAAATTCAAAGTGTGATCAGTGGGCATCTTGATAGTCAATTTGCCAGCATGTGACTCTTTGCTTTCCGCAAACGACAACATTTGCCGCATGGCTTGGGTAAACACATACTCATCGGAGTAAAACACAAACCTGTCCAAGCTGGGGTGCAGCTCATACTCCAGCCAGTGCTGACCATGCCTTCGGCGCTGCTCAAACGAAGAAAACTGGCAAAACACTTTTCGTACATCCAGCTGTGCAATGTTTAAATGGTTGCGTGTGAAATTGGCACCCATGAACATCAGGGTTTCATCCACCAAGGCACGCAACGAACGCAAAGCACCACCAATTTGATCGATGTAATGCAAGGCCGTTTCCATGTTCACCGGGTCTTTCTGAAGTGAACTTTCCAGCAATGCTTTGGCTGATCCAATCACCGTCATCGGCGTTCGAATTTCATGCGAGAGATAGGATACAAACTGGGATTTTCGGGAAGACAACAAGGACTCCTCATTCAACTCCTCCCGAATGGAAAGCTCCAGGTCCATTTCCTCAGTTCGATCGTGAATAATACCCACAGCTTTGCTGGGCAATCCGTATGCATTCTTCACAGCCACCAGGTGAATTTCAAGCTTCAACAAAGAACCATACACAGTGGCATAACGCACCTGTACTGCCGTGCTGGGCAAGTTGGCCGTGAGGCAAGCCTGCAGGGCTGAATCCAGGCCCTTGATGTCTTCGCTTAGGATGCCAGATCGCCAGGCCTTAGCCGAGATTGCAGACTGCGCCTGCTCATCAAAACCAAACAAACGTCGCCAGGTTGAACTGAACACCACAATTTCCTGTTCAATGTCCCACTCAAACACACCATCTTCAAGCGTGGCCACCGCAGCTACCAAACTGTCAACCGACATTTCATGGTCCTGCTGAACCGTTTCAATTGATTTTTCCAGCTGTTCAATGCGGGTTCGTTCCAATTCCAGTTTCTCGGAGGCATTGGCCACTTGCTCCAAGGCGTCTTGCTTCATGACCTCCAGTTTTTGGTTGTCAGCACGCAAAACCTGCACTGATTTGTCGAGCAGCACATAGACGTAGCACATCAAGACTGAAATCATCAGCAAAGCGAAAAAGCTGATGAATATTTCGAACCCGGCCCATCCTGTCCATAGTCCGTACCAAGCCGAGTGCTCTACCCCAGCCCCTACATGAACAAAGCCAATCAGGCTCAGTGCAATCATCTGGTTTAAACCAACTATGCCAAAGATGTAAATCATCCGGCTTTGCAGGGGCTTGGATTTTCCCACCGAGGTTTCATGGGCAAAACGACTCAGCAGACCCATGCACACAAAAAGCACCAGATACATGGCAATTAAACCCGACCAACGCACATCCAGTATTTGATGGTTGTTGGGAATAAAAATGAACGCCATGTGGATTAGAAACTGGATCAGAATGCCCAGCGACGTAAACAGCAACATGAACAGTTTGGCTGCACCCTTGGCCGACTGCACCAAATAGTCCACATACAGAAACACCGCAATACACACCACAAAGGTAAGCACAGTGCCGGAAATGCTGAACAGGGCGTCTTTGGCGGAAGGCAGGGTTAAACCCACAAACGCCGAGGCAAAAAACATGGAAATCACATAAAGGGTAATGAGTACCCCTCGTCGAATCAGGTAGTGGCTATTGGCAATCAGGGGCGGGTTTTTGATTCGGACTTCAACACCCACTGTCATGGCCAACAGGGATGCGAAAAAGCCAAAGGCCAATCCGGACAGATGGGCCTCTGAGATTGCAGCTGCTGCGAATGCAAAGTCCTCCACCAACCAATTCATGAAATGCACCGCCCCTGATTCGATGTATGCAGCTTGTTGCTGATTTATTTATTGAATAGTGACACCCGGCAAGAACTTGCAAGGCATTCACACAATTTAACAACTTGGGGTGATACACCTATCCCCCCAATCGGGGTAGCTAGGGGTGAAACCTGCTGCGGATACTACTTATTGTGAAAATTGCACCCAAAACAAAGGCGCTGAACATGCCCACCGCGCCCTCGTAGACGGTACTCGGAAAGCCATAAAACTTCCAAGCCACTGTGGCCATCACGCCGGTACTTGACATGCACAGCATGGCCCACGAGTTCAGTTTGGCCCCCAATACCTGCCAAATCAAAATGGGCACAAACGCGGCTCCCAGTGTACCCCAGGCCCACACCACGAGTGAGAACACACTTTGCTCGCTCCACAAGCCAATACCCAAGGCAAAAAGCGTGGTGAAGCCCGTGGCAGCTTTCAGCAACCATCGGTTCTCGGATGGATTTCGGGGTAAATCTTGTGTCAGGGCTGAAGAACACGACAGCACCAGCGAATCGGCCGTGGACATGGTGGCTGCGAAAATACCCGCCAACATCAACCCGGCCAACCAGGGTGGCAACAAATCCCGCGCCATATTGGGCAAAGCCATTTCAGGATCGAAACCCGTGCTTTCACCAAAATAAAGACGACTAAGCAAGCCCACTGCGGTTGCAAAACAATAGAACAAAAGGTAGTAGCTGTAGTACCACCACCGCACCTGGTTCATTTGACGGGTATTTTGCAAAGCCAGAAAACGGCTGACGATGTGTGGTTGGCCCAAGGCGGCAGCCCCAGCAAACATCCAGCCCACCACAAAAGCCAGAGGGCCTATGAAACCCGGTACATCGAGGTTGGTGGGCCTTGGATTCAAAAAGCCATCAATGGCACCTGCTTGCTGAAACACAGCCTGCAAACCACCCAAATGATTCACCGCTGCAATCAGCAACACCACCATCGACACCACCATCAACAGCGATTGCACCGCATCTGTCCAAATTGAGGCGCGCATACCGCCTGCGATGCTGTAGGCAATCACCACCAAGGCCACCATGCCCATGCCAATGGCCATGGGAATATCCAGCATGCCTTCCAACGCCTTGCCTCCCGCCGAAATTTGGGCGGCTGCGTAGGTGCTCAAAAAGGCAACACTGACCAAGGCGGCCAACACTTGCCAGCTGCGGTTGCGGGTGTCTCCCCATCGCGCCAACAAACTGATAATGCCATTGGCATGCACGCGTTCAGCTTCATCGCGCATGCGTTCATGTGCAACTTTCGAGCCGATCAAATCGCCTGCAATCCAGCCCACCATCAGCCACACCGATTGAATACCCACCGCGTAGGTATAGCCGATCAGGCCGATGAACATGTAACCGGAATTGTTGGTGGCCACCGCCGACAGGCCGACCAGCCATGGGGGCACACTGCGACTGGCCACGAAGTAATCGGCCGCGCTTGCCTTGGCCTGGCGTGCTGAACTTAAACCGATCAGCAACACCAGGGCAAGGCAAATGAAAAAGCTTGCGCCCAAATTAAGCGGGCACCAGCAAGGTCAATGGCTCAATGTGTCGAGCGGCCAGAAATTCTGGCCGTGGAGCACCTGCCGCGTACGGCGAGTTCAGCGCGTTGCTGACTGCGTTGTACACATAAAACAGGTTGGCACGCAAATGGTCGCTGGTGTTTTTGCCGGCACCGTGCATCACATTGCAATCAAACAGCAACACCGAACCCGCTGGTGCAACCACTTCCTGCACACCACCGTTTTCTTCCAGCAAGTCGAGGAACAATGCAGGTGGCTTACCTACTGCCTGTTTTTTGAATGCCTCCCGATAACCTTGGGTGTCGGGTGTTTCGCCAGGGCAAGCCACGAAAGTCTTGTGGCTGCGTGGCATAAACTTCAAAGAACCGTCAGCAGAAATTTCGTCGGTCAACAGCACGGTGGCACTAATGGCGCGCATGCCGGGCATGCCGTCCTCTGCATGCCAGGTTTCAAAATCACTGTGCCATTCAAAGCCGCTGCCATATTGCGGGCTCTTGAAGTTCAAGCGCGACTGGTGAATGTAAACAGAGTCGTTCAACAGAAACTGCACCACTTCCAGCATGCGCTGGTTACTTGCCGTGTCTTTCAGCAAACCTTCCATGCCGTGAATACCAAACAAGGTACGCAGTTGCTCACTGTCCGTTTCCTTGATCAGCTGGCCAGCGTGGGTTTGCGCACAGTTCTTGCTGACACGCTCGGCGGCTGCGCGCAGCTCATCCAGTTCATGTGCTGAAAATACATCGGTCAACACCAGGTAACCATCTCGTTCAAACTGCTCCACCTGCGCCTGGCTTAAGGGCGAGTCTTCAGTCCACTCGCCGTGAACCACTGGCTCAGTGCGTCGAATCAAGGCACCCTCAGACTTGTCACGTGTGGGGTATGGATCTCTTACGGCTGAAACAATCATTGTGTTTTGCCTCCTTTGTCTTTATTCGGCCAGCGCAGGATACGCGCCGGTTTCGTCATGAACTTCCGCACCAGTCACGGGTGGGTTGAACACGCAGGCCATGATCATGGGCTCGTCGAATGCACGCAGAATATGCGGGTCGTGCAAGTTCAAGGCGTACATGGTGCCCGCCTCAATCGGGTACACCTTGCCATCAATCTTGCTTTCAATTTCGCCCTTGCCACTGACGCAATACACGCTCTCAAGATGGTTCTTGTAATGCATGTGCAATTCCGCCTTGGCGTGAATGGTCGTGATGTGAAAGGAAAAGCCCATTTTGTCGTCACGCAGCAGCATGCGGACACTGTCCCAACCCTTGGAATGAATGTGCTTTTCCGTGCCTTGTACTTCGCTGAGTTTTCGGACAATCATGCTTTCACCTTTTTGCTGTTGGCTTCTTTCTCGGCCGTGGCACTAACCACCGCCACGGCTTTCTCCAGAATGGTCAAACCTTTTTTCAGGTCTTCCATTTCGATATTCAGGGCGGCAAACACTTTCACCACCTGCCCATCGTTGCCACAGGTTTCAATAATCATGTGGTGCTTGAAACATTCAGCCACCACCTCGTCGGCCAAGGTACCGTTTTGCATTTCAATGCCCTGCATCATGCCGCGGCCTTTGACTTGCACGGTGATGTTGTCGTTCGCCTTCAAAATACGGTTCAAACTTTGGTTCACCACCTCGGCACGCTGCGCAATGCCACGCTCGAATGCCGGGTTGGCCCAGTACTTTTCAAGTGATGCTGCAGCAGTAATAAATGCATGGTTGTTGCCGCGGAAAGTGCCGTTGTGCTCACCGGGCTTCCAGAAATCAAGGTCGGGGCGAATCAAGGTCACAGCCATGGGCAGGCCCATACCAGACAGTGATTTGGACAGGCAAATCAGGTCAGGCTCAATGCCAGCTTCCTCGAAACTGAAGAAAGAACCCGCGCGGCCAACACCGGCCTGAATTTCGTCAAGAATCAACATGGCGCCAGCCTTGCGGGTCACCTTGGCCAGGTTTTTCAGCCACTTCATGGAGGCCGGGTTCAAACCGCCCTCACCCTGCACGCCTTCTACAATCACGGCGGCCGGTGCGTCCTGACCACTCGACTTGTCGGTCAGCATTTTTTCAAGGTATTCGGTGGTGTCCACGCCTTCACCCATGTAACCGTCGTAAGGGTAACGATCCACGCCACACAACGTTGAGGCCGATGGGCTGCGGTGGTGGGTGTTGGCCGTACAGGCCAGTGCGCCCTGGGTCACACCATGGAAACCGTTGGTAAAGGCAATTACCTGCTTGCGCCCGGTAATTTTGCGGGCTAGCTTGATTGCTGCCTCAACCGAGTTGGTGCCTGTGGGGCCAGTAAACTGAATGCGGTACTGCATGCCACGTGGCTTCAAAATGTGGCGGTTAAACGCATCAATGAACTTGGCTTTTGCAGCGCTGTGCATATCCAGACTGTGGCCAATGCCGTCGTCCGCAATGTAGTCAAGCAATGCCGATTTCATCTCTGGATCGTTGTGCCCGTAGTTCAACGAGCCTGCCCCAGACAGGAAATCGAGATAATCCTGACCATTCATGTCGGTCATGTAGCTGCCCTTGGCCCGCACAAACAAAGTTGGAAAGCTGCGGCAATAGCTGCGCGCTTCTGACTCGTTTTTCTGGAATGTGCGAATTTTGCTCAGGGTTTGAAAGTCGATTGACTTGCTTGAGTCACTCATTGTTGTACTCCTTGAGTTTGTAGGAATGTCGCCAGAGGCGATGTTGGCAAGGCGATTTCCACCAGTACTTCGGTGTTGTGTCGACCGCCAAAGTGAGACTGTTCTTCAAACCAGTCTCGTGAAGACAAATCGCTGCCCCAATCGCGGGCCAGTGATTTGAAAAGTCCCCAAGACGCCGCATTGTCAGGCGTAATGGATGTGTGAATTTTTGCGATTCCGCTTTGCTGGGCCACCACCCAATTGATCAAGCGTTTGCCCAAGCCAAGGCCTCGGGCTTTCTCGCCCACAGCGACTTGCCACACAAAAAACGTGTCCGCTTGTTTGGGTGGAATGTAGCCAGAAACCCATGCCACCACCTCGCCATGCAAGGTGGCCACCACGCAAGTGGGCGCAAAATGACTGCATTGCAGCAGGTATAAATAATGGGAATTCAGGTCGAGGGGTTTGCAAGCATCCACAAGATCGAACACGGCAGTACCGTCCTCAAGCACGGGGTGTCGCAAAACGACATCGTCTTTAGACATTTGGATGAGATGGCTCTGTTATTGGCAGACCCATTTGTTATTAACAAATAAACTACTTCTCATCCTTTCGTAAAAGCTCATCATTACAAATCAATGCGATGAAGAGTTTTTATGAAAGAACAATCCAATAATAGTTTACTTTATGAATTAATGCAAACCTTGATCAGATCGAAGTCAAAACCTCCAAAAACGTTAAATTTGGTGGGATTGCTCTAAGCGCATGAAATTCCAACTCACCGGACCGGTTAATCACTACAATTCATCAAAATGAATTAAATCACCGGGTTAGCGCGCATGGACAGCACCTTACAAGACTCACTAATTTCGCTTCGCCGGATTATTCGCGCGACAGAATCGGGCGCCCGAGAACTGGCCAAAAAAGCAGACATGGCCACCTCTGAGCTGTTGACATTGCAATCAGTGGCCGACAACCCTGGCATCTCCCCCGGTGAGCTGGCCAAGTCGCTCAGCCTGTCTCCTGTTACCTCTACAGTGATTCTGCAAAAACTGGAAAGCCGTGGCTTGATCGAGAAAATTCGCAGCACTGTGGACAAACGCAGACTTGAAGTCGTGCTGACAGAAAAGGGCAAACACGAAGTCAACGATGCTCCTTCCAGCCTGCAAACCCGCTTCGCTGAGCGCTTCGGACAACTCCAAAACTGGGAACAACATTTGATTGCGTCGGTGCTGGGGCGGGTGACCACCCTGCTGGGCGCAGAGGCCATCGACGCCTCGCCCATTCTCGATGTGGGCGAGATTGACAAGGCTGTCAAATAAGAATTGACTTATTGTTTAATATTTTGAATAATTGTTTCCAATTTACAACAATTAACACTTTCTGGGTTTGACCGGTTTACATGTTTGATTTAAGCGCATTTTTTAGACGTAACAGGAAAGTATTGTGGTTCGTCATTGCAGCATTCATGGGAACCTTCATTTCAATACAAATCAGCAAAGCCTTGGCCACGCGCGATTCCAACTACGGCGAGATCGCGGAATGCACCTACGTGCACCAGGCTCCCGAGCTTCAAACCCCAGCCAATCCACAAAAGCTGAGCAGCACCTACTGCCCAACGAAAGGCTGATCATTTGAAGTCACAGTGTTGCAACCAACACCTGGTTTTTCCCGGTTTTCTTGGCCTGGTACATCAGTTGGTCGGCCCGGGCCAACAGCTTTTCAAGGCTGACGTCCTCAAAAGCAAGCACCTGCAGCACACCCACGCTGGCTGACACCGGCAAATCGGGGCAAGTGTAATCAATTGCTTCGGCAATTGCTGCCCGAATACGCCGCCCTAAATTTTCAGCCATTTCCTGCCGACTGTTGCCCAAACTTAGCACCACGAACTCGTCACCAGACAGACGATATACCTTGTCCTCGGCTCGTAACCGAACCGACAGCTTTGTGCTGATGCGTTTGAGCAACTTGTCGCCCACGGCATGGCCAAGGGTGTCATTGACCATTTTGAAATTGTCGAGATCAAGAAAAGACAGCACAAACGGGTCTTTGGCATTGAGCATGCGCCACACGGCGGCCTCCAGCGCTTTGCGATTCAAGCTGCGGGTCAAGGGGTCGGTCAGGTTTTCCTGACGTAGCGATTTTGAGCTGGCCTGAATTTTTACACTCACCCCGTAAAACTGAACGGGCAACACCAGCAACAAAAAGAGATTGGCATACACCAGCTCAAGGTGGCCCTGCCAGTAGGGCACAAACAAGGTCAGGCCCAACACAATCGCGATACCCAAGCCAATATGGCAAGCCAACATACAAGGGCCGTATCGAATGCCTCGGATTAAAGCCACAACAGCAATCAAGGGGGACACTGGCGCCAGGAATTCAGCAGCAACCGCCAGGCCCCAACCAATCAGTGGAAGGTCGATGCAGTAACTGGGTAGCTCGATTTTCTCCCAGTGTCGTTCGCGATTGGAAATTAACCAGGATTGCACCCAGGCCAGGTGAAAATAAACACCCAGAGCAATCATGAACACCATGCGGGCACTGCTGCCGACAATGGCACCGCCTGGCGCAAGAAAGAATACGATGAGAAAGGAAAGCCCGGCGAAAGCCATTCTCTGCCGGGCGCGAGAGGCACTGTCTGAGATATCGAGGACGTATTTTAGTTTTAACATGCGGTTGAGATATCTCATGGTGCCCCACTGGAAGAATATCCCCCCAGTGGGTGTGTCAGCTCATGATCTCAGTGACGCATCAATACCTTCCAGTTCCAAGAAGTTGCTTAGGCGACTGCTGCCGCAGCGGCTTCTTCCAGGTCGGTGGGAATATCGAAATCCAACAAACGCTCGACATTCAACACCAGCACAAACTCGTCGTCTACCTTGCCAATACCGCGCAAGAAGTCGGTTTTCACACCCGCACCGAACTGCGGTGGTGGTGCAATAAACTCGGCACCAATGTCGACCACGGCATTCACCGCATCCACCATGAAGCCAACCACTTGCGTTTCCTCGGCCATTTGCGATTCGAGAATCACAATACAAGTGCGGCGGTTGATGGTGGTTTTGCCTTGCCCAAACCGGGCACTCAAATCCACCACTGGCACCACAGAGCCGCGCAGGTTGATCACACCACTGATGCATTGCTGCATCATGGGCACCACGGTGATTCGTCCAAATTCGATAATCTCTTTGATCCGGAGAATTTCCACCGCCAGCTTTTGCCCATGTACCTGAAAGGTCAGGTACTGGTGGCTGGCGCTGTCACTCTCCATGGCCTTGGCCAATTGCTCATTGACATTGCTCATGGTGAATGCCCCTATTAAAAGTCGTCGAAACTGTCGAAACCGTTTGCTCCGCTCGGGCTACTGGCCTTACCTGGCGCTGGCTTGCGCTCGGCATGGCTGGCACCACGGGCGGTTGATCGGCCTGTGCCTGTGTCAAAGAAACTCATGGCTGTGTTCAACATGCTGGCTTGGCCACTCATTTCCTCGGCTGTGGCAGCCAGCTCTTCAGAAGCCGCTGCATTCTGCTGGGTTTGCTGATTCAAGCTCATCATGGCCTGGTTAATTTGCGCCACTCCATTGGTTTGCTCGTTCGATGCAGCCGTAATTTCCTGCACCAGGTCCGAGGTGCGGTTAATCGCGGGCACCATTTCCTGCAACAGGCTGCCTGCACGTTCGGCCTGCTTCACGCTACTGCTGGCCAGGTCGCCAATTTCCTGTGCAGCCACCTGACTGCGCTCAGCCAACTTGCGAACTTCCGCCGCAACCACTGCAAAACCTTTGCCGTGTTCGCCGGCTCGGGCTGCTTCAATGGCCGCGTTCAAGGCCAACAGGTTAGTTTGGTACGCAATGTCATCCACAATGCCAATTTTGTCGGCAATCGCTTTCATGGCATTCACGGTTTCAGTCACCGCGCGACCACCCTCTTTCGCCTCTTCAGCGGCCTTGGTCGCAATTTGATCGGTCACTCGGCTGTTCTCGCTGTTTTGCTTGATCGAGCCCGCCATTTCTTCAATGCTGGCAGATACCTCTTCAACACCGGCAGCCTGGCTGCTGGCGCCTTGCGACAAGCTTTGTGAAGTCTTGGAAATCTCGCGTGCGGCATTGGTCAATGAATCTGCGTTGCCGCGCACTTCCTGAATCACATCGCTCAAACGATCAATGGTGGTGTTCACATCGTCTTTCAACTCACCGAACAGGCCTTTGTAATTTGCTGTGATTTTTTGGGTCATATTGCCGTTGGCCAGCAACTTCAGCACGCGGCCCACGTCTTCCATGCCACTTGATGTGGTGCTCAACAAACCATTGACGCTCAACGCCAGATTCTTGAAGAAACCTTCCTTGTCATTCTCGCGAATGCGTTCGCTGAAGTCGCCGTCACAGGCGCGGCTTACGATTTCGGAAATCTCATTCTGAATGGCCACTTCTGCGGTTCGGTCTTTCCATTCCACAACATAGCCAAGACGCGTTCCGTTGTCGTCATCGATCGGATTAACAATCAAATCAAATGTGCGGCCACCCACTTTCAGCTGAGTCTTGTGGGTACTCTTCAGGTTACCCAGCATGCCGCGCTGATGCGCAGGGTTCTTGTGGAATACATCGATGTTGGTGCCAATAATTTTGCCCGCATTGAAATTGGGCAAGTCTTTCCGAATGTCGGATTCAGCACGACGCAACATGTCAGTCAAAGACGCATTGCCATACACAATGTTGAATCCGGCATCGGCCAACATCACGTTCACCTCTACGTTTTCCAGACCGCCCAGGGCACGTCTGTTGAATGTGGCGCGCAATGTCGCTTGTGTAATGTCTGTTGCAAACTTGACCACTTTGAAGGGTTTGCCGCTCTGATCCATGATGGGGTTATAACTGGCTTCAATCCAGACCTCTTTGCCGCCCTTGCCAATGCGTTTGTACTGGCCTGCATCGTATTCACCACGACCCAGTTTGTCCCAGAAGTGGCGGTACTCAATCGTGCTGCTGACTCCAGGCTCAGCAAACATGCTGTGATGCTTGCCCTTGATTTCATCCAGTGTGTAACCCACAGCCCTCAAGAAGTTTTCATTGGCATGAATGATCGTGCCGTCCAGCTTGAATTCAATCATCGCCTGGACTTTACTCACTGCCGTCAGCACCGACTCCGCCTCACTTAATTTCTTCTGCAAGACCTCTACAGCCTCGGCCTGCTCAGTCAATTGTTTTTTATTGAAAAGATCAAAAGCACCCATGTTCGTTTTCCTTTGTAAAATTACGCGTCGGCCTGCTCAAGGCTTTGGCTTGGAACTGCCGGTTGTTCAATGGCATGCCGGCTGAATTCCAGCTCCGCCGTTTTTGTTGAAATACTGCTTACTTCCGTGATCAATTTCGGTACATCAATGATCAGGGCCACGTCACCGTTGCCCATGATGGTGGCCCCGCTGATTGCCCTGTTTTGTTCGAACAGATTGCCCAAGGGCTTGATCACTGTTTGTGATTCACCGTGCAGGTAATCGGCCACGATGCCAGCTCGTACGCCACCAAAACTCACCACAATGATGTTTTCGCGCTTGGGACGCTTGGCATTGGGGTGGAATACTTTGCGAAGTCGTACACACGGCAGGAATTCGCCGCGAAGATCGTAGTGAATGTCCATGCGGTCCTCTGTACCCAACGCATCGACAGGCAGTTCAAGGCATTCACGCACATACGAAAGCGGAATCACATACACCGATCCGCCCACACCGATCATGAAGCCATCGATAATCGCCAAGGTCAGCGGCAATCGAATCTCGAACGTACAACCATTGCCTGGCCGTGAACGCACCTGCACTGAACCGCGCAGGGCTTCAATGTTTCGCTTCACCACATCCATGCCGACACCACGACCGGAAATGTCGGTCACCTTGTCTGCAGTGGAAAATCCCGGTGCAAAGATCAGCATGTTGACTTCGGAATCGCTCAGCGTTTGGTCGGGCGTAACGATGCCCTTCTCAATCGCTTTCTTTAAAATTTTCTCGCGTGCCAGCCCACGGCCATCGTCATTCACTTCAATCACAATGTGTCCACTGTCGTGGTAGGCATTCAATTGCAGCCGGCCTGTGGCAGGTTTGCCAGCGGCCACACGCTCTTCCGGTGTTTCAAGCCCATGGTCCAGTGCATTGCGCACCAGGTGCATCAGGGGGTCGCCAATTTTTTCAACCACTGACTTGTCCAGCTCGGTGTCTTCACCTGAAATTTCCAGTTGAATCTGCTTGCCCAAACCCATGGCGGTGTCGCGAACCACACGTTGAAAACGCTGGAAGGTTTCGCCAATTTGCACCATGCGCAGGCCGAGTGCACCATCGCGAATTTCTTCAATCAAACCAGCCACGGCACTGGTTGATTCCAGCATGGCAGTGTGGTTCAAATGTTTGGCTTGTTCTACAGTGCCGGCGTTGGCAATCACCAACTCGCCCACGAGATTGATCAACGCATCCAGCTTGTCGGAAGGCACTCGAATAAAGGAACTCACCGGTGTGGCCTTGCCAGTTGCCTTTGACTTTCCAGAGGCTGTGGTAACCGCATTGCCTGTGACTTCAATCACTTCAGGCAACGCTTCTTCCCGTGGTCTCGGAAAGCCTGCTTCCTGCAACAATTCAGCAGCGCGTGCTGCACCTTCAGGCAGTGCACTGACCAGCGCGTCCCATTGCTCTGGGGTGCAACTGTGAGAAAGAATGCGAACCCGGCTTTCTTCAGTCAAAAACTCAAACGCATCTTCGATACCAGCCTGGCCTTTGTCGGTCACAAAGCGCAGTTCAAACCCCAGGTAACACGACTCTGCATCTAAGTCAGCAAAACTGGGTAGCGCGTCCAGCACAGGGATCACGGCTTGCAACTCGCCGTACGTTTCCATGTACGAAAAAATGGGTGCTGGATCAAAGCCATCGCACAAAGTGCTGCGCCCCAGCCGTACCGATACATGCCAGGTTTGCTCGGTGTTATTCACCTCAAGGGGCCGTGATGGCTGGATAGCGTCTGGTTGGTCTTCTTGCAAAAGGTAGGCTTTTAAACGGGCAGTCAAGCCCGCCTGCGCAACAGCCATGTCGGGACTGACATGCTCAGCATCGCCACCGGCCTCTATACAGTCCACCAGTTCTGAAATGTGATCGCGACACTCCAACACCAGCGTGCTCATGTTCGCGTCAAATCCGATTTCTGAATTGCGCACGCGATCCAGCACGGTTTCAAGGTCGTGCACAAAGTGCGTAATCACCAGCAGGCCAAAAACTCCTGCACTGCCTTTGATGGTGTGCGCAGCACGGAAGGCCGCATTCAGCACTTCGGTGTCGTTGGGGTTTTGCTCCAGCTGCAGCACATAGCTTTCTACTTCAGCCAGCAACTGCCGTGCTTCGGTGAAAAATATGCCGCGCGAGGCATCAAGGTCCAATTCAAAGGCCATGCCTCAGTTCTCCAAAAAACCAGCGTTGATCCAGGACTGAACACCCAGGCGCGCAGCCTTCATGGCCACTACCTCGGAAGGTTTGGTCCAATGAACACGCAAGTTCACTGCGGGGTCGTTTTGAATGGTCACCAACATTTGCATACCCGCCGTGTCCACTTCCTGGCAATTGCTCAAATCAAGCACCACTGAAATTCCTTGATTCAAGGACTGACGAATCACCTCAACCAGGCCCGCACAGTCTGCAATCGTCAAAGTGTCCAAAGCCACTTGCGTGTGCTTACACGTTGCGATGCTGTTTTCCATGTCGTTCTCAAGGTCTTCTTGCATGATCAGTTCGCTGTGCATGTACATTCTCCCTGTGGCTTCACGCCACCAATTTGTTCACTGCTGCAATCATCTGTTCCGGTTTGAACGGCTTCACCATCCATGCTTTCAGGCCTGCGGCCTGCCCTTCACTTTTCAGCTTGTCATCCGATTCCGTGGTCAGCATGATGATGGGCACGAACTTGTAGGCCGCCATCTTTTTGACTTCACGTACAAAGGTCAAACCGTCCATGTTCGGCATATTCAAGTCGCTCACGATCAGATTGATTTTTCGACCATCCAGCTTGGTCAATGCGTCTTTGCCATCACATCCCTCCACCACATCAAAGCCCTGACTTTTCAGGGTCATCGATACCACTTGGCGCAGGGAGGTGGAGTCGTCCACAATCAATACGGTTTTGCTCATACAGGTTCTCGTTCTCGGATGTTTAGAAAAAAGTCAGTTCATCGCTGCTGGCAGCGGGCTTGGCAGTAGCGCTGGCGCTGCCTTTGCCGCTGTGGTTCACACGCTCTTCGGCCATGGTGTATTTGCGTTCAAGTTCATGCATAAGCGCGGCCACGTTCAAGGCCTCCAGGCCCGTATTCAATTGGCTTTTCACCTGGCTCAAGCTGTCTTGCACATGCCCAAGAATTTGAGACACACGGTCTTGAAACTGAAAATGCACCACTGCGTTGTTCAAACTGGAGGAAACCTGATTGGTGTTGGCGATAATCTGCTCGCTGGCTTGGTGCAGAGGTACGGTGACTTGCTCGAATTGCTCCACTACACCACTCAAGGTTTCACTGGCCTGGCTGAGTACCTTTTCATCACTGCTTTCCATGCGCGCGGCACCGTCGCCCGCTTTTTTTGCAGCTGAGGCAATCAGTTGCACCCGCTCGCGAATCTTCACACCGGTCTCAGCAGACAACATCGAGAGCTTGCGAACTTCGTCGGCAACAATCGAAAAGCCTCGGCCATCTTCACCGGCCCGGGCTGCCTCAATGGCGGCATTCAGCGCCAGCAGATTGGTGCGCGCAGCCAGGTTCTCGACGGATGCAGCCATCTTGGCCAACTCTTCTGTCGAGGAAATAAAGCCTTTCACCTCTTGCATGATGGTGGCCTTCTCATCGAATGAATTTCGAATGCTGCTCAACATGCCATTGAGGCTTTGTGCCACGTGGTCCGCCAAACCATTGCCGCTGGAGGTGTTACCCAAAACATGCGCGGCACCTGCAGCCACGCTCACGGTGTCATTCAGCTTGCTGTGAATTTCGGAGAAGGCTTCGGCCAGGTTCACAATGCCCATTTCCATCTGCGAATTCGCAGTGCTCAGCTGGCTGTTCAGCGTGGGCACCCACATGTCAGCCAAATGACCCAACTCTGCTTTTTCAACGTCTGTTTTGCTCAACTCGGTCACTGTTGAAGACAAGGCATCAATTTCTGCCTGCAAGGCAAGTTGCTGCTTCTTGCCCATTTCATGAATGGCCAACGCACACGACAACAGCGCGGCGCTGCCAAAGGCCAGCGGCCACACACTGTTTTGAATGAATGCACCCAACACCAGAATTCCGACTGATGCGGCAATCAAGCCCATGGGCACCAAAGCCTGGTAGTGCAGTGCATTTTTATTGTGTTTTTTCATGAACAGAAATTCCTATCAGTTGTTTGACTGGGCACACTGCGGGTTCAATGGGTGCGGGGGAAGACTCGAATGCCTCATACCATCCATTGCAAAAAGCGCCATGAACAGTGAGGTAAGCGGTGGCCACCCAGTGATGGAGAACTTGCAGGAATTCGATCAGGGTGCTGCGCATAAAGGCCTCCATAGGACCACTTTGTTAAACGCAGTGAACTTGAATATTTCACGCTTAAATAAAGTTTGCGCTGATACCCATGTGGGCAATAGGGAGAAAAGAAACGGAAAAGGGGGCCAATATTGGGTTAATGCACTTGGGGGAATGCTAAAAAAGGTTAACTGTGTGAACAAATGTAAAAAACCCGCTGCAGGAGCGGGTTTGGGGGAAATTCGCTGAGAACTTTATTGGGCTGCGGAAGGCCTTAATGTCATACCAAGGGGCCCTTTTATGGTGCCGTCCTCATTCAGATCGTAAATAGTGGTTTCACCATCGCTGGTGATTTTTACTTTTTTGTCTTCAACCACATAAGCAGCTTCGCGGGTTACACCCATGGTAGACACATATACCGTGCCGTTACCCTGAAACTCATATTTCTGCAAACCCAGGTCATCTTTGTAAACACCATCCAGGTTGTTACCACATGCCGTCAACAAACCGAGCAAACCCAGCATGATGCAAGCTTTATGAATGTTCATGCTTCAAATCCCCTATCTAGATCAAGCCGTCCAAAACTCCTGCAAGGCCTTGGCCGTGCGGATCGGAATTTCAACCATGGGCAAGTGCCCCACGCCGTCAAAAAGTAACACATCCGCATGAGGAATAATGGCCTGGTAGGTATAAGCGCCGGTGTAATGTACAAGTCGGTCTTCTTTGCCCCACATGATCAAGGTAGGCGCCTGTGTGGCGGACATGCCTGGACCATTGGGGTTGGGCGCGTTCACGAACATTTGATGAAATAGGTGTCGGTTGACATGGCGGCGATTAATCAGGTCTTGCGCCATGACAGGGGCCAGGGCCAGTGCAATGGCTCGGTTGTGGATGGCCAGGCTCATCAGTGTGTGTGCACCGGCCAGGCTTTCAACAATCATTGGGTTACGACCTTCTTTCAAGCCGGCTTCAAATCGGGTGTGGTCACTACCCTTGCCGCCCGCCGGGTTCATCAAGCACAAGGTTCGAACCAGATTCGCATGCCGGCCCGCCAACAAGGCAGACACCAAACCACCCACGGAGTTACCTACCACATGGGCTTTGCCCGGCACATGGTTTTCAATCCAGGCAGCCACACGGGCCACTTGATCGTCCAGCCCATAGGGCACGTTGGCATTGAACTGGCTTTCTCCCCAGCCCGGCAAATCCAGAACAAACAAACGGTGCTGTTTCAACAGAAAGGGCACCAGTGACAACCAGTTTTCCTTATTCGATGCAAAACCATGCAGCAACACCACGGGTGTTCCTTCGGGGTTACCGCCCTCCAGCCACACCAGTTCATGATCAAGTACGGTGGCCTGCTGGCGTTTAAGGCCGGATAAACCTGCATGCAGCCTATTGATCAAAGGTACCGCACTGCGGTTTTTCCATTGGCGAATCTTCAGGCCATGTGGCGGACGAGCCAGGCTAAGGTACTTCGGAGCAACATCGTCTAGAAATGCAAGCTCAAGATGGTGCATTCCGGCGAACTCCGTGCCAGTGCTTACATTGCCCATGAATCATAACCTCCGGTGTAAATCAAACGTTTGTTTGTTTTATCGACTGTAACATCGAGTGATGTAAAGGTATGGGCATGATGCCGCGCTGTCAACGATAAAAATAGAGGGGTTTTTACTAATTCAGCGGCGAATTCAGTCTTCGTAGGGCTGTATGCCTGTGGCGTTCAGTAAATAGGCTGCGTCGCCAAGTTCGCTGCTGAATTTGCTTGCAGTCAACTCGCCCCAAACCCAGTAAGCCTGCATTGCGCCCACTGCAGGCTGAGGTTCGCTCAATTTGACATGAATGATCTGGTTGGCTGGTGGCGGCGGTGTGTGAATGCAGGCGCCAAAATACGGCACCAGCAAAAGTTCATCCACGCCCTTCTCGCTTTGCTCGATCGGGATGGCAAACCCAGGGATGCGCACCTTTTTTCCGGTGTAGGCAGGGTTTACCGGGGCATCATTCCAGGCCTTGCGCATTTTGTCGAGGGCCTCTTGGGCTTTGGGGTCGTTGTCCTGCAACTCAGCGATGTTCATGCCGCGAAATGCAGCCATCGGGTCCCAATCGGCGGGCATCAAATTGTCCCACTGCAATTCGGGAAATGCGGGGTCGAATACTGCAGCTTTCTTTCCGCCTTTGTCGGCACTGCCAGTGAGCCGGTCTCCAACAGCGTATTCGCTGTCAGTCGAGGCGGTTTCGCTTGAAAGTTGGGCCAGTGTTTGCTCCAGTTGGGTAGCACCCTCCGCATTTTGGGCAGGTTTGCCCAGAAACCAGGAGGCAAGGCCATAGCCCAGCGCGGTCAGTACCACCACCGCAACAACCATCACAATCACTTTGCCAATTTTCATGAACAACACACCTGCAAATTACTTGATTTCGAATCAATTTGTTTTGGGGTTTAACCCATCTTGCAACTGGTTTCGATAAGCCTGAAATGCAGGCACCAGTCCTAACAGGCTGCCAAAAGCAGCAAAGGCAACGACCGCCAACAAACCCGCGCCAAGTTCACCCACGCTCACGAGTTGCAAACCAAATTGTGCCTGAACCCAGGGCGCAAGTGCAGCACCGCACAGCGCAAGTGCCAATACACCCAAGGCAACCCCCACCCACATCACCAAAGCGCTTTCAAGAAACAACAAACCAAACACCGTGCGCGGCCCGGCACCCGTTGAACGCAACACGGCCAGTTCGCGCCTGCGCTGCCCGAGAGTCACCAGCATCACACTGGTCAGCCCCAATGCACTAACCACAGCCACCAGCGCTGCCACAAACAACAACACCCGCTCAACCACACCCACGGTTTGCCACAAGGTACTCAAGGCCACGCCTGGCAAAATCGCGCTAAGCGCAGCATCGGGTCTGTTTTCAAGTTCACGCTGCATGCGAAAAACACCCGCCCGGTTGTTCAAACCAATCAACACTGCGGTAACCGACTTGGGCTGCAAATTGAACCTGGTTACATATTCAGCCGGAATTTCAGCACCTGGTACTGGTACGCCAGCGGCCCAATCCACGTGAATGGCCTCCATGCCCGCCAGGCTGATGTGAACACTTTGATCCACCGGGGTGCCAGTGGCTTGCAACACACCCACCACAGTAAAAGGTTTGTCCGAATGACTGGGCCCAGTTTGTTGAATTTGCATGCCGTGGCTTAATGCAATTTTGTCGCCCACCTTGTGATTCAAGCGTTTGGCTACCTCGGCGCCCAATACGGCTTCAAACAATACGGCGGCTGGTTTTCCAACGGTGTAGTCTTCAAAAGCCCGACCCTGTGCAAATTGCAGATTTTGCCGTGCGCCGTACAAAAACCGATCGAAATAAACGGCCTTGGTGCCCACCACGGCAAACCCTTGGTAAGAATCGCCCAGCGCAATCGGCAACGCCGACTTGACGCGGGGGTCTTGTTCCAACCGCTCGAACTCGGCGTAAGGCACATTGCGCGTGGCCTGGCCAATTCGAAACACGCTGTAGAGCAACAGAGAAACCGGGCTTGTTTGCGCACCGACAATCAAATCAGTGCCTGCCACTGCATTCGAAAAACTGGCCTTGGCACTTTGCCGGGCCAAATCAATGCCCAGCAACAGACAAGTCGAGGTGATCACACTGAGCAACAACAGCAACAGGCTGCCCTTGCGGCTCCAGGCGCTTCGACTGGCCAACAAAAAGAGTGTTTGAATCATGCTTGCCACTGCCCCATGTGCTGGCGTTTTGTGCAGTGCTGCGCCAAATTGGGATCGTGACTGACCAACAATACGGCCGTGTTTTGTTCAGCGGCCTGTGCTAGCAACAATTGAACAAACTGGGCTTGGTGGCCGGCATCCAGTGCTGAAGTGGGTTCGTCGGCAATAATCAGATCGGGCTGGCCGATCAAGGCTCGGGCAGCGGCCACGCGCTGCTGCTGCCCAACCGACAAGGTAGACACGGGTTGATCCAGATACTTGCCCATGCCCAGGCCGTTCAACAACCGCTCAGCGGCCTGCCGCACAGTGCCAGCTTGCGCCATGGCGTTTTGCTTGCGGCGCTTTGAAAACTTGCAGGGCAAAGTGACGTTGTCCAGCACACTCAAATAACTCAACAAATTGAATTGCTGAAACAGAAAACCAATGTGATCCACCCGAAGCGAATCGCATCGGTTGGCGGACAAAGCGCTGAGGTTTTGACCCATCAAACAGACATGGCCGCTTTGTGGCAACAACACGCCGGCCATCAAGTTCAGCAAGGTGCTTTTTCCACTGCCACTGTTACCTTCCAGAAACACAGTGTCCCCGGCCTGCATGGAAAACTCTGGAATTCTTAGTTCAAATCCGCTGCTTGCGTATTTGAATACAAGATTGTTGCAGTGGAGTACTGCCAAGGTCATTGCACCACCAATGTGCTCTGTTTGGGGGTGAGGCTTGCGCCAACCTGTCCCTTCGGAAACAAGGCCTGCACTTCAATTTTTTCGAATCCGGAAAACTGTCGAAAGACGCGCACATCGATCACCTTGAGTTTGGCAGGCTGCTCGCATTCGAATTCATAAGAGGCCCGAAAGTCGGAATGCCCGCTGGCATCCTCGTGATGCTGATGATCATCTGCCGCACCATGGGAGTGGGGATTCAGAATTTCAGAGTACAACTTGTGACCAGTGCGTTTGCACTGTGCTTCGGGTGAAAAGGCAAACAGGCCATTGGCTTTCAGCAATGAAACTACCCGACGGGCCTTCACCTTCTCAGCATCTGTTTTGGGCGCTCGTTCAAACCCCAACACATTTTCAAGCGGGGAAGACAGGCTGATGAACAGGCCGTTGCCATCCTGAACAATTTCAAGTTCGCCCTGGCCATGTACATGTGCAGCATCATTGTGTCGACTGCTGGCCTTTCCATGATCGTGCGAATGGCCATCGCTGCCATGCGCCATGGCAGTGGTAGCAAACAACGCGGCTACGGCAGTAGCGGCAAGTTTGCCCCACACGGATCGAACTTCGAACTTTGTCATGAGTGTCCCTTCGTTGTATTTCATAGTCTCGCCCAATAGACTCACCACCGCTGTAAGAGGTTCCCGAATCCAACACCAGCCTACACGGGGCCGAACTCGCGCCAAAAACCCTTGTAAATGGCCTGCTCTGCATCGCCACGCTTTTCGAGCGGACAAGCCAGGCGAACAATCATTTTGTGGGCAAGTTCATTGTAGGCCTGCCAAAACACCTCGGGTTTTGCACTGGGCAAATCGACGAATTCCGACACTTCGATGCGGTCGAAATACTGGTCTGCCTCTTCCACCCAACTGGCGGAAACAGCATTGGCCACTTCCAATGCAACTTGCTCCGCCCTGGCCGTGTCGGCCTTAAAAGGCAAAATAATTTCAATCGTGTACAAGCTGAACTTGCCCAGCATCGACAAATGCTTGATGGTTTGGGTCAACACCAGTGCATTGGGCACCGCAAGGCGGCGGCCAGTGTATTTACCAGACATACCGATTTCAAACAGCTTGGTGCTGAGCAGATCAATGTCAATCACCCGGCCGTTTTGCGTGCCTATTTCAATGTAGTCGCCAATTCTGAATGGCTTGGACAGTGAAATATTCACATAGCCCAACAGGCTGAGCACCACTTCCTTGCCGGTAATAATCAGCGCGCCGGCAATGGCCACCACACTGAGAAACGCACCCGTAATTTGCGAGGCCCACACCGAAATCAACAAGAAAAATACAGCCATTCGAACCAGGTTTTTCAGGAAAACCAGTTGGGAACGCGCTTTTTCAGGGTGATAGGGGTGAAGTTTGCGAAGTGACCAGGACAGCGCCCGGTTCACAAAAAAACCGCTGGCCATCAACCCGAAGGTGATGGCCAATTTGAACAAAAACAAAGCGGTGGGGTCTTTGAGTAATTCCATCCTGCTATGGTAACAGGGGAAGGCCTCCAATCAAGGGCAGACCACCGCCCGAGGTGTTGCCCTCTTGGCAGGCATCGGCGTTTTCATAGCTTGAATCAATGACCTGATCAATCCACTGGTTGATCAATGCCACGCCCTCGGTGTGTACCACGCTGCGTGCCAAAGGCGGCATTTTCGCAGCAAGTTCAACGGCCTCTGGACCCATGCGGTATGGCACGATGGAGTCGCTCGACATGGCTGGGTGAATGTCGTAGGTGCGGGTACCCCGCCCTTCTGAACCACTGGCAGTCGGCTTTTTACAAATGCCGTAGGTGCTGTCCACTGCCCGGAACACATCCACATAAAAGCCGGTGTTGGAGGCCTGACCATTCACGTTGTGGCAATGCGCACAATTCACTTCAAGGTAAGCGCGCGCACGGGCTTCAATGTCGCCTTTTGAATTGGCGGGCATGCCTGAATCACCCGGGTTGTTGAACTTCGGAATGTGGTTCACATTGGTGGCCACCTGCCGCTGATCCAGATTGAAACTGCTGGGGCAACCATTCATCAAGCCGGTTTCACACATGAACTTCAACTGGTTTTTACCATTGACCGGGTGTTGGGCCTGCCCTGTGAACATGGGCGACTCATTCAGATAAGCCCGGTTCAAATTGCGTGGTTTGGGGCCAATGGGTGCTGAGCCTGGGTCCACATCGTTGTTGCTGTGACAAATGGCGCACTGGCTGGCATTCGGGAACATGTAGGCGGCCGTGCTGCCGGTTTGGCGTTTCCCAGAATCCACGTCCACATAATCCCAGCTAGCCGCAGCACTGCCGCCAAACTGGGTGAGCACCGCCTTGCGTTTGCCATTGCCAGCATCTTGCCAAATGTACTCCAGCGCCTCCCAATAGTTTTGCCCATCGGTGCGCTGGCGTTTGATCAACAAGCGGGTTTCATAAGGGGTTTCGCGTGCAGCGGGTTGATCCACAAACGAGAAGGTTTTGGCAATAATGGTGCCAACCGGGAATTCAATGGTGGAATTCACGCGGCTTTCCTCATCCTCCAGGAAGCGGGCCTGCTTGCCTTCCGGAATAAACATGACCCTGTGCTTGATGGAATAATCACTGAACAGTTTGCTGTTCAAGACATAAGGCATACCCTGCCCGTTGGGTCTGCTGGCAGGGTTCTGGTCATTTGCAAACAGGTTGTACTGCGCCAGGTCGGGGCAGTTCACCTGGGCTGCGGCTTCATTCACCACACCGGCTTTCAGGGGCACTTCACACAAGGCCTTGACTGCTTCGGCCGTGGGTTCGGGCGCAAACTGGCCACTGGGCACAAAAGGCTCGAATTCAAAATCGGGCAAGCGTGGCAGATCGGCGCCAAAACGGGCCATGCAATCGTGTTTGCTTACATCGAATTCGCTGGGCAACAGCGGAATACCGGTGGCAATCGACTGAATGTATTCAAGCGACAAATTGGCAGTGGGGTCGCTGGTGTTCAGGTTGATCACTGCGTCCAGGCCACGGGTGCCATGGAAATTCGAAAAGGCTAGGCTGTCTGACCCAAAATTGTTGTTGGGGTTGATACAACTGAACCACCAGGCTGGCACTTTGCGCTGCCCATTGGTCTCGAACTTGTACTTGTTGTAGCGGCAACTGGGGTTGGGGTTTTGGTTGCCTTGAATGGGCTTGCCATCGGCATCCACCTCCACTGGGTTGCCATTGCGGTCTTTGGGCAGGTCGCAGCTGCTGTTCAACGTGTCGGTGTAACCATCCCATACAATGTGTGCGCCACGGTAGCCTCCGCCACCCAATGCATTTTTCAAACCCACCACCAGTGGAAACGCACTGCTGATTTGCGCACCTTGCGTGGCAATGATGCTGGCAAAATCCGGCTGAGGTAGATCATTCCCGTTGTTGATGAAGGTATTGTCGAAAATATTCACCGCTTCGGAATACACATCCATGCGGCGGTCACCGTTCTCGCCCAGCAAATCGTAGCTGGTCAAAATAATACCGGCCGTGCCGTTGTTCTCAAACACGTTGTCGTAAATGTCGATTTTGTCGTAAGCCAGTGTGATCAAGCCCGAGCCACGAGGCACATTGGCCACAATCGAACCTGGCACAGCAAAGTTGTAGGTGTTGTTGTTGCGGGAAATGTTGTTGTACACCCTGGAGCGCGAACCATACTGGGTCAGGTTGTCCAGGTCGTACACCAGAAAACCACCGGAATTGCACTCCGCCAGGTTCTCGGAATATTCGCCGTCCTGAACGTTCTCAATCTCGAATCCAAACACGTTGAATGCGGCACGACTTTTGCGAATTTTTGCAATATTGGTCTGGCCCACGTAAATACCGGCATCCGATGCACCAATACTTTCTGTTTCCTCCACCAGAATGTTGCGGCTTTCAACCGGGTATATGCCGTAGCGCCCGGACGCCGTGCTCACCGTGTAATCGGGTGAAGTGTTGTCTGTCTCCAGTGGATTGGGGTTGGCCGGGTTGTGGCGCGCGGGGTCGGTACAGGCCACTTTGATTTCATCGCGAAAGTTGCCCGCGGTAATTGGACGTTCTTCGGGCAGTTTGCGACCACTACTCCAGATGGCACGCACCTTTTTCAAAGTACCGTGGTTCACGCCTTTCATTTTGAACGCATCGCCGGGCGAATCGCCAATCGTCAGGTTACGCACGGTAATACCGCGCACATTCGAGGCCAGAAAACCTTCCTGCGAGGTGCTGTCGCGAAACGACAGGAAAGTTTCATCCATGCCGCAGCCTTCAATAATCACATCCTCGGTGGTTGTAATCTGAATGCCAGTTTTCAAGTCGAAAAAGCCGCAATCAAACCTCAAAATGTCTTTGGGCTTGAGCTGCACCATGGCTTTGACCATTTCCTCGGTGGCATTGGGGCCAGGCTGAATCAGGAAAACCCGGCCATTGGACTCGGCTGGATTGATCACCGAACCACCGCCAGCGGTGCTTGTTGGGTCGTCGCTGCCGGAGGAAAGACAAGCAGAAAGTACCAGGGTTGAAAGGGAAATGAGTACTGCTTGCAGTGCATGTTTGGAGTGAGCCACGTCCAACCTCGATCTTGTTATATGCATATGAGAAAAAACTGCTTGCCTGTACCTGTTACCACGCTAGAATCAAAGTGGATTGCGCTTTGTGTCGGCTAATTGACACTGCATGCGTGATGATTCATATTCGAATTGAAATGCCCGCGAACGCATTCACTCATACAAGAAACGGAGAGACATCAATGATTGATTTAAAACAACGCGCCGCACGCTTGCTGACGTGCCTGGCCATGGCTGGCAGCGGCCTGCTGTTGGGCACTGGTGCAATCGCCAGCGAACTGACACCCGAGAAAAAACTTCAAGCCGCCAGCCTGGCTGCGACTTGTGCGAACTGCCATGGCACCAATGGCCAAGGTGTGGAAGGCAGCGCTGTGACCGGGCTTGCCAACCTGAGTGTTGAATACATTAAAACCAATATGATCTGGTTCAAGACCGGGCAGCGCCCCGCCACTGTGATGCATCAACTTGCCAAGGGTTACACCGACGAGCAAATCGACATCATCGCCAATTACCTCGGCAAGAAAGACTAAGGAGCGCACCATGCAAAGAAGACAATTTTTACAAACCAGCGCATTGGCCACAGCCCTGTTGGGAGGCATGCCCCTGTCAGCCACTGCAAAAAGTGCCAAAGGCAAAGTAGTGGTAATCGGTGGTGGTTACGGCGGCGCAACCGCAGCCAAATACCTGCGCATGTTGTCCGGTAACCAGCTTGACGTAACCTTGGTTGAACCTAACTCCACCTTTGTTTCCTGCCCCATGAGCAACCTGGTGGTGGGTGGCATTCGCAAGATCAATGAAATCAGCACACCCTACACTGGCCTGACCCGCAACCACGGCGTCAAGATGGTCAAGGATTATGTGACTGCCATTGACGTTGAAAAACGCACAGTGAAACTGAAAAACGGCAAAACACTGCCCTACGACAAACTGGTTTTGTCACCGGGCATCGATTTACAGCTCGACAAAATCGAAGGCCTGGCTGCAGCCAATGCCAGCGGACAAATTTTGCAGGCCTGGAAAGCCGGCCCTGAAACAGTGGGTTTGCGCAAGCAACTGGAAGCCATGCCCGACGGCGGCACCTACATTTTGAACGTGCCACTGGCACCTTACCGCTGCCCCCCCGGGCCTTATGAACGCGCCAGCATGGTGGCCAACTACTTCAAGCAATACAAGCCGAAATCGAAAGTGCTATTGCTTGATGCGAACGCCGACGTGACATCGAAAGGCAAGTTGTTCAAAGGCGTGTGGGAAAGCGAATACAAAGGCATTCTGGAATATCGCCCCAACATGAAAGTAACCGGGGTGGATGGCGCCACAAAAACCGTTCGCTTTGAATTTGAAGAACCCATCAAGGGCGATGTGCTGAACATTCTGCCTGAACAGCGTGCAGGCAAACTGGCGGTCGATTCTGGCATTGCCAACCTGAACAAGCGTTGGGCTGAAGTGAACTACATGACTTTTGAATCGACTGTTGCGCCCAATGTGCATGTGATCGGCGACTCGGTGCAAGGTGCGCCCATGATGCCGAAAAGCGGCCACATGGCCAACAGCCAGGCCAAAGTGGTGGCAGCAGCCATTGTTGCCCAACTTAGCGGTTGGGAGCCCAATGCTACACCATTGACCAACAACACCTGCTACAGCTATGTGACCACCAGCAACGTGATTCACGTGGCCAGTGTGCATGTGTACAACGCTGAAAAGAAAACCTTCCTGACTGTGGAAGGTTCGGGTGGTGTGTCTGCAGCCCCCAACGAACTGGAAGGAACTTACGCCTGGAATTGGGCCCAGAATATTTGGGCAGACACACTGGTATAAATTCCTTTGGATTGATTGGTTCACCCCGAAAAGCCGGCAAACGCCGGCTTTTTCTTTCAAATTGCTCCGGATTTACCCGAGGTTTTGTTCGATTTACTCAACAGGCGTGTTTTTTGACCGTTAATTGAATTGTAGTAAATGCGCATACAAGCGTAATTTGAACAAAACGAGCCAGCAAACCTGAAAGCAATTAAAAGGGGACAACAAATGGCCGCTCAAACACCTGTATCCAGCCATCCCAAACTGGGCGTGGCCGACGTTGCCAAACTTGCGGCCCGCGAAGGGTATCTGTTTGGCTTGAGTTTCCTGTTTCGCCAACGTGTGGCGCAATTCGTTCCTGAATTCAGCCCCAATTTCCACAACCGGCAACTGCCAATCGTGTTCATGGTGCCTGGCTACATGGAAAAACCGGGCTGCTTTGCAACCCTGTATGAAGAACTGCTGTGGAGCGGCGTGCGCGTGGCCCTGTATCAGCCACGCTACGTGCTGGCCTCAGTGCACGACATGGCCCGCGATTTTGGACACTACATGGACACAGTGCTGGAACAGGCTGAATGTGAAGATGCCAACACCTATCTGGTGGGCCATTCCATGGGCGGGCTGATTGTGCGCAAAGCCATGAGCACGCGTTGGCACAGTCACACGCAGGTGCAACACCTGTTTACACTGGCCTCGCCCAACAATGGCACACGCATGGCCCACCTGGGCGTGGGCGATTGCGCAATCGACATGCTACCCAACAGCGACTTCCTGAATGAATTGAATGTAGAAGACGACGCGCACCGCCAAAAAATGAGCAGTGTGATCGCCATTCCTGACGCACTGATTTTGCACCATCGATTTGCACACCTGGAGGGTGCGGCGAATCATGTCATTGACCGCACTGGCCACATGGCCTTGCTGGACGAACCACGACTGATTGAATTGTTGAAACGAAAAATGCAGGGCCAAAACCCGCATCAATTGCTGGGCGCCTGATTCCCCCTAAAGATTAACTGCGTTTGCTGACCGATTTGAAATACAACTCGGATTGCATTTCGCGCACATGTACGCTGATTTGGGTTTGGGGGCCGTCGGCCTGAAGGCAGGTTCTTTCAAGCACTTTGAGCAACACCTGCCCCAAGTGCTCTTGTACAGTGAATTCACGGCCACTGAGTAACTCGACCGTGGCTGCAACAAAAGCATGCTCACCGCTCTCTGCAGCAGCCACACCCATGCGGTACGAACGTAAACCATGAATTCTGGTTTTGATATCAGCATCCATGAAAATACCGAGCCCCATCAAGACCTTATTCACCTGGAGCAGCACCCAGGACTCATCCAGATTCTGAAGGTTGTCACTGTATTCAATCGTAATGTGGGGCATAGTGAAAGCCTGTGTATGTGACAAAACCGTGAAAGTTCATGGTTTTGTCTAGTATAAATTACCTACAAAACTGCTTGTCGTTCCAAAACCTTAGCGCGACAATGTTCACATTGAGCGCTGTAACAGTGTTCAACCTCATGTCTCCTCTTCTCCGCAAGCGAGAAAGGTTAAGCCGGCTTCTCGCGAAGTCGGCTTTTTTTTATCCTGCGTTTGCCGCCTGCCCAATGTGCGCCTCAATCAACTGCGCCAGCACCTCGGGCTGATCGTGATGCACCATGTGCCCTGCATTGTCGACAACCACGTGCTTCCAATTGGGCACACAGTGGAAACGGGTACGGAACGCGTCAAAATCAACCGGCTCACCAGCGCGACTCAACCACATGCCAGCCTCAGTCTGTTTGGCTTCCACATGCAACACTGGGGATTCAATATTGCTCCAGCAAGCCTGTGCCTCGGCCAATCTGTAACCAATGGGGTTCATGATTTTGTGGGCAGCATCGCCCAACAAGCTGTAGCCATCGTTCTCTACCCGGCTCCAGAACTGCGCCAGGTACATCGCCTTCTCATCGCTCAGTCTGTGGTTGGTTTTTTGCAAACGCTTGGCCACCGCCTCCAGGCTGTTGTAGGTGCGCAATTCTTTGGGCGTTTTAATTTCATCAAGCCAATTTGAATAGCGCTTGGGTGCTTTCTCGGGCGGCGAGTCGAGCATGCCAAAACCTTCCAGGTTCACCACGCTGCGAATACGCTTTGGCCGCACACCGGCATACATCATGGCGATATTGCCACCCATGCTGTGGCCTACCAGGTTCACTGGCTGCGTGGGCGAGAAGTGATCCAGTAAAGCATCGAGATCGGCCAGGTAATCTGGAAACCAATACGAACGTATGCCGGGCGAACCATCTGCCACTGGCCAATCACTCAAACCAAAGCCACGCCAGTCGGGGGCGATAACCCGATAATCTTTTTTCAGGGCATCCACCACAAACTGGTAGCTGGCGCCCACATCCATCCAGCCATGCACCATGACCAGCAATGGCGCGTCGACAGAGCCCCAGCAATGCAAGTGGGTGCGCAAACCGCGCAGGTCCAGGAAATGTGATTCGTGGGTTTTTATCGGAATGTAACTGTTCACTACTGGCTCACTTTGCTGACCGATGCTTTGCCGGCCAAGGCTTGTTGGAAAGTATGAAGAACGTCAGCGGGCATGGGTACCACTTTGCTGGCGTTGTAATTGAAAAACACGAACCCTGACTTGGCCAGGGCGATCAGGCGGCCATCCGCAGGGCGTGTAATCCTGAAAATAATGTCACAACCGTATTTGTTGAAATCCATCAGCCCCACTTCAAACAAAAGCTGATCCCGCGCATGGGCTTCGCTTTTGTACATGGTGGCCAGGTCGGTCACGATAATTCCGGTTTTGTCTTCTGACAGTTCAGGCACACCCATTTGAAACAAAAACCGGGCGCGTGCCTCCGAGATCATGGAGATCATTGAATCGTTGGCCAAATGGTTGCCCGCATTGATGTCGGTAATACGCACCGTCAATGTGGTGGTGTAAACGAAGTTATCGTCTGGAAAATCCAGTTGCAGGCGAGCCATGAAAAATCTTTGATTTGTTAGCGCTGAGTGAAAGTGTATGCGATCTGCCCCCGTGCTGAATTTGACCCAGCACTCTAAACGGGAAAGAAAAACTGTCGAATTCGATATTTCAACTTATCATTCATCAAAACTTAACAAAACTGGAGACCTGCATGCCCAAACTGGATGCCGCATTGATCGACGCACTGGGAGAACCCATGCCCGAGCTGGAACAGCTTAGTGCTGCCAATCAAAAGAAGCTGGCCGCTGACCTGGCCGCCGCCCACCAAGCCCACGATGCTTTCTTGAAGCAAAGCATGGACAACGCGTTGGAACACATTCCCCGCTTGTTGCGCGGCACTGTTAAAAAAATTCTGGGGCTTTAAAACATGGACAGAAATACTGAACTGCGCCGCTTGGCGCAAGCACTGCACAAGTCTGCCGATGACCTGGCGTACCTGGACAAACTCGACGCCTTGGCTTTGCAAAAGCTGCGCACCAATTTTCAAAATAGCCTGTTGAACAAGTTCGGCCCAGTGTTTGAACGCATTGCAGGTGCAGGCAAATTGGCACCCGATTCCATCAGCGCCACCCTGTGCACCAAGGTGTTTGGCCCGGCGATTACGGCCAATATGTCTTACTTCACCCCGATGAGCAAAGCAGTCAGCCTGTGCAAACTGTTTGATGCCGACTTCATGGCTGAAGTGGCTCGCGAGCAAATTCCGGAACGCGCAGTGGACATGTTGGCTGAATTGCCTGTGGAGCAGCTGAAAAAAGTGACTGCCAAGCTGGTTGAACATGGCGACTTTCACGTGCTGGGCGGTTTTACCGACTATATTCCCGAGAAAAAAGCCATCGAGATCATGGAAGTGATCAAAGACCCGGCCGCCAACCTGCACATTTCCTTTTATGCGCAGCGCAAAGACCGCATTGCCAAGTTGGCCAATATGCTGAACGACGAGAAGTTGATTGAACTGATCGCAGCGGCCTTTGCCGACTCGGGCTTGATGACTGAAGTTGGGCTGATCACGGCTGAAATGGATGCAAAAGCACAGGAACGCATGGCCAAACTAACTGATAAGGTGAACAAAACCTACCGGGATCTGGCCAAGGTGAAGGCGGAAGAACTTGGATATGCAGACCGCTTGAAGGCTTATTTCGCGGCTTGAGTCATCGGCTTGGAGCCCGATCAGCAGCGATGTCCCGATCGATTTGCCTTCAAGAAAACCTGCCCGTTTGAACTCACACGCAACGCTCGGCGACTAGCCGACAACTTGCTCGACCATCTTTTTTGTCGAGCAAGTTGAGTCAGTGTGACTTCAAAAAGGGAAGTACAGGTTTTCTGGCAGGCGATTGGGATTCGCGCTGAGTGGGCGACAAAGACACACTGGGTGGGCGGGACCAACGCTGAGTGGGCGGCAAAGACGCGATGAACAGACCTTTAAAAATTAATTGTTCACAAAAATTTACCAATATAAATATCATATAAAACATTCACTTGTAATTCTTAGAATAAATATTCGAGTATTTTGACACTTTGTCAATTGACATTGAGTGCACAACTGTACACAATACAACTCATGCAAACACAACAAAGTTTGCTGGGTTAAAGCGAAAGCCCCGATTTCGCATCCAATGTAAAAGGGATACCAAAATGAAAAACTTTATCGACTCAGTAGTTCGCACACCAGGCATCTTGTTCATGGCCATGTTGACCACCGGCTTCACCATCAACGCAGGTGTTCAATACATCAACGCCACTGGTTTCGAAGGCCCTAATTTGTTGGCTGCAGGTTGTTTGGTTGTTGGTCAGGTTGCCTTGGCAGTGGTTCATCAAATGCGCCGTTTCGGTCAAGACAACAAACTGACTTTGCAATAATGCGGGTGGTGAAAAGGCGGTAACCCTACCGCCTTCGCCACAACATCGTCTCTCCCCCTGCTTCCCTCCTCCGCTGTCACAATCCAGTCTTAAATCTGTCAAACGCAGGCAACACTGCCGCAACACACTGCTCGCATTGATCACTCATCAAAGCAAAGCACATGCGCGTTTCTATCATTGGTAGTGGATATGTAGGCTTGGTTACAGCCGCCTGTTTGGCCGAAGTGGGCAACAAAATTCTGTGTTGCGACATTGATTCCGCCAAGATCGCCCAACTCAAAAATGGTCAAAGCCCGATTTACGAGCCCGGCCTGGATGAGCTGCTGGAGCGTAATATTCGGGAACAGCGCCTGGATTTCACCACACGCATTGAAGATGCGGTTAACCATGCTGAGCTGATTTTTATTTGCGTGGGCACCCCACCCCGAGAGGACGGCAGTGCCGATCTGCGCCATGTGCTCAAAGTGGCCCAGCAAATTGCCACGCACATGAATGGCTTTAAAGTGGTGATCAACAAGTCGACGGTGCCTGTGGGCACTGGCGAGCGCGTGGCTGATGAGGTGCGCCGCGTGCTGGTGCAGCGCAATGCCTTGCACGCCTTCACCGTGGTGTCGAATCCGGAATTTTTGAAGGAAGGTGCGGCAATCGACGACTTTCTGCGTCCCGATCGCATCGTGCTGGGTACCGACAACACGCCTGCTGGCCAACGCGCCCTGCGCATGATGAAGTCGCTGTATGCCCCCTTCCAGCGCCATCACGAGCGCCTGATGTGCATGGACGTTCGTTCTGCCGAGCTGACCAAGTACGCCGCCAATGCCATGCTGGCCACACGCATCAGTTTCATGAATGAATTGGCCAATCTGGCTGAAAAAATTGGCGCCGACATTGAACAGGTGCGCGCAGGCATAGGCTCCGACCCCCGCATTGGCTTCTCCTTTTTGTATGCAGGCTGCGGTTACGGCGGCTCGTGCTTTCCCAAAGACGTGCGTGCCTTAATTCAGACCGGTGAAGAGGCTGGCGAGAACCTGTCCATTTTGCGGGCGGTAAACCACAGCAACCAGCGCCAAAAACGCGTACTGGTTGAAAAGATTATTGCCCGCTTTGGTGAAGACCTCAGCAACATGACCTTTGCCATGTGGGGCCTGGCCTTCAAGCCGGAAACCGATGACATGCGCGAGGCCAGCAGCCGCACCATCGCAGCCGAACTGGTGCTGCGTGGCGCCAAAGTTCAGGCCTTCGACCCGGTGGCCAACGAAACAGCCCGCCGCGCCATGGAAGAAGACCTTGCTACATTCAGGCAAGACGGACCTTTGCTGGGCGAATTCGAAATTGCAAAAACCCAGGAAGAAACCCTGTTCAATGCCGACGCCCTGATTGTGTGTACCGAATGGCGCATGTTCAAAAGCCCCGACTTTTTGATGCTGAGCCGCACGCTTCGCCAAAAGGCGGTGTTCGACGGCCGAAACCTTTACGACCCCGCACTGCTGGCGGATTATGGCTTGATTTACGAGGGCATTGGTCGCAGGGCCGAACCAGCGGATCAGGGTATGTCCGTGGAACAAATGCGCCTGGCGTCTTAAAATTTAAGGCCATTGCCTTTATCATTGCGCAAGAGACAACAAAACCAATCATCCACCCAGGACGAGCGCAATGATCAAGGTAGCCATCAGCGGCACGGGGCTTTTCGTACCCAGCCAAACCATCACCAACGACGAATTGGTGGAGTCGTTCAATGCCTATGTGGCGAAGTTCAACACCGAGCATGCTGCTGAAATTGCCAGCGGAGAACTACAGCCACTGCAGCCTTCCAACTCGGCATTCATCGAAAGCGCATCGGGCATCAAGCAGCGCTATGTGATGGAAAAAGAAGGCATTCTGAACCCGGATCGCCTGCACCCCTATTTCAAGGAACGTCCGAATTCCGAACTGTCGATGATGGCTGAAATCGCCGTGGACGCGGGTCGCAAAGCCATGGAAGACGCGGGGCTGACCGCTGCCGACATTGATGCAGTCATTTGTTCAGCCTCGAATATGCAGCGCGCCTACCCGGCCATGGCCATAGAAATTCAGGAAGCCTTGGGCATTGAAGGTTTTGGCTACGACATGAACGTGGCATGTTCCTCAGCCACCTTCGGTATTGAACAAGCGGTAAACGCAGTGCGCAGCGGCACTGCCCGTGCTGTGTTGATGGTGAACCCGGAAATTACGTCAGGCCACCAGGCGTGGCTGGATCGCGATTGCCACTTCATTTTTGGTGATGTGTGTACCGCCGTGATTGTGCAGCGTCTTGAAGACGCCAAGCCGGGTAGCTGGGAGGTGTTGGGCACCAAGCTGGCCACCAAATTCTCGAACAACATTCGCAACAATTTTGGTTTTCTGAACCGCTCCGAGAGCGCAGACCGCGATGGGCGCGACAAACTGTTCATGCAGGAAGGCCGCAAAGTATTCAAGGAAGTGTGCCCCATGGCTGCCGAGCACATGAGCACCCACTTGCAAAGCCTGGGTTTAAGTTCAGCCACCGACGTGCGACGCTATTGGCTGCACCAGGCCAACCTGGCCATGAACCAGTTGATTGCCAAAAAATTGCTGGGCAGCAGCGAATTCACGGCCGACAAAGCACCGGTCATTCTTGATGAGTTCGCCAACACCGCCTCGGCTGGTTCGGTGATTGCATTTCACCGCCACAAAGATGATTTGGGCAGTGGCGATGTGGGCGTGATCTGCTCGTTCGGCGCTGGTTATTCAATTGGCAGCGTGGTGGTTCGGAAGACCTAAGCCATTACGCGCCCTGCGTCGTTGGGCTGTGTGCCGGCTTGCTCAGGTGCATACCCTCTAGCGCCAGAAAACCTGATTCTCCCTTTTTGAAATTTACCCTGACTCACCTCGCTCGGCAAAAGGGCGGGCCGAGTCTCGGTGCCGGCCTGGTGAATTCAAACGGGCAGGTTTTCTTGATCGGCGCTGCAAGGGCATCGCAACCTGAGCGCGCGGAAACTTGAGTCGGCGAGGCTTGGGTGCCACACCGATTGGCCGGATTTGCGAGACTTCCCGGCGGCTTCGCAGCGCGGGGCGGTTCCGCCAAGAACCGATGCGAAGTCGCTTAAGCGATTCGCATGCCCCAAGCCAGAAGCGTCAAGCCGGATCAGAAGTCTTGCTGAGGCCAGTCGGTGTGGCACCCAAGCCTAGCAAAACGCCTAAATTACGCACCATAAGTCTTGTCCAGATACCGCAGAATATCGTTCGACTCATACATCGCCACACCCGTATTCGGGTCGATCAAATAAGGCACCTGCACTTTGCCGGTGTTTTCAGCCAGCCAAGCCCGGTTGCGCGTAGTGCCTTGGGGTGCTTTAAACAGCTTGTCGCGGAACATGGGTGGGCCCATGTCGGTCATTGCACCCTTGGGCGTGCTTTTTAACAGATACGGAATTTCGAGTTCGCACAAACGGGCACGCACCGGCTTGGAGTAAGGGCTGCTTTCAAAACTGTACAGCACCAAAGGCTCAACAGGCGCTTTGGAAGCACGGGCCTTCATGCCCTGAAAACCACCGATTCGATACTGGAATGTGCTGGCCAACGCCGAGGTACCCACCGCCACTTTGCGACCAAAGCCCTGCTGACTTTTCAATTTGCTGTCGTAGGTTTTGGCCAGGTAATCAATGATATCGGCCGATTCATTCATCACGACACCGGTATTTTCATCCACCAACATTGGAAACTTGGTGCCAGGCAGCAATGCACGCGCTTCGTCACGAAAACGCTTTCCACCTGCCGGGCAAGGCAAAATCATCGCATCCAGGTCCATTTCACTCAGGGCTTCCCGTACCAGTCTACAAAACGGGCTGATTTCAATGTCGTAAAGCTTCAAAACTTTCTCAGGAGTTTTACGGGCGCGGGCGGTTATGCCTGTGCCACGCCATCCGCGTGCCGTACCTGCCAGCAAATTGAAAATTGCCTCGATGTTCGTGTTCATAAGCTGCCTCTGTCTTGGATTTATTCGAAATTGTCGTTATTTTGTGCGCGAACGTGTCCGCAGTGTAGACGAAACCCCCTAGCCCACCGCATTGCTTGTTACTATTTTTTCAAACACACCTGCACCGGAGAAGAAACTTGAAAAAACTGCTGCTGATCAACGGTCCCAACCTGAACCTGTTGGGCACGCGCGAGCCCGGTATTTACGGACACATGACCCTGGCTGACATTGAAAAAGCCTTGAAGAATATTGCTTTCACCGACGGTTTCGAATTGATGACCTTTCAAAGCAACCACGAGGGCGCATTGATCGACCGTGTGCACAAAGCAAAAACAGAAGACATCGCAGGCATTGTGATCAACCCGGCCGGTTACACCCACACCAGCGTGGCGTTGCGTGATGCACTAGCAGGAGTGGCCATCCCGTTCATTGAAGTACACCTGTCCAATATTTACAAACGCGAGAGCTTTCGCCACAACAGCTATTTTTCAGACCTGGCTGAGGGCGTGATTTGTGGGTTGGGCTGGCAAGGGTATGTTTACGCTTTGCGGCAACTCGCCTCCAAGTAAATAAAACAGGGGTATGGTGATTTTCAGTTCAATTTTGTAAAGATCAGTTAACAGCTGAACAAACTGCCCTGGACTGTGGTCTGATGGGCACTCAACAAGAAAAACGACACCATGAAGCACCACCTCAAACCCCTGCTGCCCCTCGTCTTGGCTCTATCGCTGGGGGCTTGCACCACTGTTGAGTCCAGAAAACCAGAAATCGACAGCCGGTTTGAAAATGCGACTTTTAAACCCTTGGTCAGCCCGAATGCGGTACAAGCCCCTGCGGACTGGTGGACCGGTTTTTCTAGCGAACAACTGAACACACTGATGCAAAAGGCACAGGCTGACAACCTGAGTCTTGAGGCCACAGAGGCCAGGTTGCGTGCTGCGCAAGCCAGCCTGGATGCAGCGCAAGCCAGCTTCTTTCCATCACTTACCCTGAATGCTGGGCGGCAGGAAAACACCGTAAAGGGTACCAGTATTCAAGGGCAGGCCACCAACAATCGCGGGCTGTTTACCTCGGCTTCGTTCGTGGCCAGTTATGAGATTGATTTGTGGTCGCGCGTTCGCAACACGGCCAAGGCCTCTGAATTGCAGCTTCAAGCCACACGCTATGAACTCGATGCGGCGCGAATCAGCATTGCCGGTCAATTGGCCACCACTTGGGCGCAATGGGTGGCGGCGGACCAAACCGTAAGGCTGTTCGAGACGGAACTGGAAAGTTTTCAGACCAACCTGAAGTTGGTTGAATTGCGATTCCGCCAAGGCGGTGCTGTGGCGTCTGATGTGTTGCAACAACGGCAATTGGTCGAGTCGGCCCAGGGCAACCTGGCGCAAGCCCAAGCCAATCGCGATGTGCTGCTCAACAGCCTCGCACTGTTGGTAGGTCAGCCTCCGAATACAATCAGCATGAACCGCGAGAACCTGCCTACCCTGCCCCCTGTGCCGGCAACCGGCTTTCCTGCTGAACTTTTGAATCGTCGGCCCGATGTACAACAGGCTTGGGCTCAGGTACTGGCAACCGACCGCAGCGTGGCCGCTGCAATTGCCAACCGGTTTCCGCAACTCAGTTTGCGGGCCAGCTTTAGCGATCAAACCCGCGATTCCGATTTGCTGTTCGACAACTGGGTGCGCAACCTGAGCGTGAATTTGGTTGCACCCTTGTTCGATGGTGGCGCACGCTCAGCGGAAGTTGAACGCCAGCGCGCTTTGCTAGACCAAGCCGTGGCGCAATACCAGGACGCCGCCATCAACGCGCTGGCTGATGTCGACAACGCACTGATTCAGGAAACCCGCCAACGCGAGGCCGTGGAAAGTTTTCAGCGCCAGCTTGAACTGGCAGAACTGAGTTTGAAGCGGCTTTTTGCGGGCTATCGCAACGGCACGGTCGACTACCTCGCCATTTTGGATGCCCAACAAAGTACCAGCCAGTTAAGGCGCAACCTGGTGAACGCACAACAACAATTGGTGGGCTTCCGGATTGCCCTTTACAGGGCACTGTCCGGCAGCATTCCACAACCTACAGCAGCAGAGCAGTCATGAGCGATCAATCTTTTTTCAAACGCAAATGGGTACAAATTGGCCTGGCCATTGGGGTAGTAGCCCTGGGTGTAATTGGCTCTGAAGTGTTGGTTGCAACGGCCCCCACGGCCAGCCGCAAACCACCGGAAAAAACGGCGCGGCTGGTAACCACTGAACCCGTCAAAGCCGGAGACTACACCGTCAGCTTGCTGGGTTATGGCGTGGTTGAGCCCGAGCAACAAATTACCTTGCAAGCGCGTGTGAGCGGCACTGTGCAAAGCATTGGTCCAAAATTTGTACCGGGTGCATCGTTTAAAAAAGGCGATGTGTTGGTGCAACTGGACAACACCGACTACCGCATTGAATTGCAAACTGCGCAAGCAGCACTGGCGCAAGCACAATCCACGCTCACCTCGGAATTGGGTAACCAGGTGGTGGCCCAATCCGATTTCGAATTGCTCGGTTTGAATGTGGATGAGCGTGAACGTGCACTCATTCTGCGAAAGCCACAACTCGAGGCAGCCAAAGCCACGGTTCAATCTGCCCAGGCGGGTGTTGAGCGCGCCAAAGTGAATCTGGAACGGACCATTTTGCGGGCACCCTTCGATGGTGTTGTGGTAAGTCGTGAAGCAAGTGTGGGCGCGCAAGTCAGTGCCACCACTGCTCTGGGCGTACTGGCCAGCAGTGAAGCCTACTGGATCAACGTGGCCGTGCCGCAAGCTGATTTGAAATGGATCAAATTTCCTGAAGAGAAACAGGCAGGCTCCACGGTGTGTGTCAGCGATGCCAGCAGTAGTGAGCAGGGCTGCCACAAAGGCACAGTGCTGAACCTGCAAACCAGTGTTCAAGACAATGGTCGGCAAGCCCAAGTGTTGGTCGAAGTGCCTCGCAGCCAAAACAAGAGCAACAACAAAAACCTGCAGCCACTGTTGCTGGCCCAATATGTGAAGGTGCGCTTTGACGGCATCGAGCTGAAGAATGTTTTCAAGCTGGCACCGGCCTCGGTGCACGACAACAAAGTGTGGGTGAATGATGGGGGTGAACTCGACATTCGCCCGGTGAATATTGCCTTCCGCTCAGCCGAGTATGTGCTGATCGATCGCGGCTTGAACAATGGTGAAAGTATCGTGACCTCCAACCTCGGGTCGCCGGTGAACCGCATGGCCATCAGGACAAATGAGTCGACCCCACCCTCACCCACACCAGCGGCGGTCAAACCATGAATGCTGCAAGCAGACGCAGGGTAGACCGCTCAGGCCCATTGGCCTGGATGACCAAAAACACCGTGGCGGCCAACATTCTGATGTGGGTGTGCCTGATCGGTGGCGTGTTCGGATTCATGAACATGACCAAGGAGGTGTTTCCCGAATTCGAACTGGACCTGGTCACCGTGTCTGTTGCTTACCCAGGTGCAAGCCCGGAGGATGTTGAGCAAGGTATTGTGCTGGCCGTTGAAGAGGCCATTTCAAGCATTGAAGGGATTGTTGAAGTCAATTCCACCGCCAACGAGGGCGTGGCCAACGTGGTCATTGAAATTGATGAATCCGAAGACGCGCAAGCTGTTTACGACCGCATCAAACAAGAAGTTGATCGCATCACAACCTTCCCCGGCGATGCCGAAGTGCCCAATGTCTCGCTGACAGCACGCAAACGTGGCGTGGTCACTTTGGTAGTACACGGTGACACCGATGAACTGTCGCTGCGAAATTTAGCCGAAGAAGTACGCGACGGTTTGCTACAAAACCCGGGCATCACTCAGGTTGATCTCACGGAAATTCGTGAACAGGAAATTCATGTTGAAGTGCCAGAAGCCCGGCTAAACGCCTATGGGCTCACGCTCCAAGGTATCGCTGACAATATTCGGGCCAATGTGATTGAGGTGTCCGGCGGCAGTATTTCCACTCAAAGCGGCGAAATACTCTTGCGAGTTTCCGAGCGGCGGGATTTTGCCAATGAGTTCGCTGCCTTGCCCATTGTTTCGCCAGTCAGTGGTACTCCCTTAAAGCTGGGTGACATTGCCACGGTACGCGATGGCTTTCAGGACATCGACAAATACGCCACGTTCAACGGCAAACCATCGATAGAAATTTCGGTGTCGCGCATCGGTGATCAAACCCCCATTGGAATTTCTGAGGCCACACAAGAGGCGCTGGAACGTATACGCCCTTTAATGCCCGAGGGCATTGAAATTTCCGTGGTCAGCGATCGCTCAGACACCTACAAACAACGACAGGAACTGCTGGCCAAAAATGCAGTGATGGGTTTGATATTGGTCATGGTATTGCTCACCATTTTCCTGGACTGGAAATTGGCCTTCTGGATCAGCATGGGTATTCCAATTGCTTTTCTGGGCGCCATGTTGTTCCTGCCCCTGTTCGGGGTCACCTTCAACATGATTTCCATGTTCGCTTTCATCATTGCCTTGGGCATTGTGGTGGACGATGCCATTGTTGCAGGCGAGAACATTTACGAGTATCGGCAACAAGGCATGAGCATGCTGGACGCATCCATTCAGGGTGCACGCGACGTGGCAGTGCCGGTTACCTTCAGTATTCTGACCAACATTGCAGCCTTTGCGCCATTGCTGTTTGTGCCTGGATTTCTTGGAAAAATATGGGGTGTCATACCCCTGGTGGTGTGTACGGTCTTTGTGGTGTCGCTGATGGAAGCGATTTTCATTTTGCCAGCCCACTTGGCACACAGCAAGGAAGCCAAAGGAAAGTTTCACAACTGGCAACAAAAGTTTTCCAAGGGGTTCAGCCTGTTTATTGAACGCCGCTACACCCCGATAGTTCACAAGTGTGTCGAATACCGTTACCTGTCTATGGGTGTTGGCATTGCCCTGATGGTGCTGGTGATCAGTTGGCCTGTCAGTGGTCGCATGGGTTTCGAGCTGTTTCCACAAGTGGAAGCAGATCAGTCTGAGGTGAGGGCGCAATTGCCGCTGGGCAGCACCAATGAACAAGTCAACCTGGTGCGTGACCGCATTGTGGCCAGCGCCCTGAAAACCGTTGAGGCCACGGGTGGCGAGCAACAAAGCACCGGCATTTATGCCAGCGTGAATGAGAACAACATTACTGTTCGCACTTACCTGACCCCACCGGGTGTACGCCCTGTGCCCACTGCTGAATTTACCGATCAATGGCGACTGGACGTAGGCAACATTCCCGGCGTGGAAACCATACGTTTTGCGGCCGACTCGGGTGGCCCTGGCAGTGGCCCGGCCTTCACTGTGCAATTGAGCCACCGCAATGTAGATACCTTGCGCCAAGCCAGCGAGGCACTGGCGCGAGAGCTGGCCAACTACCCCATGGTGTCTGAAATTGACGATGGCTTTCAAAACGGCAAGGAACAATTCAGCTTTACCTTGAAAGAGGAAGCGCGACGTCTGGGACTAAGCTCCAACGAAATTGGTCGACAAGTGCGCGCTGCATTTTTTGGTTCGGAAGCCTTGCGCCAGCAACGTGGCCGCAATGAGGTGAAGGTGTTGGTGATGCGCCCCGAAACAGAACGTTCAGCGCAGACCGATGTGCGCGACTTGCTGATTCGTACACCGCAAGGTAGCTTGGTTCCCCTTCACTCTCTGGTGAACTTCGACGACACGCGCGCCGTGGCCAACATCACACGAAGGGACGGCCGACGAACCATTTCAGTGACGGCCAACGTCAACCCACGCAACCAGGCACAACAAGTACAAAATGCCACAGTGCAAGACCTGATGCCAAAATTGATGGCCGACTATCCCGGTTTAAGCTACAGCTTTGCGGGTCGCCAGCAAGACTTTTCTGAGGCTTTGGGAGGGCTGGGCAAGGGTTTTATGGTGGCCTTGCTCATGATCTACGTATTGTTGGCGATTCCGTTCAAAAGCTATCTGCAACCCTTCATCGTGATGCTGGCCATTCCATTTGGTATTTTTGGGGCCATAGTTGGTCACTTGATGATGGGCTACAGCATTAGTATTGTGTCCATGATGGGTATTCTTGCCCTGGCGGGTGTGGTGGTGAACGACTCACTGGTGATGGTGGATTACGCCAATGAAAAGGTACGCGAAGGCATGAGCCCTTACGAGGCGATTTGTACCTCTGGCGTGCGACGTTTCAGGCCGATCATGTTGACCACCATTTCCACATTCGGCGGCTTGGCCCCCATGATCTTCGAAACCTCACGTCAGGCAAAATTCATGATCCCGATGGCCATTTCACTGGGGTACGGCATTTTGTTTGCCACAGCCATTACACTGTTGTTGGTGCCTTGCCTGTATCTGATGATCGATGACCTTCGACGTTTAATGGGTACCAGCCCCGGGCTTGAGCCTCATGAAATTGACTTGACGAAACTGGAAGAAACCCGCACCGCATGAATTCAGGTTTGGACACCACCGAATTTTTAACCACCAAAGAAGTGGCTGAACTGTTGCGCATCAAAGAGCGCCAGTTATACGACTTGGTAAGTGCGCAAGAAATTCCCTGCGTGAAGGCCACCGGCAAACTGCTGTTTCCCAAAGCCGAATTGATGCACTGGATACGCACCGGTGAATTTTTATCCGAAAGCAAAAGCACTGCACGATTGAATGTGCTGGCGGGTAGCCATGATCCGCTTCTGGAATGGGCCATTCGTGAATCGGGTTGCGGGTTGGCCATGCAATTTGATGGCAGCCTGAGCGGACTTGATGTGTTTGAGAACCATGGTGCAGTCGCCACTGGCTTGCACGTGCTCAATGTCAACACCAACCCCACCGCCTGGAATACACATGCGGTGCAAACCCGTTTCGCAACAAGCAATGTGGTGTTGGTGCATTGGGCCATGCGGCAACAGGGTTTGATTGTGCCCCACGGGAATCCCAAGCAAATAAACAGTGTGGCTGACCTGCCAGCGTTAAAAATTGCCACTCGCCAGGCTGGCGCAGGCGGCATGATTTTGTTTGAACACCTGCTGCATACTCACGGCCTTGATTTGGCAGCGCTGAATGTTTGTGAAACCTGCCGAACCGAGAATGACACCATTGCAGCGGTGGCCAGCGGAAAAGCAGATGCAGCGCCGGGTTTGCAAGCCTTGGCCTTGCAGTTCGGGCTTGGATTTGTGCCCACACAACAAGAAAATTTTGATTTGATGGTGTGCCGCAAAGCGTGGTTTGAACCACCTTTTCAAAAGCTGATTCAGTTCACCAGCAGTAGTACATTCAAGAAAAAAGCGCAGCAGTTTGAAGGTTACAACACCACGGCACTGGGCACCGTGGTGTGGAATTCTTAAGGCTTAATTGGGTGCTTATTTGGGCGCCTCATTTGCCAGCGTTGGGAAAAAACAGAGACTGCCCGTTCTGTTTAAAACCGGCAATGGTGGCCTGCCCCTTCGGTGACACCAGCCAGTTTACGAAAGTATTGCCCAGGTCAGTTTTCACGTTGGGGCACTTGGCCGGGTTCACTGCAATCACACCGTACTGATTGAACAAGGTAGGGTCACCTTCCACCGCAATCTTGAAATTGCCTTTGTTGCCAAAGGCAATCCAGCTGGCGCGATCGGCCAACACATACGCACCCATACCCACACCGGTATTCAGGGTAGCGCCCATGCCCGAGCCTGTTTCGCGATACCACTTGCCGCTGGCGGCTTTGACATCCACATTGGCCGCCTTCCACAACTGCTGTTCTTTTTTGTGGGTACCACTGTCGTCACCGCGTGAAGCAAACAAAGCCTCTTTATCCGCAATGGCTTTGAACGATTTCACCACCTCTTTGCTGCCCGCCACACCGGCCGGGTCGTTGCCAGGCCCCACCACCACAAAGTCGTTGTACATCACGTCAATGCGCTTCACGCCGTAACCGTCTGCCACAAATTTTTCTTCGGCGGCTTTGGCATGTACCAGCACCACATCGCCATCGCAATTTTGAGCATTCTTCAAAGCCTGGCCTGTGCCCACAGCCACCACGCGAACTTCAATTCCCGTTTCCGCTTTAAATGCGGGCAACAGGTGATCAAACAGCCCGGAGTTTTGGGTGGATGTGGTGGATTGAACAATAATGAATTTGTCGGCAGCATGTGCGTGTGCAAACAGACCAGTGGCCAACAATGCTGTAACCAATCGAATTTTTTTAGTCATGGTATCTCCTCGTTTAAATCAACAACTCACCCGCAAGGTAGGCTTTCGCCTCACGACTGGCGGGTGTTTTCAAAAACTCGTGGGTGGCTTGGATGGCGTGAACCCTGCCCTTGTGAACAAACATCACTTCATCGGAAAGCCGTGCAGCCTGGCCTTGATCGTGGGTCACCACAATCACTTTCACGCCACACTGGCTGGCACGCAGCACAATGTTTTCAATCAATGCTGTGGCTTGGGGATCAAGGCTGGCACTGGGTTCATCCAGAATCAGCAAACCAGGTTTTGCCGCCAAAGCGCGCAGCAATGTCAGGCGTTGCTGTTCCCCGCCTGACAGTTTTCTGGCCGGAGATTTTGCGAGGTGCTGCATGCCACCCAACTCGAGTAGGGCATCCGCACGGAAAGGCCGTTGGCCTCGCTCCACGCCTGCGATGGCCAGTGCATGCAACAGGTTGTCTTGCACACTGCGGCGCAGCAATACCGGGCGCTGGAATACAAAACCAATTTGATCGCGGGGAACTCGACTCAGTGTGTTGAAACGGACAGAACCCTGCTCAGGCATCAGCAAGCCCGCCAGTAATCGCAAAATAAGACTTTTGCCAGCGCCATTGGGCCCCATGATCGCGGTAATGCCTTGCGCGCCAATTTCAAGAGTCAAATTGCTGAATATGTGATGCTTGCCGAATGACAGATGAACGCCGTCAAACTGAATTGGCAAGTGTTCTGAAAACGGTTTTGCAGGGGCAAGCAAGGCCAGGTCGCTGTTCATCTTAAGCATAAGCCCTCTTTTGAGCGCTGTTTTTCAGCAAGAAAAGACCCGCGTTAATCAGGATGGACAGCACGATCAGAATAATCCCCAAGCCCAGTGCCAGCGCCAGTTCACCTTTCGAGGTTTCCAGAGCAATGGTCGTGGTCATGACCCGGGTTACATTGGCAATGTTGCCGCCCACGATAATCACTGCGCCCACCTCCGCCAAGGCGCGACCTAACCCGGCCAATGCGCTGGTCAGCAGCGAATAACGGGCATCTACAATCAAAGTGCAAATGGTTTGAATGCGACTGGCATTCATGGCGCGCAGCATTTCGTCATATTCGCTGTACAGGTCTTCAATCACTTGCCTGGCCAGCGCCGCCACAATCGGGGTAACCAGCACCACCTGCGCAATCACCATGGCAGTTGGGGTGTAGAGCAACTGAAGAAAGCCCAAAGGACCCGCAGCAGACAAGAACAGGTAGATCACCAAGCCAACCACCACCGGTGGTAACCCCATGAGGGAGTTCAGAAACACAACAAAGGCCATTCGACCGGGAAAACGGCCAATGGCCAAAGCAGCACCAAGAGGAAAACCCAACAGACAGGCAATGGAAACGGCCGTGAACGTGACCTGAAGCGACAAGGCTATGATGTCGATTAAAGTGGGGTCAGCTTGCCCGATCAGGGTAAAGGCTTGAACAAAGGCTTGGGAGAAATCTTGCATTTATATGCATTTTTTACGGAATAAATGCAGTGTAATGCCAAAATGCGCGTGATGTCATTGGTAGTAACACCAGCGGGGAGAAAAAAGGCAGAGGACGAATAGTCCGAATCCGGGAATGCCCTCTGCCGAAACCAGCTGATCCGATGCTAGTCAGATCAGCCAGTGCTTGGTCAATTCAGGGCTTACTGCAACAGGCTCAGTACGTTGTTGGGCAACTGGTTGGCCTGGGCGAGCATGGCGGTACCGGCCTGCTGCAAAATCTGCGAGCGGGTCAGGTTGGCCGTTTCCTTGGCAAAGTCAGCGTCCATGATTCGTCCGCGTGCGGCCTGCAGGTTGGTGCTCGATACATCGGCAAAAGCTGCCACTTGCTCCAGTCGGCTTTGGCCCGCACCCACCACGGCACGAATACCGGTGATGGCGTCGATCGAGGCATCCAGAGTGTCGATGGCCGTGGTGGCGTTGGCCACATCGGTAATGGCGCCCAGGTTGGTCTGAATGTCGGTCGCACCGTTGGTCATGATGGTGGTCAGGTCGTTGCCCGTGCTCAAGCCATCGTCAGTCAGGTTCAGCTCCAGGGTGTCGGAAACGGCGTTGCCGGTGCCCACCTGGAAGCTCAGTGTTTGGTTGGCGGCATCAAACAGGTTGTTGCCGTTGAATGTGCTGCCAGTCACGATACGGTCCACCTCGTTGGCCAGTTCCGTGTACTCACGGTTCAGGTTCACACGGTCGGTGGGGTTCAAGGTGCCGTTTTTGGCTTGAACAGCCAACTCACGCATACGCTGCAGGTTGTCGCTGATCTTGCCCATGGCGCCGTCGGCCACTTGCAACAAAGAGATACCGTCGTTGGCGTTGCGACCCGCCACATCAAAGCCGCGAATTTGCGCTTGCATGCGCTCGGCAATGGCCAGGCCTGCTGCGTCGTCTTTGGCGCTGTTCACACGCAGTCCGGAGGACAGGCGGGCAATTGAGTTGTTCAAACCGATGCCAGAGCCTGAGAGGTTTTTCTGGGCGGTCAGTGAAGCTACGTTGGTGTTGATTCCTAGCATTTTAATTCTCCAAGCAATTTATTGAGTTAAGAGTCAGTCGCCTTCAGTGTCATGCACTGTCGTGCGCTGCTCATGATTCATTAACGCTTGGAAAAAATGATTCTTTAGGGTTGATGTGAAATTTATTTCACCCCTACCCTTTCAGGCGAAGGCTCCATGCCCTTAAGGCCTGTAACTGGGATGCCAGGTTGGACTTGATTTTGTCGTCAGTGACATTGCCATCCGAATCGAAACCACCCGCAAATGCATTGGCAAATACTTCCGGTTTATTCAAGGGATGTAAATCAAGATAAACACACACCTGCCGCAAATGGTATTGGGCGCGCGACGTACCCATGCCGCCACCTGCGCCGCAAATGGCCACAGGTTTACCAGCCAGCAAAGCGTTGTCAGGGTAACGTGATGCCCAGTCGATCGCATTTTTCAAAGCGGGTGCGATGGAGTAGTTGTATTCAGGGCAAGCCAACAACAAAGCATCGGCTTGTTGTAACTGTTCAAAAAAGGCTTGCACAGCCGCTGGCCGTTCAGCGAGATCAGCATTGAAGAATGGCAAGTCGATCAAATTGGCGAAGTGCATTTCCATACCCTCGGGTAACTGCCCTGACGCCGCACGCAATAAACCCGTGTTGCAAGATTTCGCTCGAAGGCTGCCGGAAATACCCAGTACGCGAATGGTATTGCTCATGGTGTGCTCCTTTGAATTGAACGAATCAGTCTTTCTTGGGTGGAATGGCGTAGGTGCCCACGGCATGCGCCACGGGATCGGGCAAACCTTCGGAGTACACACTCACCTCGCCAATGGCCAGTGTCTTTCCCACTTTAATCAATTTGCACACACCAATAATGTCGCGATCCGCTGAGGGTTTTCTCAAAAAATTGATGTTCATGTTGGTGGTCACTGCCAAAGGCACAATGCCAATTCGCCCTAGTATGCCCACATACAAGGCGCAGTCGGCCACCAAAAACATGACGGGGCCAGCCACAGTGCCACCGGGCCGCAGTTCAGCCACCGTGATTTTGTGGCGAATGGTAGCGGAGTCGCCATCGACATGTTCAACCGTGATTTTGCTTTGTGGAAATTGCGTGTTGATGAATTCATTCATCATTTCTTTGGTGATCAAAACCCTCTCCTACTTAAGCTGTAACAAAACTCAGCACCAAACCCAACGCTGCGCAAGTACCCAGCACCTGCATCACCGACCACTTGAAGTAAAAAAGTGCAGTGACAGCACCCAAGGTAATCGCTAGGGCGGCCCAGTCAAAATGACCTTCCAAGCCCTCAGGCCACAGCACGTGATAGGCAAAAAATACGGCAAGGTTCACTACCACGCCAACCACAGCAGCGGTAATGGCCAGCAAAGGTGCAGTGAATTTCAAGTCGTCGTGGGTGCTTTCAACCAAAGGACCACCCGCCAGAATGAACAGAAAAGACGGAAGGAATGTGAACCATGTGACCAAGGCAGCAGCAAGTGCACCCGCAATAAAAGCGTTCTCGGGTCCGAAGGCAGCCTGCACATAAGCACCTACAAAACCCACGAATGCCACCACCATAATCAGCGGGCCGGGTGTGGTTTCGCCCAAAGCCAAACCGTCAATCATTTGCGTGGGTGTCAGCCAGCCATAATGGCCCACTGCGCCTTGGTACACATAAGGCAACACGGCGTACGCACCACCAAAGGTGAGCAAGGCCGCCTTGGTGAAAAACCAGCCCATTTGCGTGAAGGTGTTTTGCCAACCCAGGCTTGCTGTCAGCAAGCCCATGGGCACCAGCCAAAGCAATGCACCTGCCACAACCACTTTGGCCAAATGAACTTTGCTGAAACGGGCATGCTCGGGTGTGGGGGTGTTGTCGTCAATTAAAGCAGCGCCATACGATTTTTGTGCACCGGCATGCCCAGCGCTGCCGTTGAACTTGGTCGGGTATAACCTGCCACCCAAAAACCCCAACACTGCAGCTGTGGCCACAATGATGGGAAAGGGTACATTCATGGCAAAAATCGCCACAAACGACGCTACCGCAATTGCCCACATCCAGTTGTTTTTCAGGGCACGAGAGCCAATGCGGTGTGCCGCATGCAACACGATCGCGGTCACCGCTGGCTTAATGCCATAGAAAATACCAGCAACAACAGGCACATCGCCATAAGCAATATAAATCCACGACAACCCAATCAGAATAAACAGTGATGGGAGCACAAACAAGGCGCCTGCGACTATTCCCCCCCACGTGCGGTGCATTAACCACCCAATGTAAGTGGCCAACTGTTGAGCCTCCGGGCCCGGCAACAACATGCAGTAATTCAGGGCATGTAGAAAACGCTTCTCGGAAATCCAGCGGCGGCGCTCCACCAGCTCCTCATGCATGATCGCAATTTGCCCGGCGGGTCCGCCAAAGCTGATAAAACCAAGCTTCAACCAAAACCAGAAGGCCTGCATCAGGCTGACCGGTGCGGGGGGTTGATCAAGAGCGGTCATTTCAGCAGCAGGTGTGGACATTGATCTGTGAGGTCATTGATTCGACCGCTAATCTTATCTCATACTTGAACCTCAACAAGAGGAACACCATGAACTGGATCAGCAACATTGCTTTGGCCATCGCAGCCATCATCCATTTTTTACCGCTCAGCGGAATCATGGGCAAAACCACGCTTGAAAGGCTTTATGGCGTTGCAATTGACGACCCGAATTTATTGATCGCCATGCAACACCGCGCCTTGTTGTTCGGTTTGCTGGGTGTGTTGTTCGTGGTGGCCATGTTCAAGGCAGATTTACGCCTGCTGGCCATGTGCTTCGGCCTGGTAAGCACCGTTGGCTTCATTGCAATTGCCTGGCAAGTGGGCGATTACAACCCATTGATTGCACGAGTCATCAAAGCCGATGTAATCGTAATTGTTGCCCTGATCATCGGCTTGATCAACGAGACCTGATTTACACCGCATTAAAAAGGCCCCCAGGACCGTCACGAGTCACCGGGGGCCGTACTACTCCCACTACCTTAATCAAACTTCACGCCACTACGTCTGCCTTCACCTGGCGATAGGCCTTCACATCAAATGTGCCCATTTGCGCGGCATACTGCGTGGCAAAACCGGGGAACATGGTGGCATTGAAACCGTCTTCAGTCAGGTACCAGCTTTTGCAACCTGAATTCCAGTTGGTTTTCGCCAAACGCTTTTGTATGTTGGCATTGTGTTTGGCCTGCACATCGGGTTTCACATCCAGCATTTTCAGATTCGAATCCAGAATGGTTCGAATGCCTTTCACCGCATAGGCGATTTGCTGTTCCATGTACACCAGTGCCGAGTTGTGACCGGGCCCGCTGTTGGGTCCAAACATGATGTACAGGTTGGGATAGCCGCTCACATTGATGCTTTTGTAGGCTTGTGCGCCGCGCTGCCATTCCTTGGCCAATTCGCGCCCACCCACACCCAATACTGGGTACGGTGTACCGCTTTTCGGTACATCAAACCCGGTGGCAAACACAATGCAGTCCACGCGATGTTCAATACCTTCCGAGGTGCGAATGCCCTGCTCTACGATGTTGGCGATTGGCCAAGTGATCAGTTCGCAGTTTTCTTTTTGCAAGGCCGGGTAGTAATCGTTGCTCACCAGAATACGCTTGCAACCCAGTTTGTAATCGGGTTTTAATTGCCTGCGCATCCAGGGGTCAGGTACTTGCGATTTCAAAAACGCCTGGCCCAAACGCTCACCAAGTCGCGTCACCGGTGAACTCCAGATCACAGCCAAAGCCATGCTCTCGTGGGTCCAGTACAACGCCTCGCGAATGGCTTTCTGCGTGAAGGGCAATTTTGCAAACAGCTTTTTGCTCAACTCAGAAGTTGAGAAATCCGGGCGGGGCATCACCCACGCTGGCGTACGCTGAAACACCTTGAGCTTGTCCACTTTTTTAACCAGCTCGGGAATAATTTGAATGGCGCTGGCACCCGTGCCAATCACAGCCACCCGCTTGCCAGTGAAGTCGTATTCATGATCCCACTGCGCGCTGTGAATTTTCTTGCCCTTGAAATTCTCGATGCCACGAATTTTAGGGAAACTGGCGTTGGCCAAAGGACCGCTGGCCATGATCACGGTTTTGCCTTTCCACACACGCCCACTGTCCGTGTGAATCATCCACAGGCCTTGGGCGTCGTCGAGCTCTACGCGCGTTACATTTTGCTGGTACTGAATCAGTTTTTCCAAACCGAAGTCATTCACCAAACTGTGCACATAGCCCAGAATTTCCTTGCTGCCCGAATAACTGCGAGACCAGTTGGGGTTGGGTGCAAAGGAAAAACTGTACAGGTTAGATGGAATGTCACACGCGGCACCGGGGTATTGGTTGTCGCGCCAAGTACCGCCAACTTCCGATGCACGCTCAAGAATGGCCACGTTGTGCACACCAGCTTCACGCAATTTAATGGCAGTGCCCAACCCGGCAAAACCGGCGCCAATAATCAGCGTGTCGTACACATGCTCACCGCTTTTTTCAGCACTGCTTTTGCTTGAACTGCGGCGCACCGTGGTTCGGGACGTTGGCGCAGCTTTCAGAGCTTGCGCGGGCTTTTGAGTTCTATTGTTCATTTCAAATTCCAGTTCAATCAGGCTGTGGTGTGCCAGGTCAGTTTGTTCACCCAGCTTGGCACTTCAGGCAACCAGCTTTTCGGGATGTAATTCGACGCCTTCACTGCTGCATCCACAGGTACATGGTAAAAACGGTTCTTGCGATCAATCACCCACTTGCCGTGCATGCGCATCACCTGGTACCAAGGATTGCGACGACCCTCCGGCGTTTCACCACCATACTTTTCGAATTTGGCCATGGCCTCATACAGTTTTTCTTCTTTCAAACCCATGGTCACAATGTTGTCACGCATGCGGTTCAACAAAGGGAAATACACTGCGACACCCAGCAATAGTTTGGGATTGATGGCCGTGGCAATCGACTCCAATGCCAGACGATACATTGGGCCGTGTCCCATCATTTCCAGCACGTGAAAATCCACGCCCAAATGGCGGGCTTCATCGGCATTAATCTTCTTGAAAACCTCGTGGCACACCGGGTCTTTCACTTCATCAAGCAGGAACTTGCACAATGCGCCGTCCAGCGTCACTTCCAGCATGGGAATGACGCTGCCCAGCACGCTCAAGGGCATGTCATCGCTGTACTTGTCCAGCCAATCAATGGTTAAACGCAGATTGATGTTGGGCTCAGGAATTTCACCGTCTTCCAGCATGCCCCAGCGTTGCATCAAAGCCAGTTCAGCATTCGCATGGCGCTGCTCTTCTGCATGAAACCAGGTGTAGATTTCTTTCAAAGTGTCATTCGGCGCTTTTTTGGCCATGGCGGCAAATCCGCGCGCACCAATGTGTTCAATCCAGGTCAGGTCAGCCATGAAGGCTTTCAATTTGGGCCACTGTTCTTCAGTGATCATCTCGCGGCCGGGGGCATCCCAATCAATGTCGGCCAAGGCCCACTGATTGTCCTTGATGCGGCGCAGTGTTTTTTCCAGATCGAGTTGAGGCATTTTGTGTACTCCTTAAAAAGCTTTTGCGGCCACACGGGCCAATAAACCAGCACCGCGCGTGTAGCTGCGCGGCATCAGGCGCTTCATGCGCCAAATCATGCGGGCATCCAACTGGGGCAGCACGTACAGCTGCCCCTTGTCCAATGCATTCAATGTTTCTTTCACCACACCGTCAGCCGATACACCGGTCCACTCCATCAGCTTGTTGGCAAGTTGATTGGATGCGGCGTCAATTCGGCCGTCTTTCGTAATATTGGTTTTCACAAAGGTAGGGCACAACGCAGTCACATTCACACCAGTGCCAGCCATCTCGGAAGCAAGTGTTTCGGTCAACGCCAAAGCACCGGCCTTGGTCACGTTGTAAGCGCTCATCAAAGGGGCAGCGGCAAAGCTGGCTGTGGAAGCCACATTGACAATACCGCACTTCGCTGTAGCGCCCTTTTTGCGCAAGCGCGGGGCAAACACGTGGCAACCATGAATCACACCCCACAGGTTCACGCCGATGGTCCACTTCCAGTCCTCAATGGTGGTTTCACCGATCGGCTTGCCTCCAGCGCCCACACCGGCGTTGTTCACCACCAAATCAATGGCGGTGTCATTCTCGGTGCCACCAAAAATTTCCTCGGCTTTCAAGGCCAATGCTTCCACATCCTTGAGTTTGCTGACGTCGCACTTCACAGCCCAGGCCTGCGGCACAAACACCAGGTCAGCGTTCTTCAGCTTGCCCGCCACCATGTCCATAATCAGATCCACGGTTTCCTGTGCGCGCTCCAAACTAATATCGGCACACACCACGCGACCGCCCCTGCGAACCAACTCAAGCGCGAAAGCCCGCCCTATACCGCTACCCGCGCCGGTGACCACTGCATTGGCACCCTTGGTAATTTTTTTCCCGAACATGTGTAAATCCTATTGCGCTTGACAGCGCGACCGTGACATTGAACAATGTCATCTTAAAACGAACGTTTGTTCGGATTCAATTCGGATTTATTCATGACCAGAAAACCAAAACAAACCCGCTCCCAGAACACCGTGGAAACCATTGTTCAAGGTGCTTTCATTGCCCTGGCCAAACATGGTGCAGAAGGTGCAACCACGCGACAAATTGCAGAATATGCAGGTGTTGGCGTGGGCTCAATCTACGAGTATTTCGAGAACAAGGAAGCGATTTTCAGTGCCATGGGTGAGCGCTTTTCCAGGGAGCTGGTTGGCGTGATTCAGGGTGCCACACACAAGGTTGTTCGGCTTTCGCTACGCGATGGGGTGTATGAACTGATTGCACAAACCGCCGAATTCCTGAAAAAAGACGATGAGCTGTACCTGCGTTGTGCGCGTGAGTCAGCCTTGATGGAAAAACATGTTCCTTTTGGCCCCATTTACCGCGCACTGGCTGACCTGTTTATCCAGCATGCCATCAAGCACCCGGAAATTTTGCAGCTGAACAACCTGCAAACCATGACTTACATTTTCATCAACAGCGGCATCGCCACGATGATTCGCTATCTGAACCACCCCAACCCCGGCTTTTCGTTCGATGACCTGGCCAAGGGTTTGGCCGACATGGCGGGGCATTATGTGGAAAGGGAACTGCAAAGCTGAGGGGCTCCAAATTGACTATCGTTAAATATCGTTAAATTCGATACCATGCACTAGCTTGGAGAAATAGTGCAGGAGCCACCATGAACCTGTCGGCACGCCTGTATGTGGTTGACGATGAAACGCTACAACGAGAAGCCCTGAGTACCCTTCTGGAACAAGAGGGTTATCAGGTCACGGGCTTTTCCAACGCCGAAGATGCACTGGATGCATTGCGCAAACAGCCCTGCGACCTGCTTCTGACCGACCTGCGCTTGCCTAGCCTGAGCGGCACTGAACTGATCCGCCAGGCACTGGAAATCACTCCAGACCTGAACGCCATTCTGATGACCGGCCACGGCAGCATGGAGACAGCGGTCGAGGCGATGCAAATGGGCGTACTCGACTACATTCTCAAGCCGTTCAAGTTCGCTGAAATTGCCCCGGTCATTCGACGCGCACTGGAAAACCGTCGACTGCGACTACAAAATGCAGCCCTGCTGGACAAGGTGACTGCGGCCAATCAGCGCCTGACTGAATTGAATACCGATCTTGACAGCTTTGCCGCGCGGGTTGCACACGACCTGAACTCGGTCATGCACTTGATCCAGGGGCATGCAACTAGCCTAAGCAGCCGTTCCAGCAACAGCTTTACGCCACAGGAGTGGCTCCACATTCAGCGCATTAAGGAAAGCAGCGACCGAGGTAGCAAACTGGTTTCCGACCTGCTCGCATTTGCACGCCTTGGTGACTCCGAACTGAACTTGAATCCGGTTAACCTGGCCGATGTGGTGTCGCGTGCCCGAATATTGTCGGAACTGGACAGCGATGGACCTCGACCCAACTGGCGGGTTCAACCACTGCCTGTGATTCAAGGCGATGAGGCCCTGCTGGAGCAGGTCTTTCTCAATCTATTTTCGAATGCACTGAAGTTCAGCAGCAAACAAACACATCCGGAAATTCATGTCGACGTTCACGAAACCGACGACAAAGTAACCATCACGGTAAGAGACAACGGCGTGGGGTTCGACCCAGAGCTTGCCGCCAATTTATTCAAACCGTTTCAACGCCTGCACAACCAACACGACTACCAGGGTCACGGGATGGGCCTGGCGAATGTTAAAAAAATCATTGAGCGGCACCACGGGGTTATTGAGGCTCACAGCGATGCGGGCCAAGGCGCTGCATTCGCAATCTGTTTGCCACGCCATGCGAACAGCACTGAAACAAACCTGACCGACACCAATACCGCCACCGCACGGGCACCCGATGAACTGCTGGAGCAACAGCACGCACTCGAGGCCTTGAAGTTCAACATGGCCCTTCAACGCCTGGGTGGGCAAATTGGCAAGCTGGGTGGATGGGCAATCGACATCATCAACAACGATGCGGTGTATTGGTCCGAAGAAACCTTTCAATTGCTTGACCAGGAGGCTGACCAGATACCCACCCTGGAACAGGGCATGAGCCTGTATGTAGGGCGCTATAAAAAAGTGATCGCCGAGGCCATTGAGAATGCCAAACAACAGGGTTTGCCGTTTGACATTGTGGTTCAAATGAACACTTTCAAGAACCGGCGTATCTGGGCGCGCATTGCCGGGGAAGTCATGAAAGACGCTGACGACAAACCCGTCAGAATTCACGGCTGTATTCAGGACATCACAGAGCAGCGAAAGAAAGACGTGATGATGGAAAGGATCAATGGTGCCTTGCTGGCGCAAAATCACATCAATCAACGAATTTCAACTTTTGACAGTGCTCAGGCCATGTACGAGGAAATTTGCGAAGCCGCGCCCCGTCTGGCGAAAATTCCGTTGGTGTGGGTGGTTGACTTCAAGCGGGAAACTCTTGAATTCAAGATCGCTGCGACGGGCGGACGAGACACGGATTTCGTTGCAACCATCATGTCCAAACTGGCGATCAGGCCTGATTCGCCTCTGCTGCAAAAATTACGGACAGGCCAGGTGTATGTGGTGGACGATTTGCGCAACGAACCCATGGCCAAACACTGGCTGGAAGAATCGCTTGCACGTGGCTTTGAATCCATGGCGATTATTCCCCTGCATCTGAACGGCCGTTTACATTCAGGCCTGGTGTACATGGGGGACGAAAGCTATTTCTTCAGCGATGAAATGGTCCACCTGCTCGACACCGTCGCCCGCAATCGCTCCATGGCGCTGGACAATCTGATCAATGGCATTGAAAAAGCAAAGACCATGGAAAGTCTGCGCCTGTTGCAAACCTGCCTTGAACGCCTCAATGACATGGTGCTGGTCACCGATGCAGAGCCCTTCGAGTCGGGCGGCATGAAAATTCAGTATGTGAACAAGGCGTTTCTGGAACGTACAGGCTACACCCGAGAGGAAATTTACGGACAAACCCCTGCGGTGCTGGAGGGAGTGGATACACAGCCCGATGCAAAGACAAGAATTCGCGAAGCACTGTCCCGCCAGGAAGCTGTGCGCGAGGAACTGATCACCTACACCAAGAACGGCGAAAAAATGTGGGTAGATGTCGAGATTGTTCCCATGATCGACCCACTGGGCAAATGCACCCACTGGATCGGTATTCAACGCGATATCACCGAGCTGAAACTTCGCCAGGACGCCTTGCAAGAAAGCCTGTCCATGTTTCGCTCGCTCACGCGGGTCACCACAGATTGTGTGTGGGACTGGGATCTTGAAACAGACGAGCTTTGGTGGAATGAGGGTATGCAAAGCCTGTTTGGCCACCCCAGTGAATCGCTCGAGAAAAATTCCAAATCCTGGACGCGCCTTATTCACCCGGAAGACCTTGAACGTGTGCTGAGCAGTGTGCAAAAAGTCATCGACGGCGAAGGTGACATTTGGCAGGACGAATACCGCTTTCAGCACGTCGATGGTCGATGGCTGGACGTACTGGACAGGGGCCATGTGATCCGTGATCACACCGGAAAAGGCATTCGAATGGTCGGTGGCATGACGGACATGAGCAGGCTTGTGCAATCCAAGCGCGAGAGCGAAGCACAATTGGCCCGCATGCAATTGCTGAACCAGATTACACGGGCGATTAGCCACCGCCAAAGTCTGGCGTCGATTTACAACGTGGTTGTTAATCATGTGGAGGAACGCCTGCCCTCGGACTTCAGCCTGATGGCAACCTACAACAATGCAAAAAACATATTGACGGTGCGCTCAGTGGGCCAACGCAGCCAAGCCCTGGCCGACAAGTTGGGCCTGTTTGTAGGCGCACAGGTCAAAGGGCATGGTGTTCATCTTGAGGTAGCGTTGAAAGGCAAGCGTGTACACAACGCAAACATGGGTGCCACACGCGGGCCAATCGGTGCAGCCATGAATAGCCTGGGTGGCCTGTACAGTCTGATCATCAACCCTTTGATGAAGGGCGACGAGGTGCTTGGAATTCTCGTGATTTCACGCACGGAAATTGATGCATTCTCCAGTGAAGAAATCGAGTTTGTCGACCAGTTGAGCGAACACGTTGCAGTGGCTTTGTCACAGGTGGAATTGTTGAATGAACTTCAGGAAGCTTATCGGGAGTTGCAATCGACACAAAACATGGTGCTGCAACAAGAAAGGCTGCACGCACTGGCGGGCATGGCCATCGGTATTGCCCACGACATCAACAATGCCATTTCGCCTGCCACGCTTTACCTGGAGTCGCTGCTGGAGAACGAGAAAAACCTCAGCGAGAAAGGCTACAAACAGTTGCGCATTGTTCAAACCGCGATTGACGATGTCAGCAACACCGTGGACCGCATGGGGCGTTTCGCCCGATCGAGAAGTGAACTTGAACCAGCCAATATGTGCGATGCCAACGACATGTGCCTGGAAGCGATTGAACTGACCAGGCCACGCTGGGGCGATATGGCGCTTCGCAACGGCATCACCATCGGCATTACACATGAGTTGAGCAACCCTTTGCCCAAGCTGGCGGTTTCTGAAACTGAATTGCGCGAGATTCTGACCAATCTGATTTTGAATGCGGTCGACGCCCTGCCCCAAGGCGGCCACATTCAACTAAAAACCGAATTCAAAGAAAAAGACACCGAACCACTGGTGGTCATCTGCCTGCAAGACAACGGCATCGGCATGAGCAAAGAACAACAGGCACGTTGCTTCGAACCATTTTTTACCACCAAAGGTGAACGCGGCACAGGACTGGGATTGTCAATGGTGTATGGCATCGTGCAGCGTGCAGACGGTTTCATGGAAATACACAGCGAGCCAGGCAAAGGCACCACAGTCAGTTTGTATTTCCCCGTACGAACCGCCAGCGAACCCGCGGCATTCCACACCAGCAGCGTAGAGTTCGACCCCAACACTGGGCGACCGCTTAACCTGCTGCTTGTCGATGACGACCCCAATGTGTTGGCTGCCATGTCAGCCATTCTTGAAATGAGCGGACATCAAATTCACACCGCGGGCAGTGGCGCACTGGCCGCGCAATTATTCAATGAAACAGCACGCAAAGGCAAAGCATTCGACGCAGTCATCACCGATTTGGGCATGCCGGAAATGGACGGAAAGGAGTTGGCAGAAATGATCAAGTCCCTGAGCCCGGCCACTCCGGTGTTGATGCTGACAGGCTGGGGCAAGCAAATGTCGCTCAGCCAGGAAGAAGTACCCCAGGTGGACATGATCATGGCCAAACCACCCAAACCGGCTGAACTGGAAATGGCCCTGCGCAAGCTTTGCCGGAGGTAAGCGCTTGGTGTAAGCCAGGTGACAACATTTACCCCCTATACTGCTGACACAACAACACCAAACCGGAGACCACGAATCCTTATGTTGCGCCATCTTCAACAGGCCACCTTACTGGCCTGTGCAGCCCTGCTCGCGGCGTGTAGCCCGCCCCCGCCCGACTCCATGGAAAAAATGGCCAATGGCAATATTGTGGAGGTGCGCGGTTTGAATACGGAGCAGATCACCTTTGTAACGCGCAATCGAATCGTGACCCTGTTTGCAACCGACGCTTACAACATCATGCGTGAAATGAAGCGCCACTATCCCCAAGAGTTCAACAGTCACCCCATGCTGTCGGTGCAGGCCGTCACAGAGCTGCAAAACCAGAAGGGCGAAGTGTTTCAAAACCAGCCGCTGTTCACGGTGCACTGGCGCAGACCCGATTTGAACCAGATGGACCTGGATTCCAAATTCAGCCTGGACACGGAGGAAATTCTGCTTTATGCAGATCGTGTCGAATCACACAGCATTGTGGGCGATCAGGTTTTGATTGAGCATTGCACCGTCACCGGCAATGGAGAAAAACGTGAGCGCTTTTGCGACCAGGTGCTTGAAGGATTGTTCAACAAGTAATCACTCAGTCCAGAAAACTGCTGAGCATCATGGTTACCTTGCCCCCCTTCATGATGCTGGTGTCCAAAGGCTCATCGCGCTCCAGCTTCACCAACCCAACACCGGGTGCATACCATTCGGTGTGATTGATCAGAATTTCCTGATAACCCGCACTGGCATCGGCGTAAAACACCATTTTGCCGGTAGCCTCCAATCGAATACATTTCTCGAAAATACCGGCGGGTGTCTCTACCGTGTCATCCAGTGATGCCACTTCATAGACCAAATCGAACGGTTTAATGCTGGCATTGGCTTCAATAAAGGGTGGCATCCAGTGCATCACATACGGGCTTGTATCCATGGTCCAGGTGTAGCCCACCCGCAGGTTTCGCCCCTTGGGCAGTATCAAGCGAGGCGCCTGATCAGCCTGCGGCTTGGTCTGCACAATCACGCGTTTCCCCACACGGTAAAAACCGTCATCCCGCTCTTGAACAAAATAGTCCGTGCCATCCGACGTTCTACGTACCATGCCCTCAATCTCGCCCTCTTCAGTTTTGAAGCTGGAGTGCCCCACCGTGCGAATCATCAAATCTTTTTTGTTCTTGCCATCGGGCATGACGAAATCGAGTTTGTATTGCCATTGCAAACCTTCATTCAGCGGAAAGTACTCTCCACCGCCCACCTTGGAACAAGAAGCCAAGCCAAGCGCCAGAACTGCCACACTCACAATTTTCAACATGGCTTACTTCTCCGGCAACTGAGGGTCAGGCAGATCCGTAAATTCCAGATCAATTTTCTTGTCTGCAATTCGCGTGTTGTCTCGGGTGGCCTGCGGATCGAATAATTCACCCCCCACTTCGCCGATTTGCAAATTGCCGTTGCGCATTTGGCGCTGCGCGGCGTCCAGCTTTACATGCAATTCTTTGTCGTAAGGCAACACATAAGCACGGGGTGTATCGGAAGGCCTGTCATTGGCCAGGTCGCTGGCCCATACGAACAGTCGCCCTTTGATGCCTTCTGTTTTGTCTGGCTCTTCTACCACCACGGCATAGAACAGAAATCGCTTGGGCAAATCAGCCTGACTGGGCCAACCCTGTGCGTTTTGCCAGTTGACATAGCTGAGCCAATAAAACCCCACCGACACCACAATCAGAACCAGCTTGACCGTCCAGTTCATGCGGCCATACACCAAGGCCAATAGCAACAGCGCTGCTAAAAAAATATAGGCGATGCCCAAACCCACCAACACTTCGTTCATTTTCCGTCTGCCTTCACCAAAGATTTTTCAAGTTGATTGATGTTGATCACCGTGCCGTTTGCATCAATCGTGAAACGAACGGCAGTGGCTTCATCACCTTCTTGCTGCAGGTTCACCGTGGAGTAATGCAACACTTTCAATTTCGGGTTCACCTCGGCCACATAAATATTCACAGGCACCGGGGCCTTGTTTTCAGTTTTGTAGTAGTGCAGGTTCACAATGTATTCACCGGGAGGCCGACCACGAATGGTCAACACCTCCTGGTTCAACGGATTTACAAACACCTGTCCTTCAATTTCCTGAGTGTCATTGGCCAAGCCACGGTCGTCACGGTCCAGGTGCAGCAGACCATCTTGAGGCCGCATGAACCACACCTGCGCACCTGCGGGCCCTGCAGCCCACACGTCAATGTCGTTGGGGTCGTTGTCGGGCCAGCTGACAGTCACCAAAAATTCGGCCTTGGGGTCGATAATTCCGCTTTTGGCGGGTGGATTCAACAACAACAAGGCCATCAAAAACAGAAAAGTGAAAATCAACAAGGCGTTGAAAATCAAATCGGTGAACGGGTCCAGCTCAAAGTCTGGCTTGTGATTGAAAAGCGGCATGCTACTTAGCTCGCTTTCACGTTTCGGTGTGCATAGTCCACAGTGGCTGCAATCAGCTTGTCGGCATGGCGATCCAGCATCAAAAACTGCAAGCCCAACAAAATGCTGCCGATCAAACCCACCAGGGTGGTGTTCATGGCCACGCCCATGCCCTGCGTCATTTGTTGCATCAGGGTTTTGATATCCGAGATATCAAGCTGCTCCAAACCTTCAAGGCTACTGAGCATCATGATGAACCCCACCACCGTGCCCAACAAACCCAGCTTGATCATTAGCCCAGTTACAAACCAGCCTACCTGGTGTGTGCCACGCGCCCGTTCCGCCATCACCTCAGCCATCAATTGGCCTTCACTGGGATGAGCAAGGGGGTGGGTCAGGTAATCGTGGCAAATGGATTGCCCAAGTTTGAAATCGGTGAACCCGTTTCGAATTTGGTCAAAGTAACGTGACTGCCTGCTTAGATAAACACTTCGCCAGCCTGCAAGGCCACTGCCCACCATGAAAGCGAAAACAATGACCACGCAAATGCGCGTGTTGTCAGTCAGGATAATCCATTGAAAAAGGCCTTTGTGCCAGGTCATGTACAAGCCAAAACCCGTCAGGCTGATCAGCAACACCCACAGCAAAAACAGGGTGTGTGTTTTGTTGGTAGTCAATGCAAGTAGCCCCTGTGTTGTTATTCGTCTGTCCCAGTTTGAAACAGTTCGAGAGACTACTAGCAAGCTACATTCCAGCAGGCGCTCTAAAAAGCAAACGGCTCTGTTTGACGGAAGATGCGCTGTATATTCAATTGGTGTGTTTCAAGCGCCTTGGCATTTACCTTGGGGTCGGTCTGTACGTACACCGCGTTTTTAAACTCGCCAATTTGCGCGCTGATCTGTTCGATCAATTCAACCTCGCTGACACCCTCTTCCAGCCCGTACAACACGTTCTGTTGAACACGCACAAAGTAGTTCAGGTTGCGCTCTATCCAGTCACGTCCTAACACGCCAAAGGAAGTCAGAACGGTGTCATCTGAACCCATTCTTGTCTTCAAGCGACCCAGAAAGTTAATACGCTCCACCACATTGCCGTCATACAAATCGGGGATATCCCTGTTTTGTACAGCCGAGCCAACCCACCACAATTTCAACTCCTGATTGCGCAACACCAGCGCCTCTTCGGTTTCAAGATCGTTGTAAAAGCGAAATTTCCAGGGTACCCAATCGTTGTGCAGCAAACCCAGATGACCTGTCTTGGTTCGCAAAATACGGCCAGGTACCAGGGATTCCGTACCTTTGACAGAATCACTGCCCATTCGCTCGGAAAAGTTTTCAATGCAGGTGGGGCAACGTTCACGCATTAAATCGGCGGTACGCTTGCCCGCAACCACGCGGTTGGAAAAATTTTCGCCCGGGGCAAGTGTGCTTGCAAAGGCAGCCCGAAAACCGACATTGCCCAGCACGTGCTCAGGCTTGGGTTGCGTATTTAAAACCCACACAGGCTTGGTACCGAATTTGGAACGAATGGCTGCGGCTGCGCTTTCGCCCACAGCGGCAGTTGCGCCGGAATCAATCACCATCAAGGCTTTGGGCGAATCAACCACCACAATCGACAGTGCAAAATCCTGCCCCTCTGCGGGCAGGCTTTGGCCAGCACAAGTCCATTCATACACCGTGGCACGGTGTTGCTGCCAGCAATCACCCGCCTGGGCATGAACAAACGGTGCAAGCAACAACAAGACAGTTGCAAGGGTAAAATTTCGGACGATCAACGACATGAGAAAACAAAGCCTGAATCAACACAATCCCGAAAGAATAGCCGATTCAGGCCTTGCTTCAAAATGCTAGAACCTCAGACTGACTCCCACCCACGCATTTCGGGGGGTACCTGGCGCGAGAAATGATTCATAGGTGATGTCATCTTCATCGTCCACCAACGAACCATTGCGGTCGAAAATATTTCCTCCCAACAAAGCGCCATTGAAGTATTCACGATCAAACACATTGTTCAAACGCGCGATCAGGGTGACACTTTTGCTCAAGGCATGGTTCACACCCAGATTGAATACCGCAAAACCTGGAATACGACCATTGTCCTTGAACTCCACGGGCCCTTCGCCAGGAATATTCACAATGCCAGCCCGGTGCTGGTTGTTCTCGTTGCCTCGGGCGTATTGCTCGTTTTGCGCCTGCATGTCCACAAACACGGTGGTGGAGTTGCTGGCCTTGTATCCCAGTGACAACTTCACATTGTGTTCGGCCAAACCCGGAATTTTGTTGCCCGGTTGCACTTGAATGAAACCACCTTCTACTGCCGGATCACCGTTCAAATCCACAGCGCTGCTGTTGCCCTCGCTGGCCAAACGTGCCGGGCTTTGAAACGTTGCATCCAGGTATTGGTAGCTGGCACCGAAATTCCACACGGGTGTTTCCCAGTCAAAATCAAGTTCAACCCCCTGCCGACGGGTTTTTCCGTAGTTCTGGAAGAACCCGCCCGAACCTGCGCCATCCGTCACGAACAGAATGTCGTTTTTGTTATTGGCCCGGAACACGTTGAATGAAAAACCATACTGATTGCCACCACTGGTCCAGCGGGTGCGATAGCCACCCTCGACCGTGGTGGTGATCACTTGCTCAAGAAACGGGTCGGCAGCCATTGCATTCGGTAACAAGCATGGAAATTCCGGGTCAGAACAAGCCAGTTCAACCGGTGTGGGCACCCGGTTGCTGGTGCCCGCACTGGCATACCAGGTGCTGCGCGCAGCCGTTTGATAGGCAATCCCCACAGACGGATTAAAACGTTGGTAGGTGTAATCGTTGTTCAAGCCCGGGCTGGCCTCGCCTTCCTCATTGATCAACACCGGGCTTAAGCGGTCTGTGGTTTTCACCAAGGCGTGGTTGTAGCGGCCGCCCAGCAGCACAGTGGTTTTGTCATTCAAAGTCCAGACATCCTGTGCATACACCCCCAATTGCCGGTTGTTCGCCTCCACATTGACCTGCTCAATCGGTGCGTACAATTCGCGCACTGTGCGATCGTTGTTGAACACGCCCAGGGCGTAGCTGCGCCTGAAATCCGACTGCCCGAACTCGAGCTGAGTTCCCAACAATACTTTGTGCGCGCCTATTGGTGCCAAGGCAAACTGCAAACCCACTCCCACCACATCCTGATTCAACACACCGCGGTTGTTGGCGCCGGGGCAATCGGCGCTGTCAGGTTCCATGGCAGCAGGGTCGTTTTCATCAAACGTCACTGTACCTGGCGCGTAAGCGGTAGAGGCCGGTGCACTGCAAGTCACGTTGTAAGTGCCCGGGCCCAGATTGCCTTCCACTTCTGCACGGTCAGGTTCAAACTCGGCTACACCGAAGCGGTAGTCTTCGTTTTCGTTACCATCGCCATTGAATGTGACCGATCTTGAACTTCGGTAATAGGCGTTTGCTGTCAGCTCGGCCCCGCTTTGCAAGTAGCGCGTGAAGTCCACCGCAAACTGCCCACCCGTGTTTTGAGTGTTGTCAAAATAAGTGTACGACTGAGCACGATTCTGTTCGTAAAAACTGCGAGGCACCACGCCATTGCCGTTCAAGTCAGACTCATAAAGCGCCAAGCTGAAATTGGTCTGAGTGTCACCGGAAACAATGCCCATTTTGCCGAACAACTGAATGACAGAACTCGGTGACAGCACCCGCCAACCATCTTCGTTAAATGAATTAAAGTTCACATAAAAATCGCGTTGAGTGGGTTCATCGACCCAACCTTTCTGAATGCCGAAACGGGTTCGCCCGAAATCGCCCAGTTCAGCATCCACTTGTGTGCCCTGAAAATCGCGACCACTTTTGGTTTGCATCACAATGGCTCCGCCCAGCGAATTCAAACCGAATTGGGGCATGGTGCCCGGTAGCACGGCCACTTCTTTCAAGGCCGACTGGGGTATGGCATCAAACCGCACCACATCCCCAAAAGTCTCATTTTGCCGAACGCCGTCTACATACACAGACAGACCAGGTGGCGTTCCCAGCAAAGGTGTTACTGAAAAGCCCCGATAAGTCACGTCTGACTGATACGGATTGCCCTGGTTGTCGGTCACCTGAACACCGCTGATGCCGCGAAACAGACTGCGGCTGATCGACTCCCTGCTCGAATTTTGCTCCAGAGAGTCTATTTTTTTAACGCTGAAAGGTGCTTGATCAACAGATATCACAGCACCAGGCAGGGGCGTCGTAGAAATCACTTCGATTTCTTCCAGCTGCTGGGCGTACACCGGGACGAGGAATGATGAAACAGAAAGTGCAACAACACGGGTGCACCAATGCGAATACTGACGCGCAAACATACACAGCCCTTTGATTTGGATTTGTAATTGTGAAGTCCCGCGATTGGCCTGCTCTGCGCGCCATGGAGATTGGCCAGGCAACCGCGCGACTTGTCTTGTCTATATTTCATAATATTGCCAGATTTCGACAGGGAAGTTTTCCCGAAAAGGATTTCACCTCTTCTATGCAAGCCGTTTCTGGTGCACATTGTGGCTATTCAAACAAACAATTCAACCCATGCGTTTAAGCGAGTTGCTGGTTAGACGATTGCTCACCTGGCTTGGTCTTTGGGCTGCATGCTGCGTGTTGGTCGTGTTCACCATGGGCCGGCTGGACGTGCAAACCGAGTATGCGGCCGCCTCTGAGTTGGTGGATGACTTGCACCGCGGGCTTTCGAATGCCGAACCCCTGGGCAATCTGGAACTACAACGCCTGCGCCAACAGCTTGCCGAACGAAAAGCCGAGCAGGAACGCCGGGAAACCCGTCGAGAACTTTATTTGATCAGCGCCATGTTGCTGCTGATGGCCGCGGGAAGTGGTGTGGTGGTTTGGTATTCCCTGAAACCCGCCTTGAACAAGCCCTTGCAACAACTGGTTCAGTGGCTGCGTGATTATGAAGAGTCCGAGCGTGACCCCACACGGCCAACACCCACGCTGGAGACCACCGGGGAATTCAAAATCGAGGAGTTCAAACGAATCCATGACAGCGTGTCCCAGTTGATCAAAACCCTGAACACAGAGCAAAAGAAGAGCAGAGAATTACTGAACCGGGTGGTTGACCTGCAAGAGCGGGAACGTCAGGCAATTGCGCAGGACTTACACGACTACTTCGGACAATCGTTGACCTCCATTTCCGTGAACTCTGCTTTTCTGGTGAAAAGCACCCAGGCCAACACCCAAGAAGCCGCCAAAGCAGTACACGACCAGGCGCAGGAAATGATGGGGTGGCTTCGCAGTTCACTGCGAGAACTGAAACCACACCTGCTGCTCGAGGTGTCACTTCGCGATGCTGCGCTGGACCTTCTGGACAACTGGGCAAAGCGCCACGGCTGGTACGTTGACTTTGCCTGGGCACCGAATACCCCGCCCCTGTCCAAAGAAGCACCGATCGCGTTGTACCGTACTTTACAAGAGGCGCTAACCAATGCGGCCCGCCATGCCAACACCAAAAAATTGAAAGTACTCGCAGGATTTGACGAGCAAGCCCGCGAATTCATCTTGATTGTTGAAAATGATGGTATTGCTTCATCTGGGCCCATCAACCCTTCTCTGGGGCTGACCGGTATTCGGGAACGAATGGCCAGCCTGCAAGGCAGTGTGGTCTGGACCATCGAGGAAGACAGATTCGTGCTGCGTTGCCATGTTCCGGTGATTGAGGTGAACCATGCCACTTGAGTCCAGAATCATTCTGGTTGACGACCATGCAGCGGTTCGTGCGGGCTACAAACGCTTCATTGACTCCGAAAGCGATCTGATCGTGGTGGGTGAGGCTGGCAATGCAGACCAGGCCTTTGCCTTGCTGAAAACCCAAGCCTGTGATGCTTTGGTACTGGACATCAGCATGCCGGGGCAAAGCGGGCTCGAACTGATTAAACGGGTGCGCATGAAATGGCCCAAACTGGCCTTGGTGGTGCTTTCCATGCACGACAGCCCAGTGGTGGCCACCAAAGCCCTGGAACAAGGCGCTCGGGCCTATGTCACCAAATCAAGTGAACCTGAGGAATTGATTCAGGGCATCCGGATGGCACTGGGCGAGCAAACCTTCGTGTCCAGCGATGTACAAAGCCAAGGCATGCTGACAGGTTCCTTGCAACAACAGGGTCAAGAAAATTTGCAACTACCTGCCTGTGAAACGCAAGATTCGGCAGCAACCACAGCGTGCGGATTGACACCAAGGGAAGTGGATGTGGTGCGTTTGCTGGTCGAAGGACACACCATAGAGCAAGTCGCAGTCAGCTTGGGGATCAGCGGCAAGACCGTGAGCAACAACCTGTCACAAATTCGTCAAAAGCTGGGTGTACAAACAGACTTTGAACTGGCCTTTTGGGCCTGGAGTCAAGGCTTTGGAAGAAAACCCCCCGGTTTTGGCGCTTAAAGATACTCACGTTTTCCTCATTCGTATTTTCCCGTATTTTGGCCAAAAACAGCCCGGTCCGCCTTGCAACCTGTTGCGTTCTCAGGGATATTCAACCCACAACCAAAATACGACAACACTTTCTCAGGAGGAATTACGCATGATGCTACGCAAAGCAAAAACAGCCATTCTGGCCGCGGCCATTACAGGCTTGGCACTCGCCGCTACACCCGCCAAAGCTGAATTCATCAACATTCTGACCGGCGGTACATCCGGTATCTATTACCCGATTGGCGTTGCATTGTCGAAAGTGTATGGCGACAACATCAAAGGTGCGCGCACTCAGGTGCAAGCCACCAAAGCATCCGTTGAAAACCTGAACCTGCTGCAACAAGGCCGCGGTGAATTGGGTATCTCGCTGGGTGATTCCGTGAAACTGGCTTGGGAAGGCGATGCAGATGCAGGCTTCAAGGCCCCGCTGAACAAGCTGCGTGGTATTGCCGCAATTTATCCCAACTATGTACAAATCGTCGCATCCAAATCTTCCGGCATTACCTCTCTGGATCAACTCAAGGGCAAAGGCCTGTCAGTGGGTGCCGCCAAATCGGGCACTGAATTGAATGCCCGCGCCATTTTGGGCGCAGCTGGCATGACTTATAAAGACCTGGGCAAAACCGAGTACCTGCCTTACGCGGAATCGGTTGAGTTGATGAAAAACCGACAACTGGACGCCACCCTGCAGTCGGCTGGCCTGGGTGTTGCCTCGCTGAAAGACCTGTCTGCCTCCATGGAAGTGAACATGGTTGCAGTGCCTCCTGAAGTGGT
>LFEF01012132.1_pt1 | contig 97721 bp, 96 predicted proteins | sample 619371 | NCBI WGS metagenome assembly LFEF01 (sample SAMN03014291, study PRJNA259931) | freshwater metagenome | biome: lake; feature: waterbloom | place: China: Taihu Lake | collected 2006-08 | depth 0 m m
CGCCGGCCGGAATCAGTTGGCTGGCGCGCTGCAGGTTCATGATGTCGACCTCGTACTCGCGCACGTGCTCTTCCAGCGCGCGGGCCAGTTTCGGGCCTTCGGTTTCCTTCACCGAGATGAAGTTCTCGATGGCCATGGTGTCGAGCACCTGACCGCCGAAGCGCTCGGCCGCGACGCCGGTGCGGATGCCCTTGCGCGCGGCGTAGATGGCCGCTGCGGCGCCAGCCGGGCCACCGCCGACCACCAGCACGTCGAAGGCATCCTTGGCCTTGAGCTTCTCGGCATCACGGGCGCTGGAACCGGTATCGAGCTTGGCGAGGATCTCTTCCTCGCTCATACGGCCCTGGGTGAACAGCTCGCCGTTGAGGTAGATGCTCGGCACCGACATGATCTGCCGCGCTTCGACTTCGTCCTGGAACAGCGCGCCGTCGATGGCCACGTGCTTGACGTTCGGGTTGAGCACGGCCATCAGGTTCAGCGCCTGGACCACGTCCGGGCAGTTCTGGCAGGACAGCGAGAAGTAGGTTTCGAAGCGGTAGTCGCCGTCGAGCGCCTTGATCTGCTCAATGACTTCCGGCGCGGTCTTCGACGGGTGCCCGCCGACCTGCAGCAGGGCCAGCACCAGCGAGGTGAATTCGTGGCCCATGGGGATGCCGGCGAAACGCAGGCTGATGTTGCCGCCGATGCGGTTGAGCGAGAACGACGGCTTGCGCGCATCGTCACCGTCGGTCTTCAAGGTGATCTTGTCGCTGAGGCCGGCGATGTCCTGCAGCAGGCTCAGCAGCTCCCGGGATTTCTCGCCGTCATCGAGGGACGCGACGATCTCGAAGGGCTGGGTGACCTTCTCCAGGTAGGCTTTCAACTGGGTCTTGAGATTGGAATCCAACATTGGCGACTTACCCCGTCAAAGTGTATTGGCCCTGAGGGCTCTTAAGATGAATGACTCGAATGGGGCAAACTCTACTCCGCAGTAGGGCTATTCCGAAATTGATTAAAACAGTCGCTTCGATTTGATCTGTCTATGCTAGAAACGAAAACCCCGGCCGAGGCCGGGGTTCCTTTTGCATCACACTGGATCTACACGCGCCGCATCAGAAGTCCAGATTCGAGACCGCCAGTGCGTTGGTTTCGATGAACTCCCGGCGGGGTTCCACTGCATCGCCCATCAGCGTGTTGAAGATCTGGTCCGCCGCGATGGCGTCTTCGATCGTTACCTTGAGCATGCGCCGCACGTTCGGGTCCATGGTGGTTTCCCAGAGTTGGTCCGGGTTCATCTCGCCGAGACCCTTGTAGCGCTGAACGCTGTGCCGACGGGTGCCCTCGTTCATCAGCCAGTCCAGCGCTTCCTTGAAGCTGGCGACCGGCTTCTTGCGCTCGCCACGCTGCACGTAGGCACCTTCTTCCAGCAGACTGTTGAGCTTCTCGCCCAGCGCGGTCACCGTGCGGTAATCGTTGCTGCCGAAGAAATCACGGTTGAAGGTGATGTAGCTGGCCAGGCCGTGGGAGCTGATCTCCACCTCCGGGAGCCACAGGTGGCGTTCCTTGTCCTCGCGCAGGCTGAGGTTGTAGATCAGCCCGGACCGCTCACCGCCCTTGAGCCGCGCGCTGTACTGCTCGAGCCAGGCCTGCATCGCAGAGTGGTCAGCCAGCTGCTCGAGCGTAACCCGAGGCAGATAGATGAAGTGCTCGGTCAGCTCCAGAGGGTACAGCCGCGACAGGCGCTGCAGAGTCTTCATCACCGTACGGTAGTCGTTGACCAGTCTTTCCAGTGCTTCGCCGGCCAGGCCTGGGGCGTCCTCGTTGACGTGCAGGCTGGCCTCTTCGAGGGCCGACTGGGTGAGGTATTCCTCCATCGCCTCGTCGTCCTTGATGTACTGCTCCTGCTTGCCGCGCTTGACCTTGTACAGCGGCGGTTGCGCGATATACACGTAGCCACGCTCGATCAGCTCGGGCAACTGGCGGAAGAAAAAGGTCAGCAGCAGGGTGCGGATGTGCGAACCGTCGACGTCAGCATCGGTCATGATGATGATGTTGTGGTACCGCAGCTTGTCGATGTTGTATTCCTCGCGGCCGATGCCGCAACCCAGCGCGGTGATCAGCGTGCCGACTTCCTGGGACGAGAGCATCTTGTCGAAGCGTGCCTTCTCGACGTTGAGGATCTTGCCCTTGAGCGGGAGGATCGCCTGGGTCTTGCGGTTGCGGCCCTGCTTGGCCGAGCCACCCGCGGAGTCACCCTCCACGATGTACAGTTCGGACAGCGCAGGATCCTTCTCCTGACAGTCGGCAAGCTTGCCCGGCAGGCCGGCGATATCCAGCGCGCCTTTGCGCCGGGTCATTTCCCGTGCCTTGCGCGCAGCCTCACGGGCGCGGGCAGCGTCGATCATCTTGCCGACTACCGCCTTCGCCTCGTTTGGATGCTCCAGCAGGAAGTCGGCGAAGTACTTGCCCATCTCCTGTTCCACCGCGGTCTTCACCTCGGAGGAAACCAGCTTGTCCTTGGTCTGCGAACTGAACTTCGGATCCGGCACCTTGACCGAGATGATCGCGGTCAGACCTTCACGCGCGTCGTCACCGGTGGTGGCGATCTTGTGCTTCTTCGCCAGGCCTTCCTGCTCGATGTAGTTGTTCAGGTTACGCGTCAGTGCGGAGCGGAAGCCGGCCAGGTGAGTGCCGCCGTCACGCTGGGGAATGTTGTTGGTAAAGCAGAGGATGTTCTCATTGAAGCTGTCGTTCCACTGCAGCGCGACTTCGACGCCGACGCCATCGTCACGCTGGACGTTGAAGTGGAACACCTGATTCACCGCGGTCTTGTTGGTGTTCAGGTAGGCGACGAAGGCGCTGAGGCCGCCTTCGTACTTGAACAGTTCTTCCTTGGCCGTGCGCTCGTCGCGCAGGACGATACCCACCCCGGAGTTGAGAAAGGACAGTTCGCGAAGACGCTTGGCCAGAATGTCCCAGCTGAAATGGATGTTCTGGAAGGTCTCGGCGGATGGTTTGAAATGGATCTGCGTGCCCGACGTATCGGTCTCGCCCACGGCCGCGAGCGGGGCTTGCGGGACGCCATGGCGATAGAGCTGTTCCCACACCTTGCCTTCGCGACGGATGGTCAGCAGCAGCTCCTCGGACAATGCATTCACCACCGAGACACCCACGCCGTGCAGGCCACCGGATACCTTGTAGGAGTTGTCGTCGAACTTACCGCCTGCGTGCAGCACGGTCATGATGACCTCGGCTGCCGATACGCCTTCTTCGTGAATATCCACCGGAATGCCGCGGCCGTTGTCGCGCACGGTGATGGATTCATCGGTATGGATGGTGATGGAAATATCGCTGCAGTAGCCGGCCAGCGCTTCATCGATCGAGTTATCGACGACTTCGAAGACCATGTGGTGCAGGCCGGTGCCGTCATCGGTGTCGCCGATATACATGCCAGGGCGCTTACGCACGGCATCAAGACCTTTCAGTACCTTGATGCTCGAAGAGTCGTACGTGTGGTTCTCACTCATGCCTTCACTCCCGAGGGGCCGTGGAGCTGGGTGATTTGCCCATGTTCCACGTGAAACATTGAGACTGGTGTCTGTTCACCCCAGCCTTCTTGCAAAACGGTTGAATCGACGCAGGTAATAAACACCTGACAGTTCAGCTGTTCGAGCAACCTGCACAACGCCAGTCGGTGCTGCGCATCCAGCTCCGAGGGCAGGTCGTCGACCAGATAAATGCATTGCCCGCGCTTGGCCTCGCTGACGAGATGACCTTGGGCAATGCGCAACGCACACACCACCAGCTTCTGTTGCCCACGCGACAACACTTCAGCCGCGTTATGACTGCCAACCTTGAGTCGCAGATCCGCGCGCTGCGGGCCAGATTGCGTATGGCCCATTGCGCGATCGCGCTCCAGTGACGAAGCCAGTACATCGACCAGTGGCCGATCCTTGTCCCAACCGCGGTAATAGCTCAGCGTCAGGCCATCCAGGTCCAACAGCGCCTTGAGCGTGGTCTCGAAGACCGGTTTCAGCGCTTGGATGTAAGCCCGGCGATAACCATCGATCTCGTCGCTGGCCAGGCTCAGTTCCCGGCTCCAGGCAGCGTCCGAAGCGCCGTCCAGTGTACCATGCCGGAGCCATGAGTTCCGTTGCCGCAGGGCCTGCTGCAGGCGCTGCCAGGCACTCATGAATCGATGTTCCACGTGGAACACCCCCCAATCGAGAAACTGCCTGCGCAGCTTGGGAGCGCCCTCCAGCAAGCGGAAACTGTCAGGGTTGATCAGCTGCAGCGGCAGGGTGTCAGCCAACTCGGCGGCAGAGCGAACGCTCTGCCCATCGATACGAATTCGGACTTCGCCACTGCGATCTCTGGAGACGCCCAGGACTCGACTGTGCTGATCCGGAAGCTCGACCTGGCCGAACACCGTGCAAGCCGGTTGCTCGTAGGTGATCACCGGATTCAGTCGAATACTGCGAAAGGAACGTGCGAGGCCGAGCAGATGGATGGCTTCCAGCAGGCTCGTCTTGCCGCTGCCGTTGTCGCCGAAGAGGATGTTGATGCGCGGGGAGGGGGTCAGCGTCACCGGGTGCAGATTGCGAACCCCGGTGACGGAGAGACGGCTGAGGGACATTAAGCGGGGTTACAGACGCATCGGCATCACGACGTAGGCGGAATCGTCGTTATCGAACTCCTGCACCAGCGCGCTGCTGTTGGCGTCGGAGAGAATCAGCCGCACCTGCTCGGTAGTCATAACGCCAAGGACATCCAGCAAGTAGCTGACGTTGAAACCGATCTCCAGCGAACCGCCGTTGTAGTCGACGGCGACTTCTTCCTCGGCTTCCTCCTGCTCCGGGTTGTTGGCCTGGATCTTCAACAGGCCGCTTTCCAGCTGCAGCCGAATGCCGCGGTACTTTTCGTTGGAGAGGATCGCGGTGCGACTGAACGCCTCGCGCAGCAGCTGGCGATCACCGACCACCAGCTTGTCACCGCCCCGCGGCAGCACGCGCTCGTAGTCGGGGAACTTGCCATCCACCAACTTGGAGGTGAAGGTGAACTCGCCGGTGGTGGCGCGAATGTGATGCTGACCCAGCACGATGCTGACCTCGGCATCCTGGTCGTTGAGCAGACGCGCCAGTTCCAGAATACCCTTGCGCGGAACGATCACCTGGTGGCGATCGGGCTGTTCGATGCCGGCCTGCATCGAACACATGGCCAGGCGATGGCCATCGGTGGCGACGGCACGCAACATGCCGCTGGACACTTCGATCAGCATGCCGTTGAGGTAATAGCGCACGTCCTGCTGGGCCATGGCGAATGCGCTGCGCTCGATGAGCTTGCGCAGCTTGCCCTGCGCGACGGTGAATGACAGCGAGCCCGGACCTTCTTCCACGGTAGGGAAATCGTTGGCCGGCAGGGTCGACAGCGTGAAGCGGCTGCGCCCCGACTTGATGACGACCTTCTGGTCATCCAGGCGAATGCTGATCAGCGCATCGCTCGGCAGGCTCTTGCAGATGTCCATGAGCTTGCGCGCCGGCACGGTGATCTCGCCAGGCTCGGCGGCATCTTCCAGCGCGACACGGCCCACCAGTTCGACTTCCAAGTCGGTACCGGTCAGCGACAGCTGCTGCCCCTGTACGACGAGAAGAACGTTGGACAGCACCGGCAAGGTCTGACGGCGCTCGACGACGCCAGCAACCAGCTGCAGGGGTTTCAACAGGGCTTCGCGCTGAATGGAAAAATGCATGGTCTGGTCCCTTGCCTATAGATTGGGTCGCACTCAGGTTGTCAAAGTTCGCAGCAAATTCTTGTAGTCTTCGCGTATGTCCGCATCCGTTTCCCGCAATTCGGCGATCTTACGGCAGGCGTGCAGCACCGTGGTGTGATCCCGACCGCCGAACGCGTCGCCGATCTCCGGCAGGCTGTGGTTGGTCAATTCCTTGGAGAGGGCCATGGCCACTTGCCGAGGACGCGCGACCGAACGGGAACGCCGCTTGGACAGCAGATCGGAAATCTTGATCTTGTAGTACTCGGCCACGGTGCGCTGAATATTGTCGACGCTGACCAGTTTATCCTGCAACGCCAGCAGGTCTTTCAGCGACTCACGGATCAGCTCGATGGTGATGTCGCGGCCCATGAAGTGGGCATGAGCGATCACGCGCTTCAGCGCACCCTCGAGTTCGCGGACATTGGAGCGAATACGCTGGGCAATGAAGAAGGCCGCATCATGGGGCAGGTCCACCTTGGCCTGATCCGCCTTCTTCATCAGGATCGCCACGCGGGTCTCCAGTTCGGGCGGCTCGACCGCTACGGTCAACCCCCAGCCGAAACGCGACTTCAGGCGCTCCTCGAGCCCATCGATCTCCTTCGGATAGCGGTCACTGGTAAGGATGACCTGCTGGCCGCCTTCGAGCAGCGCATTGAAAGTATGGAAGAACTCTTCCTGAGAGCGCTCCTTCTTCGCGAAGAACTGGATGTCATCGATCAGCAGCGCATCCACCGAACGATAGAAGCGCTTGAATTCGTTGATGGCGTTGAGCTGCAGGGCCTTGACCATGTCGGCGACGAAACGCTCCGAATGCAGGTACACCACTTTGGCATTCGGATTCTTCTTCAGCAGATGGTTGCCCACCGCATGCATCAGGTGGGTCTTGCCCAAACCCACGCCACCATAAAGGAAGAGCGGGTTGTAACCATGCTTCGGATTGTCCGCCACCTGCCAGGCGGCAGCCCGCGCCAGCTGGTTGGACTTGCCTTCGACGAAATTCTCGAAGGTGAAGGTGCGGTTCAGATAACTGGTGTGCTTAAGGCCACCTTCGACCTGCACGGTCCGCTCGGTACGCGGCGGCTCCGGCTCCGGTGTCTCGGCAACCAGCGGCTCGAAGCGGGGGGCCTGCTGTTGTACCGCCGCAGCGGGCGCGGCCGACTCGGCTGCGGCTGGCTGCGGCTGGGCACGCGCAGCGGCGGCGGCAGAGGGCAGGGCGGCGGCGGAGGTGCGCTTGCTACCTATAAGAAGGGAGAGTGCCGGTGCCAGTCCGGTCGAGCGCTCGGACAGCAGCTCAAGCAGGCGCGACAGGTACTTCTCGTTGACCCAGTCGAGCACGAAACGGTTGGGGGCATAGACGCGCAGCTCATCGCCGTCGCCTTCGACCTGCAGAGGACGAATCCATGTGTTGAATTGCTGAGCAGGCAGTTCATCGCGCAAAAGCTCAACACACTGCTGCCAAAGTTCCACCGACACGGAAGCTCCTATCGACTCTGTCGAGGTAAGAAGGCGGCCATTGTAGCCGTGCGCAGGCCGGTTATCCACAAGAACCCGACCCATGCCACTGCGAATCCGCGGCGTCCAGCACAATGAAAAGCTGCTCGGCAAGCTTGTTGATAACATTGCCTGAGAGCGGTGTTTAAGGCTGTGGGAAACCTCCGGACGATCCCATCTGTGGATATGTCGAAGTTTAATCCCCAGACTTCACAGAGCCTTCCCACCAGAGCCACACCGCTTTTCCACCTGTTTCAATAACGCTGAACGTCATGAACGGCGAGGCTTTCAGAAAGGTATCCACAGAAAATCGAGCACACATACATAAGCATTACATCTTAAGAGCTTATATTTCTTTTCTTTCTTATCTATTTTTCAGCTCGATGGAACTGGTTGGAAATTGACCTGGCCGGACAGCTTCTCTACAATCGCCGGTCTCTTAAAAGGGGGCCATTCCGGCCCGCAATGGATCACCAGGTAACCGCACCATGAAACGCACTTTCCAACCCAGCACCATCAAGCGCGCTCGTACCCATGGCTTCCGTGCCCGCATGGCCACCAAGAACGGCCGTCAAGTTCTGTCCCGCCGTCGCGCCAAAGGCCGTAAGCGTCTGACAGTCTGATATCGGAACAGGTAGTGAGTCGGGGCTTCGGCCGGGAAAAGCGTCTGCTGACTCCCCGCCAATTCAAGGCAGTCTTCGACTCCCCTTCCGGTAAGGTGCCTGGCAGGAACGTCCTGCTGCTGGCACGCGAGAACGATCTGCAACACCCCCGCCTAGGGCTGGTGATCGGCAAGAAAAGCGTCAAGCTTTCGGTGGAACGTAACCGCATCAAGCGGCAGATACGGGAAACCTTTCGCCATCATCAGCTGGAACTGGCGGGCTGGGACATCGTGATCATCGCCCGCAAGGGATTGGCTGATCTGGACAATCCCGAACTGGCGAAGCAGTTCGCCAAAGTCTGGAAGCGACTGTCACGCAACCCAGCCAAGACCGCTGCCGAACCTGGAGCTGCCAACAATACCCATGCGTAAATTGGCCATCGCTTCGATCCGGGTCTACCAGTACGCCATCAGTCCCATGATGGCCAGTCACTGCCGTTTCTATCCAAGCTGCTCATGCTACGCGCTCGAGGCCATCGAAACCCATGGTCTGCTGCGTGGCGGTTGGCTGAGTCTGCGCAGACTGGGGCGCTGCCACCCGTGGAACCCCGGTGGCTACGACCCCGTGCCTACACACAACACTTCCAATTCATCTCCGATGGCCGAGTAACCATGGATATCAAACGCTCGATACTGCTCGTAGCACTAGCAGTCGTTGCCTACCTGATGGTTCTTCAATGGAATCAGGACTACGGTCAGGCAGCCCTGCCGACCGAAACCGCGCAAAGCCAGCCAGCCGCTCCGGCGCTGCCGGACAGCCCGAGCGCAACGACCGAGGGCAATGCCAACGACGTTCCGGCGGTTGCCGGTCAGCAGCAGGCCAGCGCCCTGCCGACCAGCGCGCCGAGCAGCCAGTTGATCCGCGTCCGTACCGACGTGCTCGACCTGGCCATCGATCCGCGTGGTGGCGACATCGTCGAACTGCATCTGCCGCAGTATCCGCGCCGTCAGGATCGCCCCGATGTGCCGTTCCAGCTGTTCGAGCGCAGCAGCGAGCGTACCTATGAGGCGCAGAGCGGCCTGATCGGCGACGGCCCGGACAAGGCCAGCGGCCGTCCGCAGTACAGCAGCGAGAAGACCGAGTATCAGCTGGCCGAAGGGCAGGATGCGCTGGTCGTCGACCTGAACTACAGCGCCGATGGCGTCAACTACGTCAAGCGTTTCACCCTCGAGCGCGGCAACTATGCGCTGAAGGTGAACTACCTGATCGATAACCAGAGCCAGCAGCCCTGGACCGGTTATCTGTTCGGCCAGCTCAAGCGCGACAAGAGCGGCGACCCGTCGTCCAGCACCGCTACCGGCACCGCGACCTATCTGGGGGCGGCGTTGTGGACCAAGGACGAGCCGTATCGCAAGGTGTCCATGAGCAACATGGACGACAAGAACCTGCGCGAAACCGTACAGGGTGGCTGGATCGCCTGGCTGCAGCACTATTTCGTTACCGCCTGGATTCCCCAAGCCGGCGACACCAATCAGGTGCAGACCCGCAAGGACAGCCAGGGCAACTACATCATCGGTTTCACCGGCCCGGCCGTTACCGTGCCCGCCGGCGCCCAGGGCGAGACCGGCGCCACGCTGTATGCCGGTCCGAAGAGCCAGGACAAGCTGGAAGAGTTGTCGCCGGGCCTGCGTCTGACGGTCGACTACGGCATTCTCTGGTTCATCGCCCAGCCGATCTTCTGGCTGCTGCAGAACATCCACGCCCTGCTCGGCAACTGGGGCTGGTCGATCATCGTCCTGACCATCGTCATCAAGCTGGCGTTCTTCCCGCTGTCGGCGGCCAGCTACCGGTCCATGGCGCGCATGCGCGCCGTCTCGCCGAAGATGCAGGCGCTGAAGGAACAGTTCGGTGACGATCGCCAGAAGATGTCCCAGGCGATGATGGAGCTGTACAAGAAGGAGAAGATCAATCCGCTGGGTGGCTGTCTGCCGATCCTGGTGCAGATGCCGGTGTTCCTGGCCCTGTACTGGGTGCTGCTGGAAAGCGTGGAGATGCGCCAGGCGCCCTGGATGTTCTGGATCACCGACCTGTCGATCAAGGATCCGTACTTCATCCTGCCGATCATCATGGGCGTGACCATGTTCATTCAGCAGCAGCTCAACCCGACTCCGCCGGACCCCATGCAGGCTCGGGTGATGAAGCTGTTGCCGATCATCTTCACCTTCTTCTTCCTCTGGTTCCCTGCCGGTCTGGTGCTGTACTGGGTGGTCAACAACATCCTGTCCATCGCCCAGCAGTGGTACATTACGCGGCAGATCGAGGCCGGGGCGAAACCCGCCTGACGCCTTGCCCGCCCATGCAGAACGCCCCTTGATTGGGGCGTTTTGCTATCCGTCGCCCAGAAAGGAGGCCGCATGATCCCAGCTCGCGACACCATCGCCGCCATCGCCACCGCTCCCGGCCGGGGAGGCGTGGGCATCGTCCGTGTATCCGGCCCCCGCGCCAGGGCAATCGCCATAACCCTCAGCGGTCGCGAACCGACGCCGCGTCATGCTCATTACGGCCCATTCCATGCGGACGATGGCGAAGTCATCGACGAGGGGCTGCTGCTGTTTTTCCCCGGCCCTCATTCGTTCACCGGCGAGGATGTGCTGGAACTGCACGGCCATGGCGGCCCGGTGGTGCTGGACATGCTGCTGCAGCGCTGTGTCGAGCTGGGTGTGCGCCTGGCCAGACCTGGCGAATTCAGCGAGCGTGCATTCCTCAACGACAAGCTCGACCTGGCCCAGGCCGAGGCCATTGCCGACCTGATCGAGGCCAGCTCTGCCCAGGCTGCACGCAACGCGGTCCGCTCGCTGCAGGGCGAATTCTCACGGCGCGTGCACCAGCTGACCGAACGGCTGATCCAGCTACGCATCTACGTCGAGGCGGCGATCGATTTTCCGGAGGAGGAGATCGACTTCCTCGCCGACGGCCATGTGCTGGCGCAACTGGACGGGGTCCGTACGGAGTTATCCACAGTGTTGCGCGAGGCGGGGCAGGGCGCCCTGTTGCGCGATGGCATGACCGTGGTCATCGCGGGTCGTCCCAACGCCGGCAAATCCAGTCTGCTCAACGCATTGGCGGGGCGCGAGGCGGCCATCGTCACCGATATTGCCGGTACGACCCGTGACGTTCTGCGCGAGCACATCCTCATCGACGGCATGCCGCTGCACGTGGTGGATACCGCCGGCCTGCGCGACACCGAGGATCAGGTCGAACGTATCGGCGTACAACGTGCCCTGAGCGCCATCGGCGAAGCCGATCGCATCCTTCTGGTGGTCGATGCCAGCGCCCCCGAAGCCAGCGATCCTTCGGCGCTGTGGCCGGAATTTCTCGATTTCAGTCCAGAGCCGGGCAAGGTCACGCTGATCCGCAACAAGGCCGACCTGACCGGGGAGGCCATCGTGCTGCGCTGCGATAACGACGGCCAGGCCACGCTCAGCCTGTGCGCGCGCAGTGGGGAAGGGCTGGAACTGCTGCGCGAGCATCTCAAGCACTGCATGGGCTACGAGCAGACCGCCGAAAGCAGCTTCAGCGCGCGTCGTCGGCACCTCGACGCGCTGCGTCTGGCCGACGAGCATCTGCGGCACGGGCATGACCAGCTGACGCTGGCCGGAGCCGGCGAGTTGCTGGCTGAGGACCTGCGTCTGGCCCAGCAGGCGCTTGGCGAAATCACCGGCGCCTTCAGCTCCGACGACCTGCTCGGCCGCATCTTCTCGAGCTTCTGCATAGGCAAGTAACAATTGCACGAGCGTGTGCGGCGCCTCGCCCACACGGTCGCTCCATCGCCTTCGCGACAAACCGCCGGCAGCCGTCTGGCCCGCGGCAGACGGCGCTTGCGCAGCCTTTGCCGGTGCCCTCCCATCGCCCTCCTATCTCTTGGCATGCGTCTGGCCAGGGGCTTGCCGCTGCGCCTGACATAGCTGGTAACAGCGCCCGACGCATCGTTTGAACTACCTTTGCTATCAAAACACGCGCTACCAGCTCAGCCGTTTCCAGCAATCCACGACAAGAGGATGGCGCCGTGCTTGCTGCACTGCTCGTTTCATTCCTGGGAGCGATCCTCGCCAGGTTCATCGTCAGCCGCACCTATCCCTATGGAGGATGGGTCGCTGCGCTGCTGCCGGCCGGCCTGTTCCTCTACTTCCTGGCACTGGGGGCGAACCTCGGCGAGACCGGCGCCATCAGCGAGACCCTTGAATGGGTACCGGCGCTGGGCATTTCGCTGAGCCTCCGCCTGGATGGCTTCGCCCTGCTGTTCGTCCTGCTGATCACCGGCATCGGGACGCTGGTGACGATCTACGCGGGCGCCTATTTTTCGCACTCCTCGCCTGCCGAAGCCGCACGCTTTCTGACGCTGATCCTGCTGTTCATGACGGCCATGCTCGGTACGGTGCTGTCCGACAATCTGGTGGTAATGTTCGTTTTCTGGGAAGCCACCAGCCTGCTGTCGTTCATGCTGATCGGTTTCAATTCCAGCCGGCCGGAGGCGCGCAAGGCCGCCCTGCAGTCACTGGTGGTAACCGGCGGTGGAGGGCTGGCGCTGTTCGCCGGCATCCTGCTGATCGGCATCACCCTGGGCACTTTCTCGCTGTCGGAAGTGGCCGGGCGTGCACCGGAGCTGCTGGCCAGCCCGCTGGCCGTACCGGCGATGATCCTGATCATGCTCGGTGCCTTCACCAAGTCGGCGCAGCTGCCCTTCCATTTCTGGCTGCCCCAGGCGATGGAGGCCCCGGCGCCTGCCTCGGCCTTCCTGCACTCGGCGACCATGGTCAAGCTTGGCGTGTATCTGCTGGCGCGCTTCGACCTGGTCTTTGGCGGCATACCGGCATTCGGCACCACGCTGGTCATCGTCGGCAGCCTGACCATGCTGGTGGCGGCGGTGCGAGCACTGTCCACCGATGGCTTCAAGGAAGTCCTGGCGCACTCCACCGTGGGGTCGCTGGGGGTGCTGGTGATGCTGATCGGTCTGGATGGCGACTACTCGGTGACCGCGATGATCGCCTTCATCATTGCGCACGCGCTGTACAAGGCGGCCCTGTTCTTCTGCGCCGGCACCACCATCCATGCCGTGGGCGAGGGGCGCCTTAGCCTGATCGGCGGGCTGGCCCGGCGTCTGCCGATGACCACCCTGGCAGCCGGCATGGCAGCGATCTCCATGGCCGGACTGCCGCCGACGCTGGGCTTCATCACCAAGGAATACCTGTTCGAGAGCCAGCTCAATGCCTCCTTCGGCTGGGTGGTGGTGGCCGTGGCGGTGCTGGTCAATGCGGTGTTCGCGGCGATCGCCGGGGTGGCAGCGATTCGGCCCTATTACCTGGGCAAGGCGCGCAGCGAGGTGCACCATCCGGAGACCCCAGGCCTGTACCTCGGCCCACTGGTGCTCGGCGGCCTGGGTTTTCTGTTCGGCCTGGCGCCGGATTTCCTGCTCACCGGGCTGATCCAGCCGGCCAACGATGTGCTCGTCGGTCATACGGTAGACCTGTCGTTCTCGCTCTGGCACGGCTTTACGCCAATGCTCGCACTGAGCGCGACCGTGGTCGCCTTCGCCGGCGGTCTGCTCGCCTACTGGCATCGCATCCACTATGCGCTGTCGTTGAACACGGGGCTGAAGCGCAGCCTCGGCGATGCCGGCTACAACGCCGTGTTCACCGGTACCTTGCGCCTGGCCGAACGCTGTACGCGGCTCCTGCAGAACGGCGACCAGCATCGCTACACCGCCACGGTCGCAACGGCCGTCCTGCTGATCATCGGCTACGGCGTGCTGGCCAGCGGCACGCGGCCGGTCTTCAGTCTGAGCGGCGGACGATTCGACCTGCCTACCGCCGTGGTGCTCCTGATGATGTGCCTGGGTGCGCTGGCCGCCACGCGTACACCGTCGTTGCTGCGCGCGATGATCGCGGTCGGTGTGGTGGGCTTCGGCTCGGCGCTGATCTTCCTGCTCAACGGCGCGCCGGACGTGGCACTCACTCAGTTCTCGGTGGAGGTGCTGCTGGTACTGATCCTGGTGGCGCTGCTGCTCCGGGTGCCGGAGCGTACGGCTTCGACCCGCCGGCCGCGGGAGAAACGCCTGGATATCCTGCTCTCGGTGGGTTTTGCGCTGGTGGTGTTCGTCGCCCTGGCTGCCACCGTGGCGCTGCCGCTGGACGGCCGCATCTCCGAATTCTATGCCGCCACCAGCTACCTGGAGGCGCACGGTCGCAACGTGGTCAACGTGGTGCTGGTGGACTACCGCGCCATCGACACCCTCGGCGAGGTGGTGGTGGTGGCGTTCGCCGCCATTAGCGTGTGGGGCCTGTTGCGCGCGCTGCCACGGCGGAGGGACTCACGATGAATTCACTGATCTTCGCCGCCTTCTCGCGGATTCTCTTCAGCGTGATGCTGGTGGTCTCGGTCTATGTGCTCTACCGCGGACACAACGAGCCGGGTGGCGGCTTCGTCGGCGGGCTGATCGCCGCCGCCGGCTTCGCCACCCTGGCGCTCGCCCGCGGGGTCGAGGTGGCGCGCGCGACGCTGCGCTTCGAGCCCATGACGGTGATCGGCTTCGGCATCCTCGCCGCGCTGCTCAGCGGCCTGCCGGGGCTGTGGCTGGACGGCTCCTTCCTGACCCACCAGTGGCTGGTCCTTGGCAATTTCCACCTGGGCACCACGCTGCTGTTCGATATCGGCGTGTACCTGGTGGTGCTCGGCGGCATCCTTTCCCTGATCCTGCGCTTCTACGAGGACCTCTGACATGCACCTGCTCTTCGCACTGAGCATTGCCGTGCTCGCCGGCTGCAGCCTCTACCTCATCCTGTCGCGGCACATCGTCCGTGTGCTGCTGGGCGTGACCATGCTCTCGGCGGCGATCAACCTGGTGATCTTCTTCGCCGGCCGCATCGTCACCAACACGCCGGCTGTGATCCGCGCCGGGGAGAGCAGCCTGCCCGCCGATGCGGCCAATCCGCTGCCGCAGGCGCTGGTACTCACGGCCATCGTCATCGGCTTCTCGCTGACTGCTTTCTTCGCCGCCCTGGCGCTGCAGACCTATCGTCGCCTGGGCAGCGTGGACCTGCGGCAGATCGATGCGGCTGAACGGCTGGGTTCGCCCACCTCCGCAGGCAAGGATCGCCCATGACAGGATTTCTGACGCTGCACGCACCACTCTGGCCGGTCCTGCTGCCGATTCTCGGTGCTGGGCTGGCAGCCTGCCTGTGGAAAAGTCGTCGCGCCCAGCGTCTGGTCAGCGCCCTGTGCATAACCCTGCTGCTGGCTGCTTCGCTGCTGTTGCTCGTTGCAGTGTATCGCGAGGGGATTCTGGCGATCCGCTTCGGCGACTGGGCGGCGCCGTTCGGCATAGTCTTCGTCGCCGATGCCCTGGCGGCAGCGATGGTGGCGATCACCGGAATTCTGGCCGCCGCGGTGATGACCTTCGGTCTGGCTGACATCCGCCGTCGCGAGGAGCGGGCCGGCTTCCACCCCCTGCTGCTGGGCATGCTCGCCGGCGTCAACGGGGCCTTCCTCACCGGCGACATCTTCAACCTCTATGTGTGGTTCGAGGTAATGCTGATCACCGCGATGGGCCTCCTGGCCATCGGCCGCAACCGCGCGCAGCTCGATGCGACGGTGCGCTACGCGATCCTCAACCTGTTCTCCACGCTGCTTTTCCTCACCGGCGTGGCACTGCTCTACGGGGCGACCGGCACGCTGAACATGGCGGATCTCGCGCGGGTGCTGCCGCAGACCGAACCCTCGATCAACCTGACCCTGTCGGCCCTGCTGCTGCTCTGCGGCTTCGGCATCAAGGCCGGTTACTTTCCGCTGTTCTTCTGGTTGCCGGCGTCCTACCACACCGCGTCGATCACCGTTTCGGCGATCTTCGCCGGGCTGCTGACCAAGGTAGGGGTGTACGCCTGCCTACGCGTGTTCACCCTGATCTTCAGCGTCGAGGACAGCGGCATCCGCGAGATCGTCGCCGTGCTGGCCGCCGGCACCATGCTGTTCGGCGTGTTCGGCGCGGCGGTGCAGTGGGACGTCAGGCGCATTCTCTCGTTCCACATCGTCAGCCAGATCGGCTACATGCTGCTCGGGCTGGCGATCTCCACCCAGGCGGCCCTGACCGGAGCGATCTTCTACATCCTGCATCACATCATCGTGAAGGCGAACCTGTTCCTCCTTGCCGGAGCGATCCACCGCGCCAGCGGCACCTTCGACCTGCGCAAGAGCGGGGGGCTGATGTACCGCAACCCGCTGCTGGCGGCACTGTTCCTGATCCCGGCCTTGTCGCTGGCCGGCTTGCCGCCGCTGTCGGGGTTCTGGGCCAAGTTCCTGGTGATCGATGCCACCTTCCGCGCTGGCGAGCACTGGCTGGCGGGGCTGGCCCTGTTCGTCGGCCTGCTGACGCTCTATTCGATGACCAAGATCTGGATGGAGGCGTTCTGGAAGAAGCCAGTGCTGCCAAGGACCGAGGCCCGCCGGGTGCCCTTGCCGATGCTGCTGGCGATCGCCGCGCTCGGCACGCTGACCCTGGCGATCGGCTTCATGCCGCAACCGCTGATCCTCTTTTCGCAAACCGCGGCGGCGGCGCTGCTGGAGCCGGCCGCGTACCTGTCGGCAGTGCTGCCGTCCGCGTCGATTCCGGAGGCCCGCCCATGAATACCGGCTTGCTGCGTCGTGTGGTGGATGTCGTCGAATTGCTCGGCATCTATTTCTACGAGCTGATCGTGTCCTCCGTGACGGTGGCTCGCGCGGCCTTCGCTCGGGAGCCGCGCATGCACAGCTCGATCATCGCCGTGCCAATCGCGCTGCGAACCGATATGGGCATCGCCGTGCTGGCCAGCCTGGTCTCGCTGACGCCGGGCAACTGCGCGCTGCACGTCAGTGCCGATCGCCGTCTGCTCTACGTGCACGCCCTGGATGGGCGGACGCCGGAGCAGATCATCGCGTCGATCCAGCAGGTCTTCGAACGCCGCATCGCCCGTATCGAAAGGTGGTGAGCATGATCGAAACACTGTTGGTTCTCGTCATGCTGCCACTAGGAGTGACGCTCTGGCGGATGATCGTCGCCCGCACACTGGTCGATCGGGTGGTTGCACTGGACATGCTCACCGGCGTGGGCGTGGCCATCGCCGCGCTGGTGGCGGCCATGACCGGGCGCCGTGAGTTTCTCGATGTGGGGTTCGGCCTCGGCCTGATCGGATTCGTCGGCACCTGTGCCTTCGCCGTATTCATCATGCGCAAGGGGAAAAAAGAACAATGATCGACTTTATCGCCGTGGTGGTCATGCTCGCCGGCGTGGTCTTCCTGTTCGCTGCCATGCTCGGGCTGCTGCGCTTTGCCGACCCGCTGCAACGCATTCACGCCACCACCAAGTCCGGCACGGTGGGCGCCGGGCTGATTCTGCTCGGCGTGATGATACACATGGGCGACGCACAGGCCGTGTTCATTGGCTCGGCCACATTGATCTTCCTCATGCTGACCATTCCCATCGCCGGCCACCTGCTCGGCCGTGCCGCCTATATGTCGGGCGCGCGGCTCGACGGCCTACACGGGGAAGATGCCCTGCATGGCGTGCTTGATCGCAGCCCGGTAACGCTGGATGAGTGGCTTGAAAGAAGCGATCCGCCCAGAGCCGACAAAGAACCCTGAGGTCGATTCACTGTTGCCCACGGACTTCCCTAAGGTCTGTTGATAACCCTCCTTCGGCTCGGTAGATAAGCGCGGGGCATACCCTCTGGATAACGTCCCCTGTGCACAGTTCACTCTGTTATCAACAGCCCGCGCACTTGATCCACACCGGTATCGCGCAGGCGGAGCACAGCCTTATCCATCGTTGGAGCTCTTGAGAACAGTGGGCTCTGTATCTTTATCCACAGATAACTGCTTCACCATTAGTAAACATATCTACAAGCTCTTTTATATTTTCTTTTCTTTTTTCTGTTCTATTCGGCTGCCAACCCTCCGTTGATCAAATTTTGCCCAAGGCGCTTCTTTCAGCCTGGGTAAGTCTCTATACTTGGCCGTTTTTCCAGACCAGCCCACAAGGCACGAGGTGCACGTGGATTTCCCATCCCGTTTCGATGTGATCGTGATCGGCGGCGGCCATGCCGGTACCGAAGCGGCACTGGCTGCAGCACGCATGGGGGTCAAGACCCTGCTGCTCACTCACAATGTGGAAACCCTGGGCCAGATGAGCTGCAACCCGGCCATCGGCGGCATCGGCAAGAGTCATCTGGTCAAGGAAATCGACGCCCTGGGTGGCGCCATGGCCGTTGCTACCGACAAGGGCGGCATCCAGTTCCGTGTGCTCAACAGCCGCAAGGGCCCAGCTGTACGGGCAACCCGCGCACAGGCTGATCGCGTGCTTTACAAGGCGGCCATTCGAGAGCTACTGGAAAACCAGCCGAACCTGTGGATATTTCAGCAGGCCGCTGATGACCTGATCGTTGAGCAGAACGAGGTGCGCGGCGTCGTTACCCAAATGGGGCTGCGCTTTCTTGCAACGTCCGTGGTGTTGACCACTGGAACCTTCCTCGGCGGACTTATCCACATTGGGCTGCAGAATTATTCAGGGGGCCGTGCTGGCGATCCGCCTTCGATCACACTGGCCAAGCGTCTGCGCGAGTTGCCGCTGCGCGTCGGCCGGCTGAAGACCGGCACGCCGCCGCGCATCGACGGCCGTTCGGTGGACTTCTCGCAGATGACCGAGCAGCCCGGCGACACGCCGCTGCCGGTGATGTCCTTTCTCGGCTGCCGAGAGCAGCATCCGCCGCAGGTCAGCTGCTGGATCACCCACACCAACGCGCGCACCCACGAGATCATCGCCGCCAACCTCGATCGCTCGCCGATGTATTCCGGCGTCATCGAAGGCGTGGGGCCTCGCTATTGCCCGTCCATCGAGGACAAGATCCATCGCTTCGCCGACAAGGACAGCCATCAGGTGTTTCTCGAGCCGGAAGGCCTGACCACCCATGAGCTGTACCCCAACGGCATCTCCACCTCGCTGCCGTTCGACGTGCAGTTGCAGATCGTGCAGAGCATCCGTGGCATGGAGAATGCGCACATCGTGCGGCCGGGCTACGCCATCGAATACGACTATTTCGATCCGCGTGATCTCAAGTACAGCCTGGAGACCAAGGTCATTGGCGGGCTGTTCTTTGCCGGGCAGATCAATGGCACCACCGGTTACGAAGAGGCCGGCGCCCAGGGGCTGCTCGCCGGCGCCAACGCCGCCTTGCGCGCACAGGGCAAGGACAGCTGGTGCCCGCGGCGTGATGAGGCCTACCTCGGCGTGCTGGTCGATGACCTGATCACCCTTGGCACGCAGGAGCCGTATCGCATGTTCACCTCGCGCGCCGAGTACCGGCTGATCCTGCGCGAGGACAATGCCGACCTGCGCCTGACCGAGAAGGGCCGCGAGCTCGGCCTGGTGGATGACGCCCGCTGGGCGGCGTTCTGCGCCAAGCGCGAGGGCATCGAGCGCGAGGAACAGCGTCTGAAGAACAGCTGGGTGCGCCCGGGCACGCCGCAAGGCGATGCCATCGCCGAGCGCTTCGGCAGCCCGCTGGCCCGCGAGTACAACCTGCTCAATCTGCTCGCTCGTCCCGAAATCGATTATCAGAGCCTGATCGAACTGACCGGGCCGGGCGAACCGGATCCGCAGGTCGCCGAGCAGGTCGAGATCAAGACCAAGTACGCCGGTTACATCGAGCGGCAGCAGGACGAGATCGAGAAGCTGCGTGCCAGCGAGAACGTGGCACTGCCCGCGGACCTCGACTACGCGACGATTTCCGGCCTGTCCAAGGAGATCCAGCACAAGCTCGGCCAGGCGCGCCCGCAGACCCTCGGTCAGGCCTCGCGAATCCCCGGCGTCACGCCGGCGGCCGTGTCCCTGCTGATGATCCACCTGAAGAAGCGCAGCGCCGGTCAGCAGCTGGAGCAGAGCGCCTGATGAGTCTGGTCAGTGAATCCCATGCGGAAGAACTCGTACGCGGGGCCGGGCAGCTCGGCATTCCCCTGGACGACCGCCAGCAACGACTGCTGCTGGCCTACCTGGCGCTGCTGATCAAGTGGAACAAGGCCTATAACCTGACCGCCGTGCGCGATCCGGACGAGATGGTCTCGCGCCATCTGCTCGACAGCCTGAGCGTGGTGCCTTTCGTGGCCGAAGGCGGTCGCAATTGGCTGGACGTCGGCAGCGGCGGCGGCATGCCCGGCGTGCCGCTGGCGATCATGTTTCCCGAACGGGCGTTCACCCTGCTGGACTCGAACGGCAAGAAGACACGTTTCCTCACCCAGGTGAAGCTGGAGCTGAAACTGGCCAATCTTGAGGTGGTGCACGCTCGCGTCGAGCAGTTCCAGCCCTCCATCGCCTTTGACGGCATTACCTCGCGCGCCTTCAGCTCGCTGGAGGACTTCGCCAGCTGGACCCGCCATCTGGGCAATGCCGAAACCCGCTGGCTGGCCATGAAGGGCGTGCAGCCAGATGACGAGTTGCAGCGCCTGCCCGAGGACTTCCGTCTCGATGCCTGTCACGTGCTCAAGGTTCCCGGTTGCCAAGGCCAGCGCCATCTGTTGATACTGCGCCGCACTTCATGACCCGGACAGACACTGACCATGGCTAAAGTCTTCGCCATTGCCAACCAGAAAGGCGGTGTCGCCAAGACCACCACCTGCATCAATCTGGCCGCTTCGCTGGTCGCCACGCGCCGTCGGGTGCTGCTGATCGACCTCGATCCCCAGGGCAATGCCACCACCGGCAGCGGTGTGGACAAGCTCGGCCTGGAATACTCGATCTACGACGTCCTGATCGGCGAATGCAGCCTGGTTGATGCCATGCAGTTCTCCGAGCACGGCGGCTACCAGCTGCTGCCGGCCAACCGCGACCTGACGGCGGCCGAGGTGGCCCTGCTCAATCTGCCGGCGAAGGAAAAGCGCCTGCGCGAAGCGCTGGCCCCGGTACGCGAGAACTACGACTACATTCTCATCGACTGTCCGCCGTCGCTGTCGATGCTGACCATCAACGCGCTGGCGGCCGCCGATGGCGTGATCATCCCCATGCAGTGCGAGTACTACGCGCTCGAGGGTTTGTCCGATCTGGTCAACTCGATCCAGCGCATCGGTCAGGCACTCAATCCGAGTCTGAAGATCGAAGGTCTGCTGCGCACCATGTACGACCCGCGCAGCAGCCTGACCAACGACGTTTCCGAACAGCTCAAGGCGCATTTCGGCGACAAGCTGTACGACACCGTGATTCCGCGCAACGTACGGCTCGCCGAAGCCCCCAGCCACGGCATGCCGGCGCTGGTCTACGACAAGCAATCCAAGGGTGCCCTGGCCTATCTAGCCCTGGCCGGCGAACTGTCGCGACGCCAGCGCCAGTCGGCTCGTGGCGCTCTCGCATAAGGACTACTCATGGCGACCAAGAAAAGAGGTCTAGGACGGGGACTCGATGCCCTGCTCGGCGGCGCCAGTGTCTCGGCGATGCAGGAAGAGGCCGCCAAGGTCGACACCCGCGAACTGCAACAGTTACCGCTGGAGCTGGTTCAGCGCGGCAAGTATCAGCCCCGTCGCGACATGGATCCGCAGGCGCTGGAAGAACTGGCGCAGTCGATCCGCAATCACGGCGTGATGCAGCCTATCGTCGTGCGTCCGGTCGAGGGCGGCCGCTACGAGATCATCGCCGGCGAGCGACGCTGGCGCGCCAGCCAGCAGGCCGGCCTGGAACGTGTGCCGGCGCTGGTTCGCGAGGTTCCGGACGAAGCCGCCATCGCCATGGCGCTGATCGAGAACATCCAGCGCGAGGATCTCAACCCGATCGAAGAAGCGGTGGCCTTGCAGCGGCTGCAGCAGGAATTCCAGCTCACTCAGCAGCAGGTGGCCGATGCCGTGGGCAAGTCGCGGGTCTCGGTGAGCAACCTGCTGCGCCTGATCGCCCTGCCCGAGGAAATCAAGACGCTGCTGTCCCATGGCGATCTGGAAATGGGGCACGCCCGCGCCTTGCTTGGTTTGCCGGCTGACCAGCAGGTCGAGGGCGCGCGGCATGTTGTCGCACGTGGGCTGACGGTCCGCCAGACCGAAGCCCTGGTACGCCAATGGCTGAGCAGCAAGGAAAAGCCGAAGGCCGAGGTCAAGATCGATCCCGATATCAGCCGTCTGGAACAGCGTCTGGCGGAACGCCTGGGCTCGCCGGTGCAGATCAAGCATGGGCAGAAGGGCAAAGGCCAGCTGGTGATTCGCTACAGTTCCCTGGATGAATTGCAGGGCGTTCTGGCGCACATTCGTTGATACAAAATGTTTGTAGTGCCGGTCGGAAAATACTACCGGAGAGTTGAACCCCGGCTGGCCTGCTCCTATACTCGCCGCGCTTTTTTGACTGCGGACAATTATTTACGCGGCCCGCTGCAGTGATGGAATTCAGGTGAACATACGCAACAAGACACCCTTCCATCGCCTCCCGGCTTTCCGCGTATTGCTGATGCAGGCGATGGTCGTGGTAGCGACCGCTGTGTCATGTGGCCTGGTATTTGGTATGGTCGCCGGCTACTCCGCGCTTTGCGGCGGTCTGATTGCACTGTCGGCGAACGTGTATTTCGCGTACAAGGCCTTTCGTTACTTTGGCGCACGTTCGACCCGGGCAATCATCCAGTCCTTCTGGTCTGGCGAGATGGGTAAACAGATTCTGGCAGCAGCGCTGTTTGCGTTGGTGTTCGTGGGAGTGAAACCGCTGGAACCGATCGCCTTGTTTGCCGGCTATCTGCTGGTGCTGGGTGTTGGAGCAAGCGCGCTCCTGCTGATGAAAAACAATCCGAAGCATTGAGCATTGAGGCGTTTATGGCGAGTACCCCCGCTGAATATATCCAGCATCACCTGCAAAACCTCACCTACGGCAAGCTGCCAGCGGGTTACGAGCGTGCTGATGGCTCCATTCTCGATCAGGCCACCTGGACCATCGCCCAGACCGGCGCCGAAGCGCGCGACATGGGCTTCATGGCCGTCCACCTGGATACCCTCGGCTGGTCGCTGCTGATGGGCGCCATCTTCATCCTGCTGTTCCGCAGCGCTGCCAAAGCCGCCACTGCCGGCGTACCGGGCAAGCTGCAGAATCTGGTCGAAATGTGCGTCGAGTTCGTCGAAGGCGTGGTCAAGGACACCTTCCACGGCCGCAACCCGCTGATCGCTCCGCTGGCGCTGACCATCTTCGTCTGGGTGTTCCTGATGAACAGCCTGAAGTGGATTCCAGTGGACTACATTCCGGGCATCGCTCATCTGCTGGGCCTGCCGGCGTTCAAGATCGTCCCGACCGCCGACCCGAATGGTACCTTCGGTCTGTCGCTCGGCGTGTTCATCCTGATCCTGTTTTACAGCTTCAAGGTCAAGGGCTTCGGCGGTTTCACCAAAGAACTGGCGTTCACCCCGTTCAACCACTGGTCGCTGGTGCCGTTCAACCTGTTCCTGGAAATCCTCGGTTTGCTGACCAAGCCGCTCAGCCTCGCGCTGCGTCTGTTCGGCAACATGTACGCCGGTGAGGTGGTGTTCATCCTCATCGCGCTGCTGCCGTTCTACGTGCAGTGGACCCTGAATGTGCCCTGGGCGATCTTCCACATCCTGGTGATCCCGCTTCAGGCGTTCATTTTCATGGTTCTGACCGTGGTGTACCTGAGTTCTGCCCATGAAGACCATGGGCACGCCGAGCTCACGCCTTAACAGCTGAACCGTTACAACCGTTTCGTTTTACCCAAAACCTTAACCCCCCTTAGCTTCAGGAGCTTTACATGGAACTCGTCTACATCGCCGCCTCTATCATGATCGGTCTGGGTGCCCTGGGTACCGGCATCGGCTTCGCCCTGCTGGGTGGCAAACTGCTGGAATCCACTGCTCGTCAGCCCGAGCTGGCTCCTCAGCTGCAAACCAAGACCTTCCTGATGGCCGGTCTGCTCGACGCCGTACCGATGATCGGCGTTGGTATCGCGATGTACCTCATCTTCGTTGTCGCCGGTTAATCACTTTCCGGTTTGAGATGGGGTTCGCCGGGCGAGCCCCGTCGCCGTGGATTGACTCCCGCGTTGAACGAGATAGCACGAGGTAAATCGCTGTGAACATTAACTTGACGCTGTTCGGTCAAACGCTCGCCTTCGCTATCTTCGTCTGGTTCTGTATGAAGCTCGTCTGGCCGCCAATCACGGCAGCCATGGCAGCGCGCCAGAAGAAGATCGCCGAAGGACTGGATGCGGCAGGCCGTGCGCAGCAGGACCTGAAACTGGCTCAGGACAAGGTGTCCCACACCCTCCGCGAGACCAAGGAGCAGGCAGCCCAGATCATCGAGCAGGCGAACAAGCACGCCAACGCGATCATCGAGGAAGCCAAGCAGCAGGCACGTGTGGAAGGCGAGCGACTGGTCGCCGGCGCCCGCGCCGAGATCGAACAGGAAGTGAACCGTGCCAGGGACCAACTGCGCAGCCAGGTAGCGGCTCTTGCCGTCGCCGGTGCAGAGAAGATCCTGGAGTCCCAGGTGGACGCCAAGGTACACAACGAACTGGTCGAAAAACTGGCCTCCCAACTCTAAGCGAGGCAAGCGATGATCAATACCCAGACGCTTGCTCGGCCTTACGCGAAAGCCGCTTTCGAGTTTGCCAGCGCCGCAGGACAGACCGATTCCTGGTCGAAAATGCTGAACCTGGCCGCCGTCGCTGTTGAAGTCTCAGAAGTCGCAGCGTTGCTGAACGATCCCCGTCTGACCAGCGAGAGCAAGGTCCAGGCGCTGGTACGCGTACTTGGTGACGATGCCGACGAAGCGTTCCGCAACTACGTTCAGACCCTTGGCGAAAACGATCGCCTGTCGGTCCTGCCGACCGTATGGGAGCTGTACGAGGACATCAAGGCGCAAGCCGAGAAAACGCTCGGGGCAGAAGTTGAAACCGCCTTCGAGCTCAGCAACGCGCAACTCCAAACTTTGGCTGCCGCCCTGTCGAAGCGGCTAGATCGCACCGTCAACCTCCAGCAGGTCGTGAATCCTGCTCTGATCGGCGGCGTGTTGATTCGCGCCGGTGACGTGGTTGTCGACGGTTCGGTCCGCGGCAAACTGAGCCAGTTGGCCGAATCGTTGAAATCCTGATTTGAGGGTCATGGCATGCAGCAACTGAATCCTTCCGAGATTAGTGAAATCATCAAGCAGCGCATCGAGAAATCGAATGTCGCTGCTCAAGCCCGTAACGAGGGCACCGTCGTCAGCGTTTCTGACGGTATCGTACGCATCTACGGTCTGGCCGACGTCATGTACGGCGAGATGATCGAGTTCCCTGGCGGCATCTTCGGCATGGCACTGAACCTGGAGCAAGACTCCGTAGGTGCCGTGGTTCTGGGTAACTACCTGGGCCTGACCGAAGGCATGAGCGCCAAGTGCACCGGCCGTATCCTCGAAGTTCCTGTTGGTCCGGAACTGCTGGGTCGCGTGGTCGATGCGCTGGGCAACCCGATCGACGGCAAGGGCCCGATCAATGCCCAGGCCACCGACGCGGTCGAGAAAGTCGCGCCTGGCGTGATCTGGCGTAAGTCGGTCGACCAGCCGGTGCAGACCGGTTACAAGTCGGTCGACGCCATGATCCCGGTAGGCCGTGGCCAGCGTGAGCTGATCATCGGTGACCGTCAGATCGGTAAGACCGCCCTGGCCATCGACGCCATCATCAACCAGAAGAACAGCGGCATCCGCTGCGTCTACGTGGCTATCGGTCAGAAGCAGTCGACCATCGCCAACGTAGTGCGCAAGCTGGAAGAGCACGGTGCCCTGCAGAACACCATCGTGGTGGCTGCTTCGGCTTCCGAGTCCGCTGCGCTGCAGTACCTGGCTCCGTACGCCGGCTGCACCATGGGCGAGTACTTCCGCGACCGCGGCGAAGACGCACTGATCGTCTATGACGATCTGTCCAAGCAGGCCGTGGCCTACCGCCAGATTTCCCTGCTGCTGCGCCGTCCGCCGGGACGTGAAGCCTACCCGGGCGACGTGTTCTATCTCCACAGCCGTCTGCTGGAGCGCGCTTCCCGCGTTTCCGAAGAGTACGTCGAGAAGTTCACCAACGGTGCTGTGACTGGCAAGACCGGTTCCCTGACCGCTCTGCCGATCATTGAAACCCAGGCTGGCGACGTTTCCGCGTTCGTTCCGACCAACGTGATTTCCATCACCGACGGTCAGATCTTCCTGGAATCGGCCATGTTCAACGCAGGCATCCGTCCGGCCGTCAACGCCGGTATTTCGGTATCCCGCGTGGGTGGTGCGGCGCAGACCAAGATCGTCAAGAAGCTGTCCGGTGGTATCCGTACCGCACTGGCTCAGTACCGTGAACTGGCTGCATTCGCCCAGTTCGCTTCCGACCTGGACGAAGCGACCCGCAAGCAGCTGGAGCATGGTCAGCGCGTTACCGAGCTGATGAAGCAGAAGCAGTACGCGCCGATGTCCATCGCCGACATGTCCCTGTCCCTGTATGCCGCCGAGCGTGGCTATCTGGCGGACGTGGAAGTGGCCAAGGTTGGCGCCTTCGAGCAGGCCCTGATCGCCTTCTTCAACCGCGAATTCGCCGACCTGATGGCGAAGATCAACGTGAAGGGCGACTTCAACGACGAAATCGACGCTGGCCTGAAGGCTGGTATCGAGAAGTTCAAGGCCACGCAGAGCTGGTAAGCCGCAGCGGGAGCCGCAAGGCTCCCGCCTGCTAACCCGATAGGTGTCAAATGGCAGGCGCAAAAGAGATTCGCAGCAAGATTGCGAGCATCAAAAGCACGCAGAAGATCACCAGCGCCATGGAAAAGGTGGCGGTCAGCAAGATGCGCAAGGCACAGATGCGCATGGCTGCCAGCCGCCCTTATGCGGAGCGGATCCGGCAGGTAATCGGCCATCTGGCCTACGCCAACCCGGAATACCGTCACCCGTTCATGGTGGAGCGTCCGGTCAAGCGTGTCGGCTATATCGTCGTGTCTACTGATCGTGGTCTGTGCGGTGGCCTGAACATCAACCTGTTCAAGGTCCTGATCAAGAACATGAAGGAGTGGCACGACCAGAAGGTCGAAGTCGACCTCTGCGTGATCGGCAACAAGGGCGCGAGCTTCTTCCGCAGCTTCGGCGGCAACGTCGTAGCAGCGATCGGCAACCTCGGCGAAGAGCCATCGATCAACGATCTGATCGGCAGCGTCAAGGTCATGCTGGACGGCTTCCACGAGGGCCGTATCGATCGCTTGTACCTGGTATCCAACAAGTTCATCAACACCATGACCCAGAAGCCGACGCTCGATCAGCTGCTGCCCCTGGCTGCAGACGACAGTGCCGAGCCGGTGAAGAAAGGTCAGTGGGACTACCTCTACGAGCCGGACGCCCAGCAGCTGCTGGATGCCCTGCTGGTTCGTTTCATCGAGTCCCAGGTCTATCAGGCCGTGGTTGAGAACGGCGCAGCCGAACAGGCCGCGCGGATGATTGCCATGAAGAACGCAACCGACAACGCCGGTGAGCTGATCAGCGACCTGCAACTGGTCTACAACAAGGCCCGTCAGGCTGCGATCACTCAGGAAATTTCGGAAATCGTCGGCGGCGCTGCCGCGGTTTAAGAACGGTTCAAATATTCAGAGGAACCAAACATGAGTAGCGGACGTATCGTTCAAATCATCGGCGCCGTTATCGACGTGGAATTTCCGCGCGATCTGGTACCGAACGTCTATGACGCACTGAAAGTTCAGGGCGCCGAGACCACCCTGGAAGTCCAGCAGCAGCTGGGCGACGGCATTGTCCGTACCATCGCCATGGGTTCGACCGAAGGCCTCAAGCGTGGCCTGGACGTCGTCAACACCGGCACCGGTATCTCCGTACCGGTCGGCAAGCAGACCCTGGGTCGCATCATGGACGTCCTGGGTAACCCCATCGACGAAGCCGGCCCGATTGGCGAAGAAGAGCGCTGGACCATCCACCGCGCTGCGCCGTCCTATTCCGAACAGGCTGGTGGCAACGAGCTGCTGGAAACCGGCATCAAGGTTATCGACCTGGTCTGCCCGTTCGCCAAGGGCGGTAAGGTCGGTCTGTTCGGTGGTGCCGGTGTAGGCAAGACCGTAAACATGATGGAGCTGATCCGTAACATCGCGATGGAGCACAGCGGTTACTCCGTGTTCGCCGGTGTGGGTGAGCGTACTCGTGAAGGTAACGACTTCTATCACGAGATGAAGGACTCCAACGTTCTGGACAAGGTGGCCCTGGTCTACGGCCAGATGAACGAGCCGCCAGGAAACCGTCTGCGCGTTGCGCTGACCGGTCTGACCATGGCCGAGAAGTTCCGTGACGAAGGTCGTGACGTTCTGCTGTTCGTCGATAACATCTACCGTTACACCCTCGCCGGTACCGAAGTATCCGCCTTGCTGGGCCGTATGCCTTCGGCGGTAGGTTATCAGCCGACTCTGGCCGAAGAAATGGGCGTTCTGCAGGAGCGCATCACCTCCACCAAGAACGGTTCGATCACCTCCGTGCAGGCCGTATACGTTCCCGCGGACGACCTGACCGACCCGAGCCCGGCGACCACCTTCGCCCACCTCGACGCTACCGTCGTACTGTCGCGTGACATCGCTTCCCTGGGTATCTACCCGGCGGTCGATCCGCTCGACTCGACTTCCCGTCAGCTGGATCCGCTGGTCATCGGCCAGGAGCACTACGACACCGCTCGCGGCGTTCAGTACGTGCTGCAGCGCTACAAGGAGCTGAAGGACATCATCGCGATCCTGGGTATGGACGAACTGTCCGAGCAGGACAAGCAGCTGGTATCCCGCGCTCGTAAGATCCAGCGCTTCCTGTCCCAGCCGTTCTTCGTGGCCGAAGTCTTCACCGGTTCGCCGGGCAAGTACGTTCCGCTGAAGGAAACCATCCGTGGTTTCTCCGGCATCCTCAATGGCGACTACGACCATCTGCCGGAACAGGCGTTCTACATGGTCGGCAGCATCGACGAAGCCATCGAGAAGGCCAAGAAACTGTAACTGGCGCGCCCGCTTGCGGGCGCCAATCCAGCCTGACCGGCCGCTGCTGGTCGGGCTGATTACCGAGGCATGAACATGGCTATGACAGTCCATTGCGACATCGTCAGTGCGGAAGAAGAGCTGTTCTCGGGGCTGGTGGAAATGGTCATCGCCCACGGAAACCTTGGTGACATCGGCGTCCTGCCGGGTCACGCGCCGCTGCTGACCGATCTCAAGCCCGGTCCGGTGCGGGTGATCAAGCAGGGTGGCGAGGAAGAGATCTTCTACATCTCCGGCGGCTTCATCGAAGTGCAGCCGAACATGGTGAAGGTCCTCGCCGATACCGCTACGCGCGCCAAGGACATCGACGAGGCTGCTGCTCAGGCCGCCGTCAAGGCTGCCGAGAAGGCCCTGCACGAGAAGGGCGCGGATTTCGACTACGGTTCCGCGGCCGCACGTCTGGCCGAGGCCGCAGCTCAGCTGCGTACCATCGAGCAGATGCGCAAGAAGTACGGCCGGCACTGATCGGCTTAGCGGCTTCATCGCGCACGAGTAAAAGGGTAGCCTTGGCTACCCTTTTTCTTTTTCAGTCATTCGTCGGTAAAGACGCCTTGTACCGCTCGCAACGGGCGAAGCGCGGTCGCACCGATCCCGTTCAGGAATCGCTTCATGTCCCTCGATATCGTCATTCTCGCCGCCGGACAGGGCACCCGCATGCGTTCGGCGCTGCCCAAGGTGCTGCATCCGGTCGCCGGCCAATCCATGCTTGGCCACGTCATCGCCACTGCGCGCGCGCTGCAGCCGCGCAGCATCCAGGTAGTGATCGGCCACGGCGCCGAGCAGGTGCGTCAGCGCTTGGCCGGTGATGATCTCAATTTCGTCGTTCAGGCCGAGCAGCTGGGCACCGGTCATGCAGTGGCGCAAGCGCTGCCGCACCTCTCGGCCGAGCGCGTGCTGATTCTCTACGGCGATGTGCCGCTGATCGAAGCCGAGACCCTGCAGCGTCTGCTGCAAAAGGTCGGGCCCGAGCAGCTGGCACTGCTGACGGTGACGCTGGACGACCCGACCGGCTACGGCCGGATCGTTCGTGACGGGCGTGGCGAGGTGCAGGCGATCGTCGAGCACAAGGATGCCAGCGCCGACCAGCGCGCCATCCGCGAAGGCAATACCGGCATCCTTGCCGTGCCCGGCAGCCGCATCGGCGAATGGCTGGGGCGTCTGTCGAACAGCAATGCTCAGGGTGAGTACTACCTGACCGACGTGATTGCCATGGCCGTTGCCGATGGCCTGCGGGTGGCTACCGAGCAGCCGGCGGACGCCATGGAAGTGCAGGGCGCCAACGACCGCATCCAGCTCGCCGAGCTGGAACGTCACTACCAGCTGCGTGCCGCGCGCCGCCTGATGGCCCAAGGTGTAACGCTGCGCGACCCGGCGCGCTTCGATCTGCGTGGCGAGGTCAGCGTGGGCCGCGACGTGCTGATCGATGTCAACGTGGTGCTCGAGGGCAGGGTGGTTATCGAGGACGATGTGCAGATCGGTCCTAACTGCGTGATCAAGGACAGCACCCTGCGCCGTGGCGCGGTCGTCAAGGCCAACTCCCATCTCGAAGGGGCCGTGATGGGCGAGGGCGCCGATTGCGGGCCTTTCGCCCGGCTGCGACCCGGCAGTCTGTTGGGCGCCAAGGCGCATGTGGGCAACTTCGTCGAGATGAAGAATGCGAGCCTCGGCGATGGCGCCAAGGCCGGCCACCTGAGTTACCTGGGTGACGCCGAGATCGGCGCGCGGAGCAACATCGGCGCCGGCACCATCACCTGCAATTACGACGGTGCCAACAAGTTCCGCACGGTGATGGGCGAGGACGTCTTCATCGGCTCCAACAGCTCGCTGGTGGCACCGCTGAATCTGGGCGACGGCGCGACTACCGGTGCAGGCTCGACCATCACCGACGACGTGCCGGCGCATACCCTCGCACTCGGCCGCGGGCGCCAGCGCAATATCGACGGCTGGCAGCGGCCGACCAAGAAGTGAAACAGGGCCGGCCCGGCGAGCTGGCTGTCGGACTCGCCGCGGTCACGCAAGGGGCTTGCGGCGCCCCGCAGTGGTTCGGCAGAAGGGGAATGGAATGTTCGGTGTGACCGACTACGGCGCCTTCGTGGTGGCCTTTATCATCCTTCTCGCCATTCCCGGGCCGGGCAATCTCGCGCTGATCCTCTCGACCGGCAAGGGTGGCGTCCGCGGCGGGCTGGCCTCCACCTTCGGCATCATCTTCGGCGACCAGGTGTTGATGTGGCTGGCGGTCGCCGGTGTTGCCGCGTTGCTCAAGGCCTACCCGACGGCTTTCCATCTGGTGCAGTGGCTGGGAGCCGCCTACCTGATCTGGCTCGGCGCGCGCATGCTGCTGGCCAAGCCGGGTGCCGCACCGACGCTGACCATCCAGCCGCGCCAGTATCTCTGGCAGACGCTGGTGATCACCCTGTTCAATCCCAAGGCCATCGTTTTCTACATGGCATTCTTCCCGCTGTTCATCGATCCCCAGCGCCATCAGGGGTTGGTCACCTTCGCCTTCATGGCGGTCACCATCATGCTGCTGACCTTTCTCTACGGCTTGCTGGTGGTCCTGCTGACCCATCGTCTCGCCGAGCGCATGCGGGCCAATCCGCGAATCGCGCGCGGGCTGGAGAAGCTCGCCGGGCTGTTCCTGGTCGGCTTCGGCGTCAAGCTCACGCTCAACTGAGCGGACGCACCGCTTTTCGCTTCGGCCGATGCCACGCTTGCAGGCAGCGAATGCATATGTTTTGATTCGCACCATTAACTTTCTAATCGAAACATAGCAATGTCGAAGCGCAACACACCGCAACGCCGTCATGCCATCCTCGCCCTGCTCAACGAGCGCGGCGAGGTCAGTGTCGACGAGCTGTCGCGGCGCTTCGAAACTTCCGAGGTCACGATCCGCAAGGACCTCGCCGCTCTGGAAAAGAACGGCCTGCTGCTGCGTCGCTACGGCGGTGCGGTACCACTGCCCCAGGAGCTGATCGGCGACAGCGTGCAGCCCGTCTCGCCCTACAAGCAGGCCATCGCCCGTGCCGCGGTCGGCTGCATCCGCGAGCACGCGCGGATCATCATCGACAGCGGCACCACTACCGCGGCGATGATTCCCCAACTGGGCCACAAGCACGGGCTGGTGGTAATGACCAACTCGCTGAACGTGGTCAATGCCCTGCGCGAACTGGAGCACGAGCCGGTACTGCTGATGACCGGTGGCACCTGGGACCCGCACTCGGAGTCCTTCCAGGGCCAGGTGGCCGAACAGGTACTGCGTTCCTACGACTTCGATCAGCTGTTCATCGGGGCCGACGGCATCGATCTGGAGCGTGGCACCACCACCTTCAACGAGCTGCTAGGGTTATCCCGGGTCATGGCCGATGTCGCGCGGGAGGTCATCGTGCTCGCCGAGGCCGACAAGATCGGCCGGCGCATCCCCAATCTCGAGCTGCCCTGGAGCAGCGTACACACCCTGATTACCGATGAGCGCCTCAGCGACGAGGCGCGCACCAGCATCCTGGCCCGCGGCGTCAAACTGATCTGCGTGGCCGTCGAACCCCATCCGGAGACCTGAGTATGTGTGGCATCGTTGGCGCTGTCGCCGAACGCAACATCACCGCAATTCTTCTCGAAGGCCTCAAGCGCCTGGAATACCGTGGCTATGACAGCGCCGGTGTCGCCGTGCTGAGCGACAGCGGAAGGCTCGAACGGCTGCGTCGCAACGGCAAGGTGGCCGAACTGGAAACGGCTCAGCAGCAGACCCAGCTGGTCGGTCGCCTGGGTATCGCCCACACCCGCTGGGCGACCCACGGCGCGCCCTGCGAGCGCAACGCCCATCCGCATTTCTCCGGTGACGACCTGGCGGTGGTGCACAACGGCATCATCGAGAACCACGAGGCACTGCGCGCCCGGCTGAAGGCGCTGGGGTACGTGTTCCTCTCCGATACCGACACCGAGGTCATCGTCCACCTGTTGCACCACAAGCTCGATGCGCTGGGCGACCTGACCGCCGCGCTGAAGGAAGCGGTCAAGGAACTGCACGGCGCCTATGGCCTGGCAGTGATCAGCGCCAAACAACCGGATCGCCTGCTCGCTGCGCGCAGCGGCAGCCCGCTGGTGATCGGCCTGGGCCTCGGCGAGAACTTCCTCGCATCCGACCAGCTCGCGTTGCGGCAGGTGACCGACCGTTTCATGTATCTGGAAGAAGGCGATATCGCCGAGATTCGCCGCGACGCCGTGCAGGTCTGGGACGTCAATGGCCAGCCGGTGCAGCGCGAGGCCGTGCAGTATCACGAAGGCGCCGAGGCGGCTGACAAGGGCGAGTATCGCCACTTCATGCTCAAGGAAATCCACGAGCAACCCAAGGTCGTGCAGCGCACCCTGGAAGGCCGGCTGGGCGATCGCCAGGTGCTGGTGGAGGCCTTTGGTCCGCAGGCCGGCGAGCTGTTCGCCAGGGTGCGCAACGTGCAGATCGTCGCCTGCGGCACCAGTTATCACGCCGGTATGGTGGCGCGTTACTGGCTGGAAGAGCTGGCCGGTATCCCTTGCCAGGTGGAGGTCGCCAGCGAGTTCCGCTACCGCAAGGTGGTGGTGCAGCCGGACACGCTGTTCGTCACCATTTCCCAGTCCGGCGAGACGGCCGACACCCTGGCGGCCCTGCGCAATGCCAAGCAGCTGGCCAGTGGAGACGGCGGCTATCTGGCCAGCCTGGCCATCTGCAACGTTGGCATCAGCTCGCTGGTGCGCGAGTCGGACCTGACCCTGCTGACCCAGGCCGGGCCGGAGATCGGCGTCGCCTCGACCAAGGCTTTCACCACTCAGCTGGTCGGGCTGATGCTGCTGACCCTGGCACTGGGGCATGTACGCGGCACGCTGAGCGTGGCGCGCGAAGCGGAGCTGGTCGACGAGCTGCGGCGCCTGCCGACGCGCCTGGGCGAGGCGCTGGCCATGGATGCCACGGTGGAGAAGATCGCCGAGCATTTCGCCGAGAAGCACCACACGCTGTTTCTCGGCCGCGGCGCGCAGTATCCGGTGGCGATGGAAGGCGCGCTCAAGCTCAAGGAGATCTCCTACATCCACGCCGAGGCCTATCCGGCCGGTGAGCTCAAGCACGGCCCGCTGGCATTGGTCGACGCCGACATGCCGGTGGTGACCGTGGCGCCGAACAACGAACTGCTGGAGAAGCTCAAGTCCAACCTGCAGGAAGTGCGCGCCCGTGGCGGCGAGCTGATCGTCTTCGCTGATCGCGAGGCGGGTTTCGAAAACGGCGAGGGCATCTTCCTGGTGAACATGCCGCATATCCACGATGCGCTGGCGCCGATTCTCTACACCTTGCCGCTGCAGCTGCTGTCGTACTACGTCGCCGTGCTGCGCGGCACCGACGTCGACCAGCCGCGCAACCTGGCCAAGTCGGTTACCGTGGAGTAAGGCACCAGCAGGCTGCGATAGGTGTGTAGAAAGTAGAAAGGCCCTGCGGGGCCTTTTTGCTTAGCCGGGTTCGCAGGCCCGCTCCTGCGTGGCGGCTTCGGCGAACAGGGCGAAGGTGGTCTCTGCCGCCGCCAGCATCGGTTCCCAGGCACAACGGGCGGCGTCACGTTCGAGGCGGGCGAGAAAGCCTGGCCAGAGCACGGCGACATCGCCATGTTCGAGGTAGCGGGTCGGAGCCTGCGGATTCGCCTCACGCAGGCGTCGCGCCAGCACCCGGCCGCCCAGACGCGATCCTTCGAGCACATAGGCGATGCCCCAGCAGGCGGCGTTGTCGCTGGGTTTTGCCAGCGGTGCGGGCGAGGGCAACGCACAGCCGAGTTGAGCGAGGTCCTTGCCCAGGGCGTGACGCCGGACACGCGTGGGCCAGTCATCCAGCACATCGCCGATGGCGGCCTGCTCGAGGGCTCGTTCTGTGGCGCAGAGCACCCGATAGTGGGCCCGCAGAAAGCGGCGGTAATCGTCCGGGTCCTGCAGATCGAAGCCCGAGAAGGCGCTGTCGACCCGATCGTGCAGCGGCGCCGTAGCCTGCCGCAGGCGCATGCGCAATTCAGCCATCGGCCAGGCTGCCTTCGCGCAGGGCGAGGTGGATCTTGTTGGCCAGCTGTTCCTCGCGAAACGGCTTCTGGATGATCGAATAGCCGTCCAGGCCAAGCTCGCAGAGCTCGGCATAGCCGGTGACGAAAACCACCGGCAGCTGCGGGCGGCGAACGCGCACCGCGCGGGCCAGTTCACCGCCGTTCATCCCCGGCATGGCGAAATCCGCCAACAGCAGGTCCACCGCCGCTCCGTCGCGGAGCAGCTGCAGCGCATGGTCGCCGCTTTCCGCCTCGGTGACGGCGAAGCCGAGGTTTTCCAGCATCTGCGCCGTCACCTCGCGCACGCTGTGGTCATCGTCCACCAGCAGGATGCTGTGCTGGCTGTTCTCGTCGTGGCTGCCCGCACTCAGCGCCGTGGCCTGTTCCGGCTGCTCCGGCGCCGCGGTGCGTGGCAGGAACACCTTCACGGTGGTGCCGACCCCCACACGGCTTTCGATGCGCGCGCCGCCACCGGACTGCTTGGCGAAGCCGAACACCTGCGCCAGGCCGAGGCCGGAGCCCTTGCCGACTTCCTTGGTGGTGAAGAAAGGTTCGAACGCCTTGCTCAGCACTTCCTCGCTCATGCCGGTACCGGTGTCGGTGACCGAGAGCACCACGTACTCGCCCGGTGCCGGATCTTCAGCCCGCAGCGCCGGCTCGGTGACCACCACGTTGCGCGTACCCAGCGTCAGCCGGCCACCGTCGCCCATGGCATCGCGGGCGTTGATCGCCAGGTTGAGAATGATCATCTCGATCTGGGTCGGGTCGACCAGCGCATGCCAGATGTCCGCCTGGGTATCGGTCTCGATGCTGACGCTGCCGCCGAGCGTGCTCTTCAGCAGGCTGAGCAGGCTGACCAGGGTGTCGTTGAGGTCGATGGCGGTGGGTGCCAGCTGCTGGCGGCGGGCGAAGGCAAGCAGCTGGCCGGTGAGGGTGGCGCCGCGTTCGCCGGATTCGCGGATGTACTGCAATCGGCGCAGGCTGCGTTCAAGTGGTGCACCCTGCTCCAGATCGTTCTTCAGGAAGCTGGCACTGGTGAGAATGACGGTGAGCAGGTTGTTGAAATCGTGGGCGACCCCGGCGGTCAGCTGACCCACCGCTTCCAGGCGCTGCATCTGCTGCAGGGTGGCTTCGACCCGCTCGCGCTCCTGAATCTGCGCACGCAGCTCGCGGTTGGCCTCGGCCAGCTTGTCCACCGCGGCGATTTCGCTGGTGATGTCACGCGCCGCCGAATAGATGCGTCCGCCATCGGCCACGGCCGACCACGACAGCCAGCGGTAGCTGCCATCGCGGTGGCGCATGCGGTTGACGAAGCGGTTGGTGACCTTGCCGCGGCCGACATTGGCGTTCTCTTCCAGAGTCGCCTGCAGATCGTCGGGATGCACCAGCTGGGTCAAAGGCCGTTGCATCAGTTCGCTGTATGACCAGCCGAGCGCTTTCTCCCAGAACGGATTGAGCGCCACCGGCAGCATGTCCAGCTCGGTGACGGCGAGCAGGTCGCGGGAGAGCTCCCAGGTCCGGTCGCGTTCGCGGGTGCGCTCCTCGACCCGCTCGCCCAGGGTTTCGTTGATCTGTCGCAGACTCTGGGTAGTCAGCTGCTGCTCGGTGATGTCCATGACCACACCGACGAAGCGCGTGCACTGACCGCTCTCGAAGAAGGCCTGGCCGCGGGTCTCCATCCAGCGAATGCTGCCGTCGCCGAACACCACGCGATAACAGGTGCAGAACTCGCCGGCATCCTCGCCGGAGATGGCGCGGATCACTTCGTCGTGAATCCGCTCGCGATCCTCGGGGTGCAGGAGTTGCTCGAACAGCCCCATGCTCACCGGCGCCTCCGTATCGAGGCCGAGCATGCTGCGACAGCGTTCGTCCCAGATCAGGGTGCCGCTCTGCGGCTCGTAGTCCCACATGCCCAGCCGCGCGGCATCGATCGCCAGGCGCGCGCGCACTTCCACCTCGCGCAGCGCCTGTTCGGCCTGCAGGCGCCGGCGGCGCTCGTTGACCTCGCCCAACGCTCGTTCCACGGCCTTGGGCAGAAAGCCGAGGTTCTGCTTTAGCACGTAGTCGACGGCGCCGGAGCGCATCATGTTTACCGCGTGCTCTTCGCCGAATACGCCGGAAAGGAAAATGAAGGGGGTCTGCGGGGCGAGCCTTCGGGCCTCCTGCAGCGCCTGGCTGCCGGAGAAACCGGGCAGGATGAAATCCGCCAGGATCAGATCGAAGCGGCGTCGCTGTAACGCTTCGACCACCCCGGCGTGGTTGTAGACCAGCTCCGTCTGCAAGGTGTAGCCACTGCGCTCCAGCGCCAGCTGGGCCAGTTCGGCATCATGCCGGCTGTCCTCGATGAACAGGACACTGATGTTCTTTGACGCTGGCATATCCGTCCTGTCGAGGGAGCAGGGATCGTCGAAACGGTCCGCCAGGCAAGGCGGACCGTTTCGTTATGAGTTCTTTTCTTCTTTGTTGCGCGCACGCTTGAGCCGCAGGGAACCCGGCGGAGGTTCGTTGAGCACGGCCCAGAAGATGCCGAGATCGGAGATTGCGGCGACAAAATCCTTGAATTCGACCGGTTTGACCACGTAAGCGTTCACCCCGAGCTCGTAAGCCTTCATCAGGTCGGGCTCTTCCCTCGAGGAGGTCAGCATGACCACCGGAATACTGCGCAGCTCGGTGGTCTCGCGCACGGTCTTGAGCACTTCCAGTCCGTCGACCTTCGGCAGTTTCAGGTCCAGCAGCAGGACGGCCGGGTTTCCATCGGCGCGGTCGGCGTAGGCGCCGGTGCGCTGCAGATAGCTCAGCGCCTCGGCGCCGTCTCGCATCACCACCACGTCGTTGGCCAGCTGGCTGCGCTCCAGGGCGATCAGCGTCAGTTCCAGGTCGTGGGGGTTGTCCTCCACCAGCAGTATCGGTTTCAGCATCAGATGTCTCGGTCCAGGAGGGACGATGTGTAAGTCAGTTTAGGCAGTGCGAAATAGAAGGTGGCGCCCTTGTCCAGCTGGCCCTCGGCCCACACGCGTCCATCGTGGCGCTCGACGATGCGCCGCACGCTGGCCAGGCCGATGCCGGTGCCCTCGAACTCTTCCATGCGATGCAGGCGCTGGAATACGCCGAACAGCTTGCCGGCATACTGCATGTCGAAGCCGACGCCATTGTCCCGCACGTAGACCACGACCTCGCCCGAGCGCTGTTCTGCGCCGACCTCGATGACCGCGACGTCGCGGGTGCGGCTGTACTTCACCGCGTTGTCGATGAGGTTGCGTAGCACCATGTGAATGAAGGCGGCATCGGCGACGACGATCGGCATCGGCAGCAGGTGCCATTCGATCTGTCGCCCCTCGCAGTCCGGCGCCAGCTCCTCGCGAATCGAGGCGACCAGCGCGCCGAGGTCGACATCCGACAGGCGCAGGGCGGCGCGGCCCATCTGCGAGAAGCTCAGCAGGTTGTCGACCAGTGTGCCGGCGAAACGTGCGGCGTCCGCGATATTGTCGAGAAAGCGCATGCCGCGCTCGCTGAGCTGGCTGCTTTCCATTTCTCCGAGCAGTTCGGTATAGCCGGCGATATGCCGCAGTGGCGCTCGCAGGTCGTGGGACACACTGTAGGAGAAGGCCTCCAGTTCCTTGTTGCTGGCGCGCAGCTCGCCGGCCAGCTGGGCCATTTCCTCGGCCTTGCGCAGCACGATGCCAAGCACCGCGTTGCGCAACTCCAGCGCGCCTTCGATTTCGACCTGATCCCAGGCGTGCGAGTAACCGCGCAGCGTCTCCTGCCAGCGTTCGAAACTGTGGCGGGGGCTAAGCGCACCGCTGATGCGATCGATCTGCTTCTCCGGCTGGCCGGCCCAGTTCACGGTCTTGACCTGCTCGCGGCGGAACCAGATCAGATAATGGGCGTGCAGCCGGGAAATGGAGATGGCCATGACGCCGGCACAATGCTCGGCCAGCGCGGGCAGGTGCGGAATGTCGCGGCTGACGCAGTCGCTCTGGAAGACCAGCTGGTCATGCCGTTGGCCCAGCCAGTGGGCGAGCTGCATGATCAGTTCGCTGTCCGGCGCATCGCCAACGGTCTCGCAGTTGTCAGCGGAAATCACGGCCGCGCCTTCGGCCTTGGCGAAGCCGAGCACCACCTCGGGCGCCTGGCGAAAGCCCTCCACCACGCTGTCGCGGTCGGCCATGGCCGACAGCAGGTGGACGATCTGCTGACGCAGTTGCAGCTTGCGCTGCGCCAGGGTCTCGGTTTCCCTGGCCTCGATCTGCAGGGCAAGGATGCGGCCGAGTAGCTCGCAGGCGGTACGGGTCTGGTAGCTGACCTGCCGTGGCTGGGCATCGTGGCAGGAGATCAATCCCCACAGGCGGTCGCGGATGACGATGGAAATGGACATCGACGCCAGCGTGCCCATGTTGCGCATGTACTGCAGGTGCACCGGAGAGACGCTGCGCAAGGCGGAAAAACTCAGGTCCACTGGCGTGCCGGAAATCGGGTTCAGGGTCGGCACCAGGGGCGACGGCTGGTAGTTGGCGTCCTGGATCACGCGAATCAGGTTGTCGCGGTATAGGCGCCGGGCCTGCTGCGGAATGTCCGCCGCCGGGAAGCACAGGCCCAGATAGGACGGGTAGCCGGGGTCGGCGACTTCGGCCAGGACCAGGCCGTTGTCTTCGGCATCGAAACGGTATGCCTTGACGCGCCCGAAGCCGGTGATGCGCTTGACCTCTTCGACCGCATGCTGACACAGCGCTTCGAGTTCGCGGGCTTCCTGCAGGCGGGACACGAAGGTGCGCATCAACGGATACAGCGCCTGGTAGGCCTGGCCAGAGTTGCCGGCGCGCTCGAACTCGAGGATCAGCTGGCCCTGGTGCCGGTGCGCCATCAGCGCCAGGAGCAGGTCACCCGCGCCCGGCAGGGTGAGCTGTACGTCGCTCAGGTGGAACGGGTTGTGATCGCCATCCTGCAGCGCCGGCAGGCCGGCCTGGATACGCTCGATCGGCAGCAGGGCCGACAGTGGTTGCCCGAGCAGCTGACGCGCCTCGACGTCCAGCCAGTCGCGCACGTTCTCGCTGGCCTGCTGAATGCGCAAGTCGGGCTCGCTGACCACCAGCAGGAAGCCGTGCGGCTGGATGCTGCCCGGAATATGGATGGGCTCATCGGCACATCGGTCGATCGCCTCGAGCAGGTCCTGGGCTTCGGTAGTGCTCATTGTGTGTGTCCTTGTTCTGGTCTCGTCCGGACCGGAGGTGACGGGCAGGCACCAATGCAAGTTGCTACCTAATGTCGGCGACTATGCGGTTGATCGCGCTGAATCAGTGGGAAACGCAAATAGCAGAGCGTATTGCTCGGTCAGGCACTTTAACCCGACAGAACTGGCTCGCCAATCCGGCGGGCTGTATAAACGGAGCCTGGCGCTGGGGCATTACGACAGGAGGTGGAGATGGAAGAGGTCATCGAACAGCTGCGCGAACTCAACGAGCCGGTTCCGGTGCCGCTGGAGCTGCCGGACGACGATCTGCTGGTGGAGATCGAGGAGCAGTTGCTGATCAACCTGCCGTTCGGCCTGCGCGAATTCCTCCTGCAGGTCAGCGATGTCATCTATGGACGCCTGGAGCCGGTCACCGCTACCGACCCGCAGTCGCATACCTATCTGCCGGAAGTCGCCGCCAATGCCTGGGACGCCGGCGTGCCGCGCGATCTCATCCCGATCTGCCAGGATGGACGCGACTATTACGTGGTCGATCTGGACGGGCAGGTCACCCTGTGGGATGGCGACGATGGCGAGCTGACCGAGGAGAGCTGGGAATCGGTCTGGCACTGGGCGCGCGATGTCTGGCTGGAAAGCTGACGGATGTACGACGGCATCCACAGGGTAGCCGGGCGGCGACCTGCTAAGCTGGGCGCCCGCTGGCCACACGCGCGCACGCCATGCTGACGCTGGGTAATCTGTTCCTGTTCATGTTGCTGGCCGCCGCAGGCGCCTGGCTCTGGCATTCCCATGGCATTCGCGAGCGTGCCCTGCAGGCGGTGCGTCGGCATTGCGACAAGCTGGATGTCGAGCTGCTCGATGGCAACGTCGCCTTTCGCAAGCTGACGCTGCTGCCGGATGCCCGCGGCCGCCGGAGGCTCGCGCGGATCTATGGCTTCGAGTTCACCGTCACCGGCGAGCAGCGCCATCCCGGCAGCATCGTCATGTTCGGGGCACAGGTCGGCCGTATCGAGCTGGCGGCTCATCCGTTCCGGCCGGCCGACGAGCCGGGCCGCGTGATCCAGCTCGATGACTGGCGTCGCTCGCGCGACTGAGCGCCTCAATCGGCGATCCGGCAGGCCTGCAGACCGCGTTCCAGTTCCAGCTGATCCTGCGGTTCGCTGAAGATCAGTTCGAGTCGGGAATCGCGCCGCCACTCGCTGGGGCGAAACGCCAGTGTCTGACCCTCGACGGCATTGGCCGACTGCCAGCCGTTGCCGCCGTGGATCACCAGCTTGGCGCGCTGCCAGGGCCATTGCGCCAGCCATTGCGCGATACGGTCGAGGTCCAGTCGCTGGCTCGGGTGCCAGCCCCAGCCGATGCTCCAGGCGTTTGGCGTCGCCTGTACCTGGCAAATCGCCTTGCTCGTATCGAGCCAGACCTGGTTCAGCGCAGGCGCCCCATTCGGCAGGCTGATCGGTTGCCCGGATTCTCTGGCGCGTGCGCCGATGCCTGGCAGTCGATCGATTGGCAGCTGGCCCTGGGTCGTCCAGTACAGCGGGCGCTCCGGTAGCTGGCGGACCAACGCCTGGCGGCTTGGATCGTCGAGCCCCTCGCTCTTGTTCAGCAGCAACAGGCCGGCATCGGGCAGGGCTTGCCGCTGGCTGTCGGGCAGCGTCTCACCGCGATGCAGCGCGGCGGCATCGAGCACCAGTACGCTGGGCTGTACCGCCAGCACGCGCTGCCAGGGTGGTTGACGCAGCTGGCGCAGCAGTTCGGCTGGATGGCCCAGTCCGGACGGTTCGATCAGCAGGCGATCCGGCCGGGCCTTGCGCAGCAGGCGCGCCAGGCCGACCTGAAAGGGCAGGCCGTTGACACAGCACAGGCAGCCGCCCGGAATTTCCGCCATTGTCACGCCGTCCGTGTCAGGACCGAGCAGCGCAGCGTCCAGGCCGATCTGGCCGAATTCGTTGATCAGCACCGCCCAGCGCTCGTCGGCCGGCTTTTGCGTCAGCAGTTGGTGGATCAGGCTGGTCTTGCCGGCGCCCAGCGGGCCGCCGACCAGATGAGTGGGGATCTGTTCGAGCATGGCGGCTATGGTGCGCATTTTGCGACGCCGCTGAAAGAGGCAGCGTCGCCGCGTGCTAAAGTCGGCGCCGTTTTCCGGAGGATGCCGACATGCGATTACCGATCTTGCTGACCCTGCTGTGCAGCGCTGGCGTTGCGCAGCAAGCCATGGCCGAAGCCTGCGTCATTCGCAGCCATGACGATCGGGTGGCGGTAACGCTCTGCCAGGCCAACGGCAACATACCCACCGAGCTGTTTCGCAGCGGCTTCTGCCAGCCGGAGCTGAAGGGCCAGCAGGTCGAGGTGGAGTTCGTCGAGCAATGCCCGGACGGCGCCTTCGGCATCTGCCGCGACGCTCAGGTGTCAAACATGCCGTACCGGCAGGACATTCACTATTACGGCGTGGCCAGCGATGCGCGCTTTCTGCAACCGGCCTGCGAGCAAAACAGTCAGGGCCGTTGGCAGGCGCAATAAGCGCAGCCCAGCAGGCATGGAGGTTTCACGTGGAACCTCGAGTCAGCGTGCCGGCTTCAGCGTGCCGCAATCGTCGGCAATCCAGCGCGCATGGGACTCGATCCGTGAGCTGCCGGTTTCAGTGCCCTGGCGGTATTCGCTGTCCACGGTGCTGACGAACTCCTTGTCGCTGATAAAGCGTGTCTCGCTCTGGCCACGGGCGTCGGGGCATTCGAAACGGAACTTCCAGAGCTTGTCGCCACGCTCGGTGATTTCCTGAGTGCACGCCGGATCGTCCTTGAAGGGCAACTCGTCCGCCTCGACCTGGGCCTTGCTCAGGCAGATCTGCACACCCTTGCCGCCGAGCTTAACTCCCTGGGCGGCGAGCATCTCTTCCATCATCCGCCGCTGGTCCGCCGGCAGGTTCTGCATCTGCTCCAGCATCGCGTCCATACCGGGCATCTGCTGGCCATCGACCTGGATATCGCCACTGCTGAACTCCCACAGGCCGGGGAGGATCTTCGGTTGCGCATGCGCCGGCAGCAGCGTCAGCGACAGGAGGGAGAGGGCGGCCAGGCGCGGCAGGTAGGTCATGGTTCGAGCTCCGATTCGGTGATGCTTTTCAGCCTAGTCGAGCCTGAACCAGACGGTAGCCTGATCCACCTTCGACGGCTGAATGGCGCCGTGCAGCGGTTACCCGTGGATTTATGTTGTTGAGAAGCGTTAGCATTAACCGCTGCAGCGCTCATGGGAGACCGCATGGCAACAGAAGGTATGCTTCGGCAGCAGATGCTGCATCGGTTCTACGCTGATCACCACGGCTGGTTGAATGGCTGGCTGCGCCGTCAGCTCGGCTGTAGTCAGCGTGCGGCGGACCTCGCGCAGGACACCTTTGTGCGGGTGCTGAGCAAGGACGACGACATGGCCGCGATCCGCGAACCCCGGGCCTATCTGCACACCATCGCCAAGGGCCTGTTGATCAACCATTGGCGCCGCCGGCAGATCGAGCAGGCCTATCTGGATGCATTGGCACTGCAACCGGAGCCGGTGGTGCCGTCGCCGGAGTCTCAGGCGCTGATCGTCGAAACCCTGCTGCGGATCGATGCCATGCTGACGCAGCTGCCCACCAGGGTGCGCAGCGCTTTCCTCATGTCGCAGCTGCACGGCATGACCTACGCGGCTATCGCCACCGAACTGGGCGTATCCGAGCGCATGGTGAAGAAGTACATGGCGCAGGCCATGCTGCATTGCCTGATACTGGTAGCGGAGGACTGATGGGCAGCGACTACCGCGTGTTGCAGCAGGCTGCCGAATGGTTCGCCCTGCTGCAGTCCGGCTCGGTCAGCGCCAGCGAGCGCCGCGCGTGGGCGGCATGGCTGGAGCAGCCGGAACACGCCCAGGCGTGGGCGAAGGTCGAGCGCATCAGCGGCCAGTTTCAGCCGCTGACCAGCGACGCCATCGGCCGAGCCGCCGGGGCCATGCTGCAGCAACGGCAGTCGACCCGGCGGCAGGCGTTGAAGGTGCTCTCGGTGCTCTGCGGTGGCGCAGTCCTGACCGTCGCCGGCGGTGCGCTGCCCTGGCAGCGTTGGGCGGCCGATGAGCGCACCGCCGTCGGTGAGGTCCGTGATCTGCGCTTGGCCGATGGCACCCGGCTTTGGCTGAACACCGATTCGGCGCTGGATATCCGCTTCGACGCGAAGGAGCGAAGGGTGGCGCTGCGGCATGGCGAACTGCTGATCGACGCGCCCGCCAGCCGGCGCGGACGACCGCTGGTGTTGAGCAGTCGCGAGGGGCATGTGCGCAGCGAGCAGGCCGCGCGCTTTTCGCTGCGCCAGGAAGAAGGGCGTACGCGTCTCAGCGTGTTCGCTGGCGTCGTGGACATTCAACTCGAGGGTTTCGGCGTGACCAGCGTGCCTGCCGGTCAGCAGGCTGCGTTCGACCGTCGCCATGTCGGGCCGCTGGCTGCTGCGCGCGCCGAGCACCAGGCTTGGGCGACCGGGGTGCTGCTGGCCGACAACCAGCGTCTCGAGGACTTCCTCGCCGAACTGTCGCGCTATCGCCACGGCTACCTCGGTTGCGATCCACGGATCGCCGATCTGCGTGTGGTCGGGGCGTTCCCGCTGGCCGATACCGACCGTGTACTGCAAGCCCTTGCCGCTACGTTGCCTGTGCGCATCGAGCGGCGCATGGCCTGGTGGGTCAGCCTGGAACCGTTGCCCAAGCAGGCAGGCGTCTGAGCCAACGCTTACGCGAATAAAAAATATTCGCATCCGCAGTTCCCTTTCCGGATTTTCGCCGGGCATAGGACGAAACCCGTCATTCGAACAGGACTTCCCATGCGCTCGACCGCCTTGCCCTTCCTTCCCGACCGTTCCCGTGCCCTGGCGCTGGGTATCCGCGCCGCGCTGCTGTGCCTGCCCCTGAGCATCGCCCCCGGCCTGGCCATCGCCCAGTCGACGACGCAGCAGGCGGTGCGCAGCTACGACATCCCCGCCGGCCCGCTGTCCACCGCACTGAGCCGCTTCGCCGGCCAGGCCGGGGTGCTGCTGTCGGTGGACGGCAGCTTGCTGCAAGGCCTGGAAACGACCGGGCTGCGCGGTCAGTACGGCGTCGACGACGGTTTTGCCGCACTGCTGCAGGGCAGCGGCCTGCAAGCCGTGCGCGACGGCCAGGGCAACTACTCGCTGAGCCGCCGTACGGCACAGAGCGATGCCGTCGAGCTGCAATCGATGACCGTCGAAGGCTTCGCTCTGGGCAATGCGCTGGGTTCGATGGAAGGCTACAACGCGACGCATAGCAGCGTGGCGACCAAGACGAGTATGCCGCTGGTGCGTACATCGCAGAGTGTCTCTGTGGTTACTCGTGAGCAGATCGACAAGCAGGGTTCGATGACGGTTGCTGAAGCTGTGCGTTATACCCCGGGCGTACTCACAAACCCCTATGGCAATACGCGGCGCTATGACTATTTGGCGATGCGCGGAATCAATGATGGTGCAGTCGACAACATCATTATCGACGGCTTGAAGTCCATGGGTGACCCTGGGTCTTACAGCAGCCTGCAGATTGATCCCTATTTCATCGAACGTATCGACGTGCTCAAGGGGCCGTCTTCTGTTCTGTATGGTCGCAGCAATCCCGGTGGGTTGGCATCGCTGACGACCAAGCGGCCGCAGTTCACCGATGCCGCTCGCATTGATCTCTCTTACGGCAGCAATGACTACAAGAGTCTCGGCTTCGATGTCACCGGACCGCTGAATGAAAATGTTGCGTATCGCGTAGTCGGTGTGGCGAAAGACGCCGATAGCCAGGTCGACTATGTCGAAGAAACCCGCTACACGCTTATGCCCAGCCTGACGCTGAACCTCAGCGAAGACACCAGTCTCAATCTCTATGCCTATCTTCAGCACGATCCCAACGGTGGGTATCACGGAAGCCTGCCGGCTTCCGGAACGCTGGAAAAACGCAACGGGCGACGTCTTTCCGGCAGCTTCTTCGAGGGCGATCCGGATATTGAGGAGTTCAAGCGAACCCAAAACATGCTGGGTTATGAGTTTCAGCATCGCTTCAACGATGTTTGGAGTGCGCGGCAGAATTTCCGATATCTGGATGCAGAGGTGGAGAACAGCCAGGTCTGGCAGAGTGGGTATTACTGGACACCCGCTGATAGTAATGAGCTTTATCGGGGCTTTAGCGGGGGAGAAGAGAGCCTGCATGCCTGGATCGTCGACAACATGCTGCAGGCTGAATTCGCTACCGGTTCGGTCCTTCATACCGTTGTTGTAGGTCTGGATTACCAATATACGAAAAACAAGATTTTCAACGACGCGGACCGCTCTGTTTACGACCCTAGAAGCCCCGGCACGGTGCCGACGCTTGATACTGGCAGTTCAGGCTATCCATCCTTCTCCTTATCTCCGTTTGCTACAGCGGATGCGTTGCGCCGGCAAAAGCAAGCCGGTTTCTACATTCAGGACCTGGTCGAGCTGGGGAACTGGAATCTCTCGGCAGGGTTGCGCCAGGATTGGTACGACGTATCAATCGATGATTCCATCAGCGGCAAGGATGCAAATCAGGGCGAAAAGCTTAGCGGCCATGTCGGCGTCCTCTATGCATTCGAGAGCGGCATTTCTCCCTACCTGAGTTATTCGACCTCATTCAATCCAACGTCCAACTATTCCAGTGGGGCTCAGATACTGGAGCCGACTACTGGTAAGCAGTGGGAAGCTGGCGTGAAGTATCAGCCGGTTGGTAGCGACGACCTATATACCTTGTCATTCTTCACGATCGATATGGAGAACCTGTTCGCCAAGGAGAACAGCCTGGTCACCGATAACTTCTATAAAGGTGTCGGCGGCATGAAGTCGCGAGGGGTTGAGCTTGAGGCTAGGGTGGACGTTACGGAACACCTGCGCGTACTCGGCAGCGTCACACTTAACGATGTGAAATACAGCAAGAGTTACTTCGCCTATAACTCTGCCGGTGAGGTAGTCGATGCAAAAGGCAATACCCCTTATCAAACGCCCGAACGCATGGCGAGCCTGTGGGCTGACTACAGTTTTGCCGAGGGGCTGCTGGCGGGCTTGAACATCGGTGGCGGCGCGCGTTATGTCGGTTACAGCTGGGGCAACGACGCGCATGACTTCAAAGTGCCGTCCTACACGCTGTTCGACGCTTCCATTGGTTATGACCTCAGCCGAGTCGGGCTGAATGGCACATCGATTCGGCTCAATGCCAACAACCTGACCGATGAGTACTACGTGGCATCCTGCTACAACGCGTCCTCGTGCTACTTGGGTGCGGAGCGTAATGTCGTGGCGACCATCACGCATCAGTTCTGAGCGATTAACCAGCCGCCGGCCCCAAGGGCCGGCGGCTTTGTGCTTTCTGAAAGACGGACAACCGACGATGCGTTCGATTCTTGTGCTCCTGCACCGCTACATCGGCCTGGCCACGGCGATCTTCCTGTTTCTCGCCGGCATTACCGGCAGCATCCTGGCCTTCCATCACGAGCTGGATGAATGGCTCAACCCGGAGTTCTACCACACCACCAGTGAGGGGCCGGTGCTGGCGCCGGGGACGCTGGTGGAGCGCGTCGAGCAGGCCAACCCGCGCATGCAGGTCTGGTACATGGAGTTTCCCAGCGAACCCGGCCACGCCGCGCTGATGGCGCTGGTGCCGCGCGACGATCCGGCGACCGGCAAGCCCTATGACGAACGACCCGTGGTGCATTACCTCGATGCGGTGACCGGCGAGCCGGTGGGGACGCGCTATTGGGGCGAGTGCTGCTTCTCGCGCAAGAACTTCGTGCCTTTCATTCTCGAGTTCCATTACAACCTGTCGCTGCCGGGCAACTGGGGGCTGTGGTTGATGGGCATCGTGGCAATCGCCTGGGTAATCGATTGCTTCGTCTCGCTGGTGCTGACCTTCCCTCGCGGCCGGCCGTTCTTTCCCAAGTGGTGGACGGCCTGGAAGATTAAGCGCCAGCGCATGAACCACGATGTGCACCGCGCCGGCGGCCTGTGGCTGTGGCTGCTGCTCACGCCAGTGGCGGTCAGCAGCGTGGCGATGAACCTGCCGGAGCAGGTGTTCAAGCCGGTGGTCTCACTGTTCTCGCCAGTTGAGCCGAGCGTCTACGAGGCCCGCGGGCGGATGCCGGCCGAGCAGTTGGGCACTACCGCCTACGACTTCCACCAGGCGTACGACTACGCCATGCAGCACGCCGCCGAGCTCGGCCTGACCGAAGCGATCACCGAGCTGTACTACAGCTTCGAGTACAACTTCTATGGCGCCGGTTTCGGCGAGCACGACAGCAATCAGGGCAATGCCTGGCTGTTCTTCCACGGCACCGACGGGCGCCTGCTCGGCCAGGAGATTCCTGGCCAGGGCACGCTGGGGCAGCAGTTCCACCTGCTGCAACCGGCGATCCACGGCGGGCGCATTCTCGGCTTGCCGGGTCGCATCCTGATCGCCGTGCTGGGCGTGGCGATCGCGGTGCTGTCGGTGACCGGTGTGGTGATCTGGTGGCGCAAGCGGCGCGCACGCATCAGCGCGTCGCTGCGTGAACCACGCAAGGGGAATGCAGCGTCGGCAAATCCGGTCGGTGAGCCATGATGGCCAACAGGCTCGTGTTTCTCACTCCGCCCGGTTGACCAGCTCAGGCAACTGCTCGGCCAGTTTCTGCACCCGCAAGGGCGAACGGATAAAGCCGCGCTGGCGGCCGTCCGGGCCGATCAGGACCAGGTTGCCGCTGTGGTCGACGGTGTAGTTTTCCTTGCTGGTATCCCCCGGAATGAAGGGAATGCCGACGCCGTTGGCCAGGGTCTGGATATCGTCCAGCGGGCCGGTCAGGCCCTGGAAGCCGGCGTTGAAATAGCCGAGGTATTCCTTGAGCTGCGCGGGCGTGTCGCGGTCCGGATCGACACTGACCAGTATGGTGCGCAACTGGCCGCGCACCGTCTCCGGCAGCATGCCGTTGAGCTGGCGCAGCTCGGCCAGCGTGGTGGGGCAGATGTCCGGGCAGAAGGTGTAGCCGAAGAACAGCAGCGTCCATTGCCCCTTCAACGCGTCCAGCTGCACCGCTTCGCCGTCCTGATCCGTCAGGCTCAGCGCCGGCACCGGGCGGCTCTGCGGCAGCAGGACGATGCCGGCGTCCAGCAGCTGGGTAGGATCGAGCTGGCGCTGGCTGTTGAGCACCTTGGAAACCGTCAGCCCGACGACCAGCGCGATCAGCGCAACGAGGATGAAGACGGTTTTCTGGATGCGGGTCATGAACGTCCTTTGGGCGACTGGGTGGCCTGTTTGGTGAGCTCAGTTGGTCAATTTCGGCGCCCATGGCCCCGACACTGCGTTGCTGCTCCTTGCCATAGCTCGCTATGACTCGTCGCAGCGCCTTGTTTCGGAGCCATGTTCATCCGAACTTGCCTCAACCCGCTCACCGCACAGGCCACTAGAAATCGAGTAGCAGATAATGATCAACCAGCAGCGCGATGAACAGCGCGAACAGGTACCAGATGCTGAATTTGAACGTCTTGATTGCCGCATGTGGCCGGCTGTCGCGGTATAGCGCGATGGTCCAGTAGAGGAAGCGCGCGCCCAGCAGCACCGCGGCGGCCAGGTATAGCGGGCCGCTCATGTGAATGGCGAAGGGCATGAAGCTGACCGCCAGCAGCATGGCGGTGTAGAGCAGGATGTGCACCTTGGTGTAGTGCACGCCATGGGTCACCGGCAGCATCGGCACGTTGACCTTGGCGTACTCGTCCTTGCGGTGGATCGCCAGGGCCCAGAAGTGCGGCGGCGTCCAGGCGAAGATGATCAGCACCAAGAGCAGCGGCTCGGCGGTGATCTGGCCGGTTACCGCGACCCAGCCGAGCAGGGGCGGCGCGGCGCCGGCCAGGCCGCCGATGACGATGTTCTGCGGTGTGGCGCGCTTGAGAAAGCCGGTATAGATCACCGCGTAACCGATCAGCGAGGCCAGCGTCAGCCAGGCGGCGAGGGCGTTGGTGAAGGTCAGCAGCAGGGCCAGCCCGCTGACGCCGAGGACGAAGGCGAAGGTCAGTGCCGCCGCCGGCGAGACCCGGCCTTCGGCCAGTGGCCGCTTGTGGGTGCGGGCCATCACCGAATCGATCTGCCGGTCCACCACATGGTTCACCGCCGCCGCGCCGCCGGCGCACAGGGCGATGCCGAGGTTGCCGAACAGCAGCACCGTCCAGGGCACACCGGCGCGGGTGGCGAGAAACATGCCCACCAGCGAGGTGATGAGCATCAGCAGCACCACCTTCGGCTTGGTCAGCTCCAGGTAGTCGCGCCAGCTGGCCTGAGCGCCGCGTTCGCTGAGTAGAGTCGCCATGGGGGTTCTCCTTGTGGTCATGCGCGGGGCAGATCGAGCTGCCCCGTCGTGTTCGAAATCGATGCAGGCTCGGTTTGCCGGGTGGCATGTGCAGGCTGGCGCAGCCGGTAATTGACCAGTACCAGCACCAGCAGCAGCGCGGCACCGCCGCCGTTGTGCGCGACGGCCACCGCCAGCGGCAGGTTGAAGACCACGTTGCTGATACCCAGGCCGACCTGTAGCGCCAGCGCGGCGATGAGCAGCCCGGCCAGGCGGCCGAGGCCGCGGCGCATGAGCATGGCGGCGAGCAGCAGCAACACCAGCGTCACCAGCAGCGCACCGATGCGGTGGCTGACATGGATCGCCGTGCGCGCCTCGCCGTAGAGCAGGCCGCCGAGGTAGTTGGGGCCGATGTCGTGATGGGTCAGGTTGAAGGCGTTGGCGAAGTCCATCCGCGGCCACCATTCGCCGTGGCAGGTGGGGAAATCGGTGCAGGCCACCGCCGCATAGTTGCTGCTGACCCAACCGCCCAGGGTGATCTGCGCCACCACCGCGAGCAGGGCGATGCCGGCGAATCTGCGCAGACGACCGTCCACGACTGGCAAGGGAGCAAGCGCGCCGGACAGCCGCAAGGACAGCAGAAACAGCAGGCTGAGCGTGGTGAACCCCCCGAGCAAGTGCGCGGTGACTACCTGCGGCCAGAGCTGCAGGGTCACCGTCCACATGCCGAAGATCGCCTGGGCGATGACCACCGCGAGCAGCAGCAGCGGCAACTTCAGCGGCTGCCCGGGTTGGCCGCGACGGCGTATCGCCTGTACGGCAAGGGCGAGGATCACCAGCCCGAGGGCGCCGGCGAAATAGCGATGGACCATCTCGTTCCAGCCCTTGCGCACCTCCAGCGGTGCATCGGGAAAGCGCAGCGCGGCAAGGTTCTGCTTGTGTTCGCTCATGGGCACGGCGAGGAAACCATAGCAGCCGGGCCAGTCCGGGCAGCCGAGGCCGGCGTGGGTCAGCCGCGTGTAGGCACCGAGCAGCACGACTACCACGGCCAGCGCGGTGGCGATCAGGGCGAGGCGGTATCCGGGTCTGGCCATCGGGTTCTCCTTGGGGCGGCCTGTTTGGGACCGCAGCGCAGCGGCGCAGTGCCTCAGCCGATCTGCGAGATCTTCAGCAGGTATTTCAGGTCGTCGAGAATCGCCTTGCCGTCGGCGCCGACGTCGTAGCGCAGCACCAGATTGCCGTGGGGGTCGACGATCCACAGTTGGGGGGTGGCGGGTGCCTCGGGGTTGCGGGCATAGACGGCGGCGTCCAGCGTATGGCGTTGCAGCTGCGGGTATTCGCGACGCAGGCGCTGTTCGTAGGCTTCGTCCAGCGCCGTCGCGCTGGCCAGTGCATGGCCGGCGCGGGCCGCTTCGCGGGCCAGGCCGATATTGATCTGGCGGGCCAGGTAGACCAGTTGCTGGCATTGGGCCTCGCAACCCTGCGGCGCGGTGACCAGCAGCTCCCAGCGGCGCTCGGGCGCTGTAGCGCTGACGCCGATGGCCGCACGGTCCTGGCCGTTGGCGATCAGCACGCCGTCATAGCTGCGGCTTTCCGGCACCCAGAAGCCGAAACGGTACATGGCCGAAGCCAGCAGCATCGGGCCGAGCACCACGCCGATGATCAGCAGCAGTTGCAGCCGACCGCGGCCGCGTTTCCCTTCACCGCTGGAGAGGGTTGGATTCATCGTGCTCACTGCGCTTCCCCCGTGCCTGATGCACACCGAAATAGATGAACAGCGCCAGCAGTGCCGCTGCGAGGGCGAACCACTGCACGGCGTAACCCAGGTGCTGCGACGGGCTCATGCTGGTGATCGCCCAATCGGCACGATAGGCGCTCGGACCCGGCTCCAGGCGCAGCTCGTGGATCACCCCCTCGCGCCCCGCCTGCTGCCACATCGCCTCGATGTCCACATGGTTGATCAACCGCGGCCAGCCCTCGGCCGCTCGATGGCTGAAGACGAACGGCTTGCCCGGCGGAACGTAGACCCAGGCGGCCAGCTTCAACGGCTGCGTCGGCGTGTCGAAGGCCGGTGGCACGCGGCGGTCCGGCCAGGGAATCCAGCCCCGGTTGACCATTACCCAGCGGCCGCTGAGTTCGTCATGGAAGGGTTGCAGCAGTTCGACGCCGACCTGGCCGTCGCGGGTGCGGCTGTCGAGCAGGAAGCTGTGCTCGGCATCGAAGCGACCCTGCAGGAACACCCGGGCGAAGGCCGGATCGTTCAGCTGTTCGATCTCGTGTGGCGCCAGCGGTGCGGCCTGCTGACGGGCTTGCTGGCGCTCCAGCAGCTCGCGCTTGTGCTCACCGCGTTCCAGCTGCCAGAAACCCAGCCACACCAGTACCGGCAGCATGGCCAGTACCAGCAGGGTCGGCAGCAGCCCCGGCCTGAAGCCGCTCATGGCCGGCACCCTGATGCGTCGATACGGCTGGCTATACTCCACCCCCAATACCCCTGTCGTGGAATCGCTCATGCTCAAGGCGGCGATCGTTCTGTTGTTAGTGGCCACGCTGGTCAGTCTGTTCAGTGGGTTGTTCTTCCTGGTCAGGGATGAGGGGCGTACCTCCCGCGTGATCACGGCCCTGTTCATCCGCGTCACCCTCAGCGCGCTGACCGTCGCGCTGATCGGCTGGGGTTTTTATACGGGGCAGCTACGCCCCGCCTTCGGTTTCTGAGAGCTCCCTAGATCACGTAGACGAACACGAACAGCGCGATCCACACCACGTCGACGAAGTGCCAGTACCAGGCCGCCGCCTCGAAACCGAAGTGCTGCTCCGGGCTGAAGTGCCCGCGCAGGATGCGCACCAGCATCACCGTGAGGATGATCGCGCCCATGGTCACGTGGGCGCCGTGAAAGCCGGTGAGCATGAAGAAGGTCGCGCCATAGATTCCCGAGCCCAGCGTCAGCCCGAGTTCGGTGTAGGCGTGCACATACTCCTCGATCTGCAGGATCAGGAATGCCACGCCGAGCAGCACGGTCAGGCCCAGGCCGATCTTCAGGTGCTGGCGATTGTTCTTGCGCAGCGCATGGTGCGCCCAGGTCAGGGTGAAGCTGGAGCTGACCAGCAGGATGGTGTTGATCAGCGGCAGGCCCCAGGCGCTGATGGTGCCCTCCGGCGCCGGGTAGAGCTTCGGGTCGGGGTTGTTCAGCAGCGGCCAGCTGTACTCGAAGCCGGGCCAGAGCATGTTGCTGATGCCCTTGTCGCCCTCGCCGGCGAGCCAGGGGCCGGTCCAGTAGCGGATGTAGAAGAGCGCGCCGAAGAAGGCGAGGAAGAACATCACCTCCGAGAAGATGAACCAGCTCATGCCCCAGCGGAACGAGCGATCCATCTGTGCGCTGTACAGCCCCGCGCGGCTTTCCTTCACCACGGCGCCGAACCAGCCGAACATCATGTAGGCGATCAGCAGCGCGCCGACGAAGAAGATCAGCGGCCCGTTGGACGAATCACGGGCGGCCTTGAGGTCGTTGAACCAGCTGCCCAGGCCATAGAAGGTGACCAGCAGGGCGATGGTGGCAATGATCGGCCATTTGCTCTGATCGGGAACGTAGTACTGCTCGTGGGTGGTCTGTTGGCTCATTGCAGACTCTCCTTGGCCGGGGCCGATGCGGCGTTGACGGCCACCGGCGGCTGGCGGGACGTGATGTCGAACAGCGTGTAGGCGAGGGTCAGGTGATGCACGTCGGCGGGCAGGTCGCGATCGACGATGAAGCGCACCGGCATCTCGATGCGCTCGCCCGGCTGCAGCACCTGCTGGGTGAAGCAGAAGCACTCGGTCTTGTGGAAGTAGGCGGCCGCCCGTGACGGCGAGACGCTGGGAATCGCCTGGGCGGTCATCGGCTTGTCGGTGGGGTTGTAGGCGACGAAGCGGATCTCCTGGGTGGCGCCGGGGTGCACGCTGATCTGGTCGGCCTGCGGGCCGAACTGCCACTGCATGCCGGCGGCGTTGGTGGCAAGGAACTGCACCCGCACCGCACGCGCCTCGTCGGCGCTCTGCACGCCTGTGTAGGCGCCAGCCGTCTTGCCGTTGATGCCGAAGGCCTGGCACATCACGTCATAGATCGGCACCAGCAGGAAGCCGAAGCCGAACATGGCGATCACGACGAACACCAGGCGGCGGACCAGCCGCCGAGTGGACAGGGCCTCGTTCATGGCAGCCTCCCTGATCGTGGGTTGCGGGCGGCCCGGCAACCTCCGGTCACACCCCGATGCATGCTCACGGCGTCAGCTCCCCGCCGGTGCCCTTGCGGTGCTCGTGCACATCGCTCATGTCCGGCGGCACCTGGAAGGTGTGGTAGGGCGCCGGCGAGGGCACGCTCCATTCCAGTCCCTCTGCGCCGTCCCAGGGCTTGGCCGGTGCGGGTGCGCCGCCGCGGATGCACTTGATGACGATGAACAGGAACAGCAGCTGGGTGGCACCGAACATGAAGGCGCCGACGCTGGAGACCATGTTGAAGTTGGCGAACATCATGTTGTAGTCGGGGATGCGTCGCGGCATGCCGGCCAGGCCAACGAAGTGCATCGGGAAGAACGCCAGGTTCATGCCGATGAAGCTCATCCAGAAATGCAGCTTGGCCAGGGTCTCGTCATACATGTGCCCGGTCCACTTCGGCAGCCAGTAGTAGGCCGAGGCGAAGATGCCGAAAATCGCCCCCGGCACCAGCACGTAGTGGAAGTGCGCCACCACGAAGTAGGTGTCGTGGTACTGGAAGTCCGCCGGGGCGATGGCCAGCATCAGCCCGGAGAAGCCGCCGATGGTGAAGAGGATGACGAAGGCCACGGCGAACAGCATCGGCGCCTCGAAGGTCAGCGAGCCGCGCCACATCGTCGACACCCAGTTGAACACCTTCACCCCGGTGGGTACGGCGATCAGCATGGTGGCGTACATGAAGAACAGCTCGCCGGTCAGCGGGATGCCGACGGTGAACATGTGGTGCGCCCAGACGATGAAGGAGAGGAAGGCGATCGCGCCGGTGGCGTAAACCATCGAGGTGTAGCCGAACAGCGGCTTGCGGCTGAACGCCGGGATGATCGAGCTGACCGCGCCGAAGGCCGGCAGGATCATGATGTACACCTCGGGATGGCCGAAGAACCAGAACACGTGCTGGAACAGCACCGGGTCGCCACCCCCGGCGGCGCTGAAGAAGCTGGTGCCGAAGTGGATGTCCATCAGCATCATGGTCACCACGCCCGCCAGCACCGGCATCACCGCGATCAGGAGGAAGGCGGTGATCAGCCAGGTCCAGACGAACAGCGGCATCTTCATCAGCGTCATGCCCGGTGCGCGCAGGTTGAGGATGGTGGCGATCACGTTGATCGCACCCATGATCGAGCTGATGCCCATCAGGTGGATGGCGAAGATGAAGAAGGTCACCGACTCCGGCGCGTAGGTCGTCGACAGCGGCGCATAGAAGGTCCAGCCGAAGTTCGGCCCGCCGCCTTCCATGAACAGAGTCGAGACCAGCAGGCCGAAGGCCGCCGGCAGCAGCCAGAAACTGAAGTTGTTCATCCGCGGCAGCGCCATGTCCGGTGCGCCGATCATCAGCGGGATCATCCAGTTGGCCAGGCCGACGAAGGCCGGCATCACCGCGCCGAACACCATGATCAGGCCGTGCATGGTGGTCATCTGGTTGAAGAATTCCGGCTGCACGATCTGCAGGCCCGGCTGGAACAGCTCGGCGCGGATCACCATGGCCATCGAGCCGCCGAGCAGGAAGGCGCAGAAGCTGAACCACAGGTACATCGAGCCGATGTCCTTGTGATTGGTGGTCAGCAGCCAGCGCGAGAGCCCCTTCGCCGGGCCGTGGTGGTGGTCATGCCCGACATGACCATGGTCGTCGATCACTGCACTCATCACCTGATCCTCTTACTGGGTGGCTTCTTCGGCCTGTTTGAAGTCGAGCACGTCTTTCGGCGTGACCATGTCGCCCGTGTTGTTGCCCCAGGCGTTGCGCTCGTAGGTGATGACGGCAGCCAGATCGACCTCCGACAGCTGCTTGCCGAACGCCGCCATGGCGGTGCCCGGCTTGCCGTTGACGACGATGTCGATGTGCGCCTCGACGTCGCCGGTGGCGATGGCCGAGCCCTTGAGGGCCGGGAACATCGGCGGGATGCCTTCGCCACCGGCCTGGTGGCACGAGGCGCAGGCGGTCTGATAGACCTTCTGGCCGCGCTCGGAGAGGTCTTCCAGCGTCCATTCCTTGCTGGTCAGTTCAGCCAGCTTGGCGGCCTCGGCCTTCTTCTCGCCGAGCCAGCTGGCGTAGTCCTCCTGCGACTTGACCTCCACCACCACCGGCATGAAGCCGTGGTCCTTGCCGCAGAGTTCGGTGCACTGGCCGCGGTAGATGCCCGGCTGCTCGACGCGGGTCCAGGATTCATTGATGAAACCGGGAATGGCGTCCTTCTTCACCGCCAGATCCGGTACCCACCAGGAGTGGATCACGTCCGCCGCGGTTATCAGGAAGCGGACCTTGGCACCGGCCGGGATCACCAGCGGCTCGTCGACTTCCAGCAGGTAATGCTCGCCCTTGGGCGACTGGTTGTTGATCTGCTCGCGCGGCGTGGTGAGGTTGCTGAAGAACTCCACGTCCTCGCCCAGATACTTGTAGTGCCACTTCCACTGGTAGCCGGTGATCTGCACATCCACGTCCGATTCGCTGGAGTCGTAGATGTGGATCAGCGTGCGCGTCGCCGGGATCGCCATGCCCACCAGGATCAGCAGCGGGATGACCGTCCAGAGCACCTCGACGCGGGTGTTTTCGTGGAAGTTGGCCGATTGCTGACGCTTGGAGCGGCGGTGCGCGATCATCGAATAGATCATCACGCCGAACACCAGCACGCCGATGACCACGCAGATCCAGAAGATGGTCATGTGCAGATCGAACACCGACCGACTGACGTCGGTGGCGCCGGAGCGCATGTTCACGTCCCAGGCCGCCTGGGCCTGGCCAAATACTGCCGAAAGCCCAAGCCCCATCCAGATGCATGGATGTCGAGACATTGCGGGTTCCCCTTATGATTCTTGTTATCCCGCCGACCGCCATCGCACCGCCGAGAATCGGCTGGCCGGGGAAACCATTCCCGTCATGCCAGCTACGTTCTCGATCAGTCCGATTCTGCCCAGCACGACCACCGGAAGGCCCGGTGGCCGACTGGACGCTTGCACGCGCAGTCGGAACTCAATCAGGTACGCCTACGATTCGGAGTATAGACAGCGATCCCACTCTCGCAATTTAAGCGCGGGGCGTGTCTGGCTCGGGCTGTGCGGGGTCGTCGTTCTTCTTCACGCCGCGAATGTTCATCGCCGCCAGGCAGACCTGCAGGACGATCAGCGCCCAGGCCTCGGCGTGCCAGCCCCAGATCACCCAGAGCAGGTTGCTCAGCAGAAAACAGCAGAAGCCGACGAAGCGCCGGCCGGGTCGCAGCGAGCCGATCAGCCAGGCGGCGATCACCGTGACCGCCATGGCCGGCCATTGCAGCAGATCGATAAAGACGTCCAATTCATCCTCCGCAAGCGCAGGCAGCGCACCGGTTCGCCCGATGCGCTGCCTGCAAGGTGCACATGTTGATGCCTGAAAGATGAGGGCTTGGCCGCCCCGATTAGTTCCCGGCGGCGGCTGCGGCGAGATGTGCGGCCTGTCGACGCCGGCCTTCGACCCGCCGGGTCAGCGCCCGCGCTTCGATGATCAGCCGTGCGCCGCTGGCCTGGTTGGCGCGCTGCCATTCCTCCAGCAGCTCCATGCAGGCGTGATCGATGTAGCGCAGGTGCGCCATCGGTACATGCAGCCAGGCATCCTGCGGCACGCCCTGCAGTGCGCGGGCGAGCTGCGGCACGCGAAGAAAGGTCGCCGCGCCCTGCATGCGCAGCTCGACCCGGCGTCCGTCGCGCACCACGCCGATCTTCAGTCGCGACGCCTGCCAGGCCAGCTGCGCCAGTGTCAGCGCGAAGCCCAGCAGCACGCCGGTCAGCAGGTCGGTGGCGACGATGGTCAGCGCGGTGGCGACATGGATCAGCATGGCCATGCGGCCGTAACGGCCGAGCTGGCGCAGCGCGTCCAGGTCGATCAGCTTGAGCCCGGTGTAGACCAGCACACCGGCCAGGCTCGCCACCGGAATTTGCTCCAGCAGCGCGGCCAGCAGCACCACCGCTGCCAGCAGCCAGAGCGCATGCAGCATGGCCGACAGCCGTGTACGCGCGCCGGCCTGCACATTGGCCGAGCTGCGCACGATCACGCCGGTCATCGGCAGCGCGCCGAGCACGCCGCAGAGCATGTTGCCGACGCCCTGCGCGGTGAGCTCGCGGTCGAAATCGGCACGCGGGCCCTGGTGCATGCGATCGACCGCGGCGGCGGACAGCAGGGTTTCGGCGCTGGCGATAAAGGCCACGGCCAGCGCCGCGACCAGCAGGCCGGGATCGGCGAACGCCAGCAGATTGGCCGGCTGCAGCCAGCTGATGGCGTCGGCAAGGTTGTCCGGCACCTCGACACGGCGCACGTCGAGCCCCAGCCACAGCCCCATCAGCGTCGCCGCCGCGACACCGAGCAGCGCGCCGGGCAGCAGACGCAGACGCTGCGGCCTGAGCCGGTCCCATGTCCACATGCAGGCGATGGTCAGCAGGCCGAGGGAGGCGGCGGCCATGCCGTTGCCGCCGGACAACGGCAGGGCCGCCCACAGTGCGGCGGGAAAGGCGCCGAGATTGTCCAGTCCGGAGGCTTCCGGCTGCGCATCCATCATCACGTGCAACTGCGACAGCACGATGAGAATGCCGATGCCCGCCAGCATGCCGTAGACCACGGCCGGCGCGGTGACGCGGAACCAGCAACCCAGCTTCAGCCGCCCGGCCAGCAGCTGCAGCGCGCCGGCCAGCAGCAGGATCGGGCCGAGCATCGCGGCGCCATATTGCTGTACCAGTTCGAAGACCAGCACCGTGAGACCCGCCGCCGGGCCACTGACCTGCAGCGGCGCGCCGGCCAGCCAGCCCACCACCAGCCCGCCGACGATACCGGTGATGACGCCCTTGGCGGGCGGTAGGCCCGAAGCGATGGCAATGCCCATGCACAGCGGCAGCGCCACCAGGAAGACCACCACGGACGCCATCAGGTCGCGTGGCAGTGTTGCTTTGATCGTTTCTGCATTCATTCGACATCCTCGACAACGCGGCGACGCCCAGCGGCGCCGCCGGGAGTGACAGCCAATGCCTTTTCGGCCGCTGGTTCAGGCTTGCAGGTAGCGCGGTGCGGGCGTTGCCACCGGCAGCGGGCCGTCGCCGTCCAGCGGCGCGAAGCGGCCGGTGCCGGCGTCGTAGGCGAGGATTTCGCTGGTTTCGATGCAGTAGACCCAGCCATGGATCGACAGCTGACCGCCGGCGAGGCGGGCGGCGACCGAAGGGTGGGTGCGCAGGTGGTCGAGCTGCGCCACCACGTTCTCCTCGGTAAGCACGCCCAGGGCCTCGCCGGCCGTGCAGCTACAGTTCTGCTCGACCAGGCTGCGCGCCACCTCGCAATGGCGCAGCCAGGCCTTCACCGTGGGCATGCGCTGCAGCCCGGCCGGGTCGAGCACCGCTTTCATCGCACCGCAGTCGGAATGCCCGCAGACAATGATGTGTTGCACGTCGAGGGCCATCACCGCGTACTCGATGGCGCTGGAAACCCCGCCGTTCATCTGGCCATAGGGTGGCACCACGTTGCCCACGTTGCGGGTGACGAACAGGTCGCCGGGCGAACTCTGGGTGATCAGCTCGGGAACGATCCGCGAGTCGGCACAGGTGATAAACATCGCGCGCGGCTGCTGGGCCTTGGCCAGACGGGCGAACAACGCCTGCTGTTCGGGGTAGACCTCGGCACGGAAGCGGCGAAAGCCATCGACCAGGTGGGCGAAGGATTCGTCGGCGCTCTCGTCTCGGGCATGCCGGCCGCCTTGGGCGGATGCTTTGCTGGGCTCGACGCGGGCGGTGAATATTTCACGCATGGGCTTGGGTCTCCTGGGGCAGGGGCAAGGCGTGCCAGCGCCGCGCAGACCGCAGGCGGTCCGCGTGACTGGCTGGTCACATTTGCCTCGAGGCTAGTCAGCGAGACTTAACTGAAACTGAACGAGCCGCTCTAGGACGAGCCTTTGCGACGATTGCCCCGCTAGCGAAATGATGGCACTGGCATTCCGGCGCGGCGAAATCAGAGCAACGGCATCTGCCGTCCCGGCACGACGAAAAGGCTGCAATCCAGGCCGTAATTCTGATCCCTCCGATTGAAGCCAAGCCGCTTGCAGGCCAGCTGGAAACGCTGGGCGAGCAGTTGGGCGAACTGGCCTTCGCCGCGCATGCGGCTGCCGAAACGGCTGTCGTAATCCTTGCCGCCGCGCGACTGGCGCACCAGGCTCATGACATGGGCGGCGCGCTGCGCAAAGTGTTCCTCGAGCCAGCCCTCGAACAGCCCGGCCACCTCATGAGGCAGGCGCAGCAGCACGTAGCCGGCCGAACGCGCACCGGCTTCGCGGGCGGCTTCCAGCAGGCGCTCCAGCTCCATGTCGTTGATCATCGGGATCATCGGCGCGCACATCACGCTGACCGGCACGCCGGCCTCGTGCAGTGTGCGCAATACCCGCAGGCGCGCCGAAGGCGAGGCTGCGCGCGGCTCCATGATGCGTTTGAGTTCATCGTCCAGGGTCGTGAGGCTGACCGACACGCTCACCAGCCGCTGCTCGGCCAGCGGCACCAGCAGGTCCAGGTCGCGCAGCACCAGCGACCCCTTGGTGATGATGTGCACCGGATGCCTGAAGCGCAGCAGGATCTCCAGTGCCTGGCGCGTCAGCCGCTGCTCGCGCTCCAGCGGCTGATAGGCATCGGTATTCACCCCCAGGGCGATGGGCTGCGGCACGTAGCCCGGCTTGCTCAGCTCGGCCTCCAGCCGTTCGGCAAGGTTGGTCTTGGCGATCAGCCGGGTCTCGAAATCGATGCCCGGCGAAAGATCCCAGTACGCGTGCGATGGCCGCGCAAAGCAGTAGATGCAGCCATGTTCGCAACCGCGGTAAGGGTTGACCGAGCGATCGAAACCGACGTCCGGCGACTGGTTGCGCGTCAGTACCGACTTGGCGATCTCGCGGCGCACCTCGGTGGCGCGGGTCGGCGGGACGTCCTGTTCCCAGCCATCGTCGTAGGCCTCGCTGCGCGTGGGCGCGAAGCGGTTGTCCGGGTTCACCGCCGTACCGCGGCCGCGTGGTGTGGAAATGGGCAGGGTCATGGTCGTGGCCAAAGGCTGTTTATATATACAGTAAACAGCTCGTCGACCGCGCGCCAGCCCAACTGATCGATGGCAACCGCTACCGCCCGTCGGTTGCCTCGGGAACATTTGCTTACAGGTCCGGACAAAGGAGGCTGATCGGGTGAGCGCTGTGGTTTCCGCGCTTCCCGAATTGGAGCCGGCCGGCAAACAAACAAAAGGATGATCAGGGCGCCTCCGGCGACCGATCCGGCAGTACCGGCATTGCACTCCCGTGCACTCCAGCTTCCAGCCACTGCCGACAGTCAGGAGCAGACCATGCATCCCACCGGTTCCTTTCACACCCGGGAAAACAACTTCGATTTCCTGCGCTTCTTCGCCGCTGCTCTGGTGCTGTTCGCCCATAGCTACCCGCTGGTCGGCCGTCGCGAAGACGAACCACTGACGCTGCTGACCGGCTATGAGAAGGGCGGCTCGATCGCCGTCGGCATCTTCTTCGTCATGAGCGGCTACCTGATCGCCTCGTCCTGGCTGGCCAGCAGCAGCCCGAAGAGCTTCCTGATCAAGCGTGCACTGCGAATCTTCCCGGCGCTGATCGTCGCGGTGCTGCTGTCGGTCTTCGTCATCGGACCGATGGTCACGCAGTTCAGCCTCGGTCGCTATCTGGCCGCCGACGGTACCTGGACCTACCTGCAGAACATCCTGCTGGTGACGCGCTACGAACTGCCTGGCGTGTTCACCGGCAACATCTATCCCGATGTGGTCAACGGTTCGCTGTGGACGTTGCCGCTGGAAGTGCTGATGTACATCGGCGTGATGATTCTCGGCCTGACCGGCTTTCTCAAGCGCCGCCTGATCTTCCTGCCGATCGTGGTGCTGGCGGTCGGGCACTTCTGGCTGCTGGGCAAGCTGGGTATCGAGTCCTACTTCATCAAGAACATCTTCAAGCTCGGCCTGCTGTATTACAGCGGCTCGGCACTGTTCCTCTATCGCGACGACATTCCCTGGCGCGGCTGGATCGCGGCGCTGCTGTTCGCCGCGCTGGTGGCGACCTTCCGCACCGACATCGGCCCGCTGGTGTACTTCGTCGCGCTGCCGTACCTGGTGCTCTACCTGGCCTACGCGCCGCTGCCCTGGGTGTCGCGTTTCGGCAAGTACGGCGACTTCTCCTACGGCCTGTATATCTACGCCTTCCCGTTCCAGCAGCTCACCGTCTACCTGTTCGGCCCGCAGGTCGGCGTGCTCGGCCTGACGCTGATCGCCTTCGTGCCGACGCTGATCCTCGCCGCGCTGTCCTGGCACCTGATCGAAGCGCCGGCGATGAAGCTCAAGCGCCTGTTTGCCTCGCCACCGCAGCCGGGACGGGCGACGCCGAAGGTTGAGGGCTGAGCGAGCCTTGCACCGAAAAAGAACCCGCCACTCGGCGGGTTCTTTTTTATCAGCGGTGCGGCTGCGTAAGCGCTGGCGTGGCGGTGATCGCTGTCTGTCGTGAGGCCGCGAAGCAGAATCGTTCGGCGTGCGCCTTCACCTCCGGCGCACCTGCAGATCACGATAACCGGCGGCGGGGTCGCCCCGTAATTCCAGATGCCCCGCGGTAGCCAGCTCGCGGGCGCGCCAGTAGAGGAAGAGATCGGTGGCGAAGAAACCGTCGCAATGGCCCATGACCTCGGCCATCGCACGCGCCAGCGGTGCGAATTCATCCGGGCTGGCGGCGATCAGCGCCGCGTCGATCAATTGATAGTCTTCGCCGCTAAAGGTCCCATTGTCCCAGCGCCGAATGCCATAGGTGCCGGCGCATTGCTGATGCCAGAGCGCGGCAAGCTCGGTCTGGCGGGACACCGAAACGGCCTGTGGCCGGTAGAGCGCCGCCAGCGCCTCGGGCGAATGCATGGATACCGCTTTGCGCCGGCCGGCGCGGCTGTCGCCTGTACCGCAGGCCACTTCTTGCAACCGGCAGCCCTGCAACGCCGCGCAGACCCGTGCCAGCAGCACCTGTTCGGACGCGCTGTCGCCATGCCAGACGATCACGTTGTCGGCTTGTCCGGCGAGCTCTGCCAGCCAGCGCGCATCGGCGGCCAGGTCGTGGGCGAACAGTGGGCGCGGTGTCAGCTCGTCAGGCCACAGCTGCTCCCAGAAGGCGACACGGGCGGCGCACGGCGGGCTGTCCACATCGCTCAGCGGGCCGACTGCCAGGTCATCGCGCAGCACCCGGACCTCCGCACCCGGTTCGCGGTCGGCCAGCAGGTTGCGAACACCATCGCCGGCCAGGTCACCGCAGGTCAGGTGCAGCACCCTTACTCCGGCTTCTTCAACTTCGGATTAGGAAAAAACTGCACCGACTGCACCTGCGGGTTGGCCGGCTTGGGCTGGACCTTGTTCACTCGTGTGCCCAGCTCCATGGGTACCGACTGGCCCTGGGCGTTGAGGGTGTCGGCGTAGCCGCAGTCGATGCATTCGCGGTGCGGGACACCGTCGACATCCCACATCTTGATGCAGTCCGTGCCGCTGCACGCCGGGCATACGGCCCCGGCGATGAAGCGCTTGGTGGTGACTCGGGATACTTCGTTGCTCATGCCGCGGCCTCCGCTACCAGCCCGAGGTGGCGCAGCAGGGCGTCGATGGACGGCTCGCGGCCTCGGAAATCGACGAACAGTACCATCGGCTCCTGGGAGCCGCCACGCGCCAGGATGGCCTCGCGGAAGGCGCGGCCGGTCTCGGCGTTGAACACCCCTTCCTCCTCGAAGCGCGAGAAGGCGTCGGACGACAGCACCTCGGCCCACTTGTAGCTGTAGTAACCGGCGGCGTAACCGCCGGAGAAGATGTGCGCGAAGCTGTTGGGGAAGCGGTTGTAGGCCGGCGGCCGCATCACCGAAACCTCATCGCGGATGTGTTCGAGCACCTCCAGCACGCTGCGACCGTCACCGTGGGTGGCGTGCAGTTCGAAGTCGAATAGGGAGAACTCCAACTGGCGCGCCATCATCATGCCGGACTGGAAGTTCTTCGCCGCCAGCATCATGTCCAGTTTGTCCTGTGGCAGGGCTTCGCCGGTCTGGTAGTGACCGGAGATCAGTGCCAGGCCTTCGGGGTCCCAGCACCAGTTCTCCATGAACTGGCTGGGCAGCTCCACCGCATCCCAGGCCACGCCGTTGATGCCCGACGCACCAGCGTGCTCGACCTGGGTCAGCAGGTGGTGCAGGCCGTGGCCGAATTCGTGGAACAGCGTGGTGACCTCGTCATGGGTCAAGAGCGCCGGGCGCTCGCCCACCGGCGGGGTGAAGTTGCAGACCAGGTTGGCCACCGGCGTCTGCAGCGTGCCGTCTGCGGTGCGGCGCTTGTCGCGGGCGCCGTCCATCCAGGCGCCGCCGCGCTTGTTCGGGCGCGCGTAGAGGTCGAAGAAGAAGCGCCCGACGTGCTCGCCGTTCTCGGTGATCTCGAACAACCGCACATCCGGGTGCCAGCCGTCGAACTGCTCCAGTTCATGGATCTGGATGCCATACAGGCGCTGGACGATGCCGAACAGCCCGGACAGCACCTTGTCGATCGGGAAGTAGGCGCGCAGCTCTTCCTGGTTCAGGCTGTAGCGCTGCTGGCGCAGCTTCTCGGCGTAGTAGCCCAGGTCCCAGCTCTGCAGGTCGTCCAGACCCTGCTCGGCGGCGAAGGCGCGCAGTTCGGCCAGGTCGCGTTCGGCGAACGGCTTGCTGCGCACCGCCAGGTCGCGCAGAAAGCTCAGTACCTGCTCGGTGGATTCGGCCATCTTGGTCGCCAGCGACAGCTCCGCGAAGTTGCGATAGCCCAGCAGGCCGGCCAGCTCGTGACGCAGCTCGAGGATCTCGGCCATCACCGGGCCGTTGTCGAACTGCCCGGCATTCGGGCCCTGGTCCGAGGCGCGGGTGCAGTAGGCGGTGTAGACCTCCTCGCGCAGGCCGCGGTCGTCGGCGTAGGTCATCACCGCGTAGTAGCTGGGGAATTCCAGGGTGATCAGCCAGCCGTCGAGGCCCTTGGCCTTGGCCGCCTCGGCCATCTGCGCCTTGGCCGAGTCGGTGATGCCGGCCAGCAGGCCCTCGTCGGTGATGTGCCGGGTCCAGGCCTGCGTGGCGTCCAGCAGCTGGTTGGAGAACTTGCTGCCCAGCTCGGCAAGCTTCATCTGGATGGCGCCGAAGCGCTGCTGCTCGACCGGCGGCAGGTCGATACCGGACAGGCGGAAGTCGCGCAGCGAATGCTCGAGGATGGTCTTCTGTGCCACCTCGAAACCGGCCGCCGCGGGGCCGGAGGCAAGCGCCTGGTAGGCCTCGAACAGCGCGCGGTTCTGCCCGAGTTCGGTGTAGTAGGCCGACAGCTTGGGCAGGCAGGCCTCGTAGGCGGTGCGCAATTCCGGGCTGTTACACACGGAGTTGAGGTGACCGACCGGCCCCCAGGCACGGGCGAGGCGATCATTCAGCTCGTCCAGCCCGACCACCAGGGTCTGCCAGTCCAGGCTTTCGGCCGGGCGGCTGAGCAGCTCCTGGATCGCCACGCGGTTGTCGCCGAGGATGGTGTCGACGGCCGGCTCGACGTGCTCCGGACGGATTTCGGAATAGGGCGGCAGGTCGAATTGTTGCAGCAGGGGATTGTTCGCGCTCACGGGGACACCTTGTGACGAAGAGGGTTGCAGGCCGCTCGCTGGAGCGAGGCCGGACGTGGCAGGCAGATGTCCTAGATGGACGCGCTGTCGTGCTTTTTCAACGCCGGTCGGCCGGTTGTTACTCTGACCACGGCGGGCGGCATGCTGCTCAGCCCGGGTCCGCAGCGGCAATGCCGGCCATCTTAATTACAATCGACCCTTCCCGCAGCCAAAGAGGTTTCTATCGTGGCGATACGCAGCTACCAAAACAGCACTCCGACACTGGGCGAGCGCGTGTTCGTCGACGACTCCGCCGTGGTCATCGGCGATGTGGAAATCGGCGCCGACAGCTCGGTGTGGCCGCTCACGGTGATCCGCGGCGACATGCACCGCATCCGCATCGGTGCGCGCTCGAGCATCCAGGACGGCAGCGTGCTGCACATCACCCATGCCGGCCCGTACAACCCGGACGGCTTCCCGCTGACCATCGGCGACGAGGTCACGGTCGGGCACAAGGTCACGCTGCACGGCTGCACCCTGGGCAACCGCATTCTGGTGGGCATGGGCTCGATCGTGATGGACGGCGTGGTGGTCGAGGACGAGGTGATCATCGGCGCCGGCAGCCTGGTGCCGCCGGGCAAGACGCTCGAGTCGGGCTACCTCTATGTCGGCAGCCCGGTGAAGCAGGCGCGCCCGCTGACCGACAAGGAGCGCAGCTTCTTCAGCTATACCGCCGGCAACTACGTCAAGCTCAAGGACCAGCACCTCGCCGAGCGCGGCTGATCCCGCTCACTTGGCGAACAGCTGGCCGATGTCCTTGAACGCCTTGAACTCCAGGGCATTGCCGCAGGGGTCGAGCAGGAACATGGTCGCCTGTTCGCCGACCTGGCCCTGGAAGCGCACGTAGGGCTCGATCACGAAGCGCGTGCCGCGCGCCTTCAGCCGCTCGGCCAGCGCTTCCCATTGCTCCCAGCCGAGTACCACGCCGAAGTGCGGCACCGGCACGTCGTGGCCATCCACCGGGTTGCTGTGCGCCGCCTCCTGATGCGGCATCTTCGGCGCCTCGTGGATCACCAGCTGGTGGCCGAAGAAATCGAAATCCACCCAGTGCTCGCTGCTGCGGCCCTCGGCACAGCCGAACGCCTCGCCGTAGAAGGCACGGGCGGCGGCCAGATCGTAAACGGGAATGGCGAGATGGAAGGGCGAAAGCGTCATCGGGGCGTACTCCGGAAATGGCAAGACGTTTCGAGTGTAGAGGCTTTCTGGCCGTACCGAGCATCGCCGGTGGGCTTCAGCCCGGCAGAAGCGCCTTGATTCACCGCCATCCCTAGAGCCTTTTTCCGCCGATCGGCCTACCCTGCAGCAGACCGGAGACGAAAGGAGAGACGTCGATGCGTGCCATGTTGCTGGAACAGATTGGCCAACCCTTGCAGCTGCGCGAGCTGCCGGTGCCGCAACCGGGGCCTGGCGAGGTCCGCGTGCGGGTGCTGGCCTGTGGCGTCTGCCGCACCGATCTGCACGTGGTCGACGGCGAACTGCCGGAGGCGCCGCTGCCGATCATTCCCGGCCACGAGATCGTCGGGCGGGTCGATGCCTTGGGCGAAGGCGTGACCGGCTTCGAACCGGGCCAGCGGGTCGGCATTCCCTGGCTGGGGCACACCTGCGGCACCTGCAGCTACTGCCAGCACGCCGAGGAAAACCTCTGCGACGCGCCGCAGTTCACCGGTTACACGCGGCCCGGCGGCTATGCCGAATACGTGGTGGCCGATGCCCGCTTCGCCTTTGCCCTCGGCGAGGAGGGCGACCCCGTGGCGCTGGCACCGCTGCTCTGCGCCGGGCTGATCGGCTGGCGTTCGCTGGTCAAGGCCGGTGACGGCAAGCGTCTCGGGTTGTACGGCTTCGGTGCCGCGGCGCATATCGTCATGCAGGTGGCGCGCTGGCAGGGGCGCGATGTCTATGCCTTCAGCCGCCCGGGCGATGTGGCGGCGCAGGACTTCGCCCGTTCGCTGGGCGCGGTCTGGGCCGGTGATTCGGGCGAGCTGCCGCCGGTGCCGCTGGATGCGGCGATCATCTATGCGCCGGCGGGCGAGCTGGTGCCGGCCGCGTTGCGCGCGCTGCGCAAGGGTGGCCGGGTGGTCTGCGCCGGCATCCACATGAGCGATATCCCGAGCTTCCCCTACGACATCCTCTGGCAGGAGCGCGAGGTGGTCTCGGTGGCCAATCTCACCCGCCAGGACGGCCTGGAGTTCTTTCCGGTGGCCGCCCAGGTCGGCATCCATACCGAAACCCACGCCTACCCGCTGGAGCAGGCCAACCAGGCGCTGGATGACCTGCGCAACGGGCGTTTCCAGGGTGCTGCGGTGCTGGTGCCCTAGCGAGATGCGCCAGGGCGCAAAGCCCTGGCGCGGTGCGGCGAACGGCAAGGATCGGATTGGCGATGGCGCAGTCACACTCCAGACAGCCAATGCCAAATGAAGGAGCCCCGCCATGAGCGTCACCGTGAGCAAGCTCCAGGGCGACGAGATTCCCGAGCATCTGCGCGGGCCGGATATCCGGGTGGTGTACCGGGTGACCGATGCCGAGGGCCACAGCCGCTACCTCACCGACGAAGTCGAAGCTGCACAGCTGGCGGTCAGCATCAGCGACCGCCAGCAGCGATAGCCCGGGGTGGGGCCGTGAGCCTCAGCCGGCCAGCACCGAGTCCACTAGCGCCTTGGCCTCGGCCTGGATGCGTGCCAGGTGCGCTTCGCCCTCGAAACTCTCGGCGTAGATCTTGTACACGTCCTCGGTGCCGGACGGCCGCGCGGCGAACCAGCCGTTCGCCGTTTCCACCTTCAGCCCGCCGATGGCTGCGCCGTTGCCCGGTGCCTCGGTGAGGATGCGCGTGATCGGCTGGCCGGCCAGCTCCTTGGCCGAGACCTGCGAAGCGGACAGCTTGCCCAGGCGTGCCTTCTGCTCGCGATTGGCGGCAGCGTCGATGCGCTGGTACACCGGCGCGCCGAAGCGGTCGGTCAGCGCCTGGTAGCGTTCGCTCGGGTCCTTGCCGGTGACTGCGGTGATCTCCGCCGCCAGCAGACCGAGGATCAGCCCGTCCTTGTCGGTGGACCAGGCGCCGCCCTGCTTGTCGAGGAACGAAGCGCCGGCCGACTCCTCGCCGCCGAAGCCCAGGCTGCCATCCATCAGGCCGTCGACGAACCACTTGAAACCCACCGGTACCTCCACCAGACGGCGGTCGATGCCGGCGGCAACACGGTCGATCATCGAGGAGGACACCAGCGTCTTGCCGATGCCGGCCTCGGCGCTCCAGCCCGGGCGATGGGTGAACAGGTATTCGATGGCCACCGCCAGGTAATGGTTGGGGTTCATCAGCCCGCCGGAGCGGGTGACGATGCCGTGGCGGTCATGGTCGGTGTCGCAGGCGAAGGCCACGTCGAAGCGGTCCTTGTTCTCGATCAGCCCGGCCATGGCGTGCGGCGAGCTGCAGTCCATGCGGATCTTGCCGTCCCAGTCCAGGCGCATGAAGCGGAAGGTCGGGTCGACCACCGTGGACAGCACCTCCAGCGGCAGGCCGAAGCGCTCGGCGATGCGCGGCCAGTAGTGCACACCGGCGCCGCCCAGCGGGTCGACGGCGAACTTCAGGCCCGAGCCGCGGATGGCGTCGAGGTCGATCACCCGCTCGAGCCCTCCGACATAGGCGTCGATGAAATCGAAGCGCTGGGTGGTGGCGGCCTTGAGCGCCTGGCGGTAATCCATGCGCTTGACGCCATCGAGACCGGCGACCAGTAGCGCATTGGCGCGCTCCTGAATCCACTTGGTCACGCCGGTGTCGGCCGGGCCGCCATTGGTGGGGTTGTACTTGAAGCCGCCGTCGCCCGGCGGGTTGTGCGACGGCGTGATGACGATGCCGTCGGCCAGCCCGCTCGTGCGGCCGCGGTTGTAGCTGAGGATCGCGTTGGAGATCGCCGGGGTCGGGGTGTAGCCCGGCTCGCCGCCGGTTTCCGGGCAACCGGCGTCGATGCGCGTCTCGATGCCGTTGGCCGCCAGCACTTCCAGTGCCGAGACGAACGCCGGCTCGGACAGCGCATGGGTGTCCATGCCCATGAACAGCGGGCCGTCGATGCCTTCCTGGCGGCGGTAATCGCAGATCGCCTGGGTGGTGGCGAGGATGTGCCACTCGTTGAAGCTGCCCTTGAGCGAGGAACCGCGATGCCCGGAGGTGCCGAACGCCACCTGCTGCGCCGGGTCGGACGGGTCCGGTCGGTCGCTGTAGTAGCGCGCCACCAGGCGCGGCAGGTGGGTCAGGGTGTGCGGGTCGGGCAGGCGTCCGGCGTTGGGGGCGATGCTCATGGGGCGGTCCTTTGTGAAGAAGGCGATGCGCCGGCCGATCCGGGCGCGGCGAAGAGCGAATGAAACGCCAGTCGGCGTCGTTTATCCAGAGCTAAGACCGCAGCGACGGTGGCGGTTCCCTGATCGGCAGGTTCCGCGCTGCTGCGTCCCGGCCAAGCGCGCTCGTCGCCCCGCCGGAACCTGTAGCGGGCCGGCCTTTCTTCTGCTTAACGGCCGGCAATTCGCCGGCCCGTTACCCGGAGATTTCAGCCATGAACGTCGACGAACGCATCCGCCAGCGCGCCTATGAAATATGGGAAGCCGAGGGCCGCCCCGAAGGCCAGGAAGCCGACCACTGGCAGCGCGCCCGGGACGAGATCGAGCCCTTCTACAAGGAAGGCAACGCCGAAGCCGGCGGCATCGAAAGCAGCGTGGCCATTCCGATGCCGAAATCGGGTGGCGACCGATAGCGGCAGCAGGGCGGCGAGGACGCGGCACGCGTCGTCCCGCCCGAATCTGCTGCGACGTTCTCAGCCTTTTCATCCGGATGCCTGGTGCGCTGGAGCCTGTCGAGGCGCGCTGCTAGAGTGCCGCCGCTTGCCAACCACCGGCTGACAGGACGTCTGCCCAGCCGCCGCACAGGATGCTTCCATGAAAAAGCTCGCGCTCGCCGTAGCCGTACCCCTGGCCCTTTTCGGTGCCGCCACTTTCTACACCAGTACCCAGGTCGAATCGACCGCCCGCGATGCCGTCGACCAGGCCAACCTCAAGTTGCGCGAGATGGGCGTCGGCGCCGGTGCCGATGTCAGCCTCAGCCTGCTCAGCTTCGAACGCGGCCTGCTGTCCAGCACCGCGCGCTACCAGATCGACATCGACGTAGCGGATGACGAAGGCAACACCGAGCACTACGCCCTGCTGCTGAACGATCGCCTCGAACATGGCCCCTTTCCCGTCTCGCGCCTGAGCCGCGGCCAGCTGATGCCGGTCGCCGCGCAGAGCCACTTCGAACTCGAACGCACACCGCTGACGCAGAAGCTGTTCGACGCCGCCTCCGGCGAAGTGCCACTGGTGGGCGAGGTGACCATCGGCTACGACGGCGGCCAGGCCGGCGATCTGCGCACGGCCGCGCTGAATATCGAAGACGAGGACGGCAGCGTGCGCATCGCCCCCGCCAACCTCAACTTCGAGGCGAACAGGGACGGCAGCGACGTACGCATGGACGGCGAGCTGGCGGAAATCGATATCGACCTGCAGCACAGCGACAGTGGCCAGCCGGTACAGGTGAGCCTGCGCGGCATCGGCCTGAGCGCCGACAAGCAGGATTACGACGCCGGTTTCGGCTTCGGACCGTCCGCCATCACCCTGCAGCGCATGGAAATCAAGGCCGGCGACGAGCCCGCCGTGGTCATCCAACAGGCCTCCGTCGAGGAGGCACTGAGCCGCGGCAGCCGTGGCCTCGACCAGACCATCGGCTACCGCATCGGCGAGGTCAGCGCCAAAGGCCAGACCTTCCGCAACCTCGCCCTCGTCTTCAGCCTGCGCAACCTCGAGGAAAGCAGCCTCAAGGCCCTGGTGGCGAGCTACAAGGACATCCTCGACCAGAGCGCCACCCCGCAGGAATCCTTCGCCGGCATGACCAGCGCCCAGCAGCAGGAACTGCAGGCCCGTGCCCTGCAACTGCTCGAGCACAAGCCGACCCTGGCCCTCGACGAGTTCGGCTTCGAAACCGCCCACGGCGCGGCCCGCCTGTCGGTTGTGCTCGACCTGCAATCGCCGAGCGCAGAAGCCTTCACCCCGGACGCGATGATCACCAGCATGCTCGCCTCGCTCAAGGCCGACGCCGGCGTCGACAGGAACCTGGTGCGCGACATCGCCGGGCTGGTCGTGCAGAACAACGCGCGTGACGGCCAGCTCGACCAGGCGGCACTGCAGCAGGAAACCGAGGCCGCCACCGAGCAGTTCAGCGGCATGGCGCTGAACACCGGCTGGTCGCGTCTGGAAGGCGAGCGGCTGGTCAGTTCGCTGCACTACGCCAATGACAAGGTGACCTTCAACGGCCGCGAAATGAGCGTGCCGGAGTTCCTCGGCTTTGCCTTCGGCTCCGTACAGAACGCCGGCCTGCTGGGGCAATAGTCGGCGCTACTGACGCACCTGGGAAACGGCCCTGCCATCGGTGACCGATGGACAGGGCCGTTTCACTTCCTGGCGTTCGACCGGCGCCACCGCCGTGGATACCCGGACGCGCGACCCCTGCTCAGTCGTGCGGGGCGCTGGCTCCCAGGCGCTCACTCAGATAATCCAGAAAACAGGTGATGCGCGAGGCCAGCGCGGTGTTGCGGTAGTACACCGCGTTGATCGGCTGGCGCACGTCGACTCGCTGTGCCGCCAGCACCTCCACCAGCTCGCCGCGCTGGCGGTCCCGGCCAGTCATGAAGTCCGACAGGCTGGCGATCCCTTCGCCGGCCAGCGCGAGCTCGCGCACGGTGTCGCCGCTGGAGGCGCGTAGCGCCGGGTTGATCCGCCAGCTCTCGCCGAGTGCGTGGCGCATCGGCCAGTCGTTGAGGCGGTCCGGCTCGGTAAAGCCAATCAGGCTGTGCTCCGCCAGGTCCTCGACCTGTTGCGGTGTGCCATGCCGCGCCAGATAGGCCGGGCTCGCCAGCACCCGGCGCGTGGTATGGCACAGCGGCCGTGCATGCAGGCTGGAATCGGGCAGCGGGCCGATGCGGATGGCCAGATCGATGCGCCGCTCCAGCAAATCGACGATGCGGTCGTCGCTGTGCAACTCCAGCTCGATCAGCGGATAGCGCGCGCGGAAATCGCCGATCAGCGGGACGATCACATGCAGCATGAACGGCGACGCGGTATTGACCCGCAAGCGCCCGGCCGGCGCCTGCCGCCGCAGCGCCATCTGCTCCTCAGCTTCCTCGACGCTGGCCAGAATCCGCCGCGCCTGAGCCAGGAACGCCTCGCCTTCCTCAGTCAGCTCGAGGCGCCGCGTGGTGCGGCGCAACAGTGTCACCGCCAGCTTGTCCTCCAGCCGACTCAACGCCCGGCTGACGCCCGAGGCGGTCTGTTCCAGCTGCTCGGCCGCAGCGCTGATCGAGCCACTGTCGACCACGCTGACAAAGGCGAGCATTTCGTCGAGGTTGGTTTTCATGGGTGGGAATCGCATCGAAGGGCGGGAACAAGGAGTCTGGCGGCAGCGCCGCGCGGCGGCAACCGGGCCGGCACGGGCCCCCGGCGGCGGGCCCGTCGATCAGCCGCTGGCGAAAGGGGCCACGGCCTCAAACGCCCTTTTCGTTCGGCCCCGGCACATTCACCCCGTCCAGCGTCGAACGGCTGTCGCCGGCGCCATCGGTGATCACGCTGAAACTGCCATCGGTTTCCAGCACCACCGCCTCGATGCCATCCAGCGCGGCCAGCCCCTGGCTGCGCGCCGCAGCCCGCACCTCATCCTCGGTCACCCGCGCCACGCGCATGGCATCGCCGAGAAAACGCCCGCGAAAGAACAGCAGCGCCGGCTCACCCGTCACCGTACGCCGCACCCACGCCACCCGCACGCTGGACCAGGTGACGGCGTACTGCAGCCCGATCAACAGCGCCAAGGCCAGCACCCCCTCGGCCAGCGACACATCGCGATTGAGCAGAATCGTCGCGAAGGTCGAGCCCAGCGCCACCGTCACCACCAGATCGAACGCATTCATCTTCGACAACGTCCGCCGCCCGGACAAACGCAACAACAGCACCAGGCTGATATAGGCCAGCACACCCACCACCAGCGTGCGTATCAATGTCGTTGCGCTACTGAAAAACATGCCTTCCACGATCACCTCCGCACCTGAGCCATGCAGGGGTGGACAGGGTAGGTGGGCGGAAAGTGCATACGGCGCGAATGACCGCGCGTCAGGCGAAGTGTAAAACCGAGGACTAATGCATCGTCTGCTTTACCCATACGGAAGCAGTGGCTAATGTGCCATCACGCGCAGGAATTGCGATTTGTTCGTGGTTCCGCTGTGACATTACGAGCTACTCCGGCCCTTTTGCGCTCGCGGCTCCATCATCAGGGCCAGCGCCCGAGCGAAAGCGGTGGTGCATAAAAAGCAATACGAGCGCTGATATCGCTGTATTGCCCAAGCTAGAGCAGGTCTGTGCGAAACGAAGAGAATTTATACACCGCGCCCGTTCGGTGTGTTATGCACCAATTGGTGCCTAATTATAGTTAGGCTTTCCATGAGCTACATCAGTGCCGAAGAATACGAGCTACTTAGCTTCTTTGAAGTTGAGCCTGAACGGTCAAGCCCTGATACTCCTTGGCCTTATAACGACTTTTCCTATAAAGTTTCACTCGGCGCATACGACGTAACATTTGGAATCTATCCTGCTTACAAAGATTTATCGCTCACCATTCGCCACGACGGCGCGGAGCTATATAGCTTTGTAGCGCTCTCTGTTAAAGATGTTCGTTACCATCAAGATCCTCGTATTGAAACATTGGAAATAGTAGTTTCTGACCGTGAGAGTATTTGGCTGAGGCTTCGCCCCACTGTCCTCGTTACTCATAAATTTTCCGCCGAGGCCTAACTAGTGGTTCAAGCCGTTCGCTTCGCTCACTGGGACTGGCTAAAGCCGGCCCCTTAACCAAACGTTAGCAGCCATGATCATAGACCTGAGCACTTCATACGAGTTTCAGCTGCTTCTTGATCCTCTGGATTCGAGTGAAAACTTTCCCTCTGTTTTGTTCAGAGTGCACGCCAAGGTGAGCATGCCGTCGTGGCAAGCAGCAATCGAATCCACAGGGTCTTGGTTTTCTTACGAGAGCTTAAACGCCTTCGAGCAATCTCTCAGGTCTTTAGTAAGATCTACCGAAGGAGTGGCGTCGTTGACTGACATGGATGATATGCCGGTAATTGTGATAACCCGAAACGGAAACCAAACTTGCGTGCGGGTTACAGTGCAAGACTCTATAAACATGGGGTCTTCGTGTGTTGAGGTAAGCGGCTACGCATCCGAATTAGTTTCGCTTGCAGAAAGGCTCACGGATTATCCGAAGTGGTGGTAGCGATGCTAACAATTGGTTCAAATCGTTCGCTGCGCTCACTGGGACGGGCTAAAGCCCGCCCCTTAACCAGACGTTAGGGCAACCATCAATGATAAACACCGATGCAGACCTAATAAAAACTGTGTCAGAGATAAACCAAAGAATTCAAGCGGTTCATGACTACCTCGGCGATAGAAATCATGACAACGCCAAAATCAGATTCCCGAGAGGCTATCTGAGAACTTGCGCCACACATCGCCATAAATACAGTTTCCTTGAAGACAAAACGCTTCAGAGCAATATCGCATATGCAAAAATGACAACAGACATTTTTCGCTGGCTTCTGAATCGAACCGACATATCAATGGTTGCGAACGAGATGATCATTAAGCAAGGCATCTCGATCATAGGCAATATCGTTGAGTCTATTGTAAAAGAAGTTCTGCGCGGAAAGCCTGGCGGTGGAAATAAGCAAAATTTCAAAAAGAAGGTGGAGACGCTAGTTGCCAATCAAGAAATCACTCCCGAACTAAAAACAGAGCTAGATTGGCTATGGGACGTTAGGAATAACGTCCATCTTATGCTCCTAGAGGAGCGAGAAATCGGGAAATATAAGATAAAAGACTACAACAGAGCGGTTAAAGCGCTGCAAAGCCTTAGGGTCGCACTCGGCGGCAAGCCCTAACAAATGGTTCAAACCGTTCGCTTCGCTCACTGGGACGGGCTAAAGCCCGCCCCTTAACCAAACGTTATGCATCACAATGACCTCATGACGAATCCAGAGATTTTTTACAAATACACATCGTCAAGCACCGCCTTGATTATTTTAAAAAACTCACGCCTGAGATGGTCAAGCCCATTACTTTTCAATGACCCCGCTGAGTTCCAGCGCATGCCACGCTTCGAGCCAACAATTGCCGAAGCCTCTAAAGAGCTCCCTGAAACCCTCCTCAAAATAGCCAATAATAAAATCAAATTTGACGAATCGACTCTTTCGCCAAGTGCAAAATTATTGCTCCAGCGCGTAAGAGTGCTCATTGAGCAAAAAACCTCTGATGCTAAAATTATTTCTGCGCTTACATCCAGAAACGAAAACCCGGACAACCATGTAGCGTCTGGTTTGCGGAGTTTTTTTGGAGAAACTTTCCTTTCCACTGCTCGGGTAATTTGCCTAACAACCAACCACAGCAATGATGCAATGTGGGCAAATTACGCCGAAGGCCATAAGGGATGCGTTCTAGGATTTAGGCATATCCCTGAGTTATCCACCCCGTTTCTTGAGGCAAAAAAAGTAAGGTACTCCGAATCTCCCCCAGTGGTTGGCACCGGCCTTGACTTCCTTCTTCATGGAGACACAAGTCAACTGAGAGAGTCCACGATCAATGCGGTTTGTTATACAAAGAAATCCGACTGGGCATATGAGCAAGAATGGCGCGCCATTACATGGCGCCCGAAAGAAGACTCACAGTTTGGAGATTATAAATTTCATCCCAACGAGCTTGAATCAATAACTCTCGGAAGCAAAATTTTGCCTGACACTGAATCAGCCATTAAAAAGCTAATACAAGGCATCTACCCGCACTGCAATCTATATCGCCTAGTAATAAAAAACGGCGAGACGACTCGCGCACTGATAAATCACCGTGAATGCGATGCGTAACAATTGGTTCAAGTCGCTCGCTTCGCTCACTCGGGACCGGCTAAAGCCGGCCCCTTAACCAAAAGTTAGGAGTACTCATGCTAAAAAAAGCACTCGCCATATTCATCGGTCTATTTTCTGCCTCAGCAATGTCACAAGACTTCCAAGCCGGCCAAATTTGGGAGTACAAGACTCGACCCGGCGAGGAAGCGTCAAGGCTCTATATCGTAAAAATTGAGGAGTGGCCAAACGGCGAAAAGATATTTCATATATATGCCGACAAGCTGAAAATAAATAATCCTATGCTCGCTGGCGGCATACAAGTAGAGCTCCCTCATGCCCCAGTTTCTTTGCAGACACTTGAGCAAAGCATCACAAAGCGGTCTGGCGCGGCGAAAACACTGCCGGATATTGGTGAAGGGTACGCTGCTTGGAAAGCAGCTTACGATGCAGGAGAAGCCGGTGTATTCACCATCCCATTAGGTGAAATCATCTCTCTAATAGAAGGTATTGTTAAACAGTCCTAGAACGCGGGAGCGCACTCCTAACAAGGCGCTGAAATCGCTCACTTCAAGAAAAGGGGACAGATTTATTTTTTTGGTTCGAAGTAGGTTCTGAAGATTATAGTGAGTAGCCTGAGATTTACGCATTGAAGGAGTCATCGTGCAAGAGGTTGTAAGCGTCATCGTCGAATGGCTAGGCAGTCCTCAAGGGTTTTCTGAGAGGCGCCCGCCACCGTATGGTTGGGTTTGGGTTGTTATGGCGGCCACATGGGTAGGTGGCTGGCTGACCGCCCGAGAGCTGCACGGCAAAAGGCAAAGGCTGAATAGCCAAATCACCCAGACGCTGATTGATTGTGAGCTGTCGGCAACCGCGCTGATTGAAGCGGGCGAGACGTTAACCAAGCACTCAGCTCGACTGAAGTTCGATCAACAAGCGTATTTATTAAACGTAAAGATCACATCCGGCACGGAAACGGAAACGCTGATCCATAAAAGGCTCGCGTCTTTATCCGAGGTAGAAGCGTTTTTAAGCAGCGAGACGGTATTCATCCTGTCAGATTTCAAGGTTTATCCCGCAATGTCCGCTTGAGCGAAGAATGGATGAAGTTGTTTACCTTCTAGGTGACCTATCTCACTTTCTTCAGCGTAGCCCTCAGTCCACTAGGTACGAACCCATGCAGCTAACAACCCTCCTCATCCCCACCTATACGCAGATGCTCAAAACCCTCTCCGGCTGGCTAAAGAAGGCGCAGGCCCAGCTGCCGGAAGCCGAGGCGCAGGCGTTGTTATCCGCGCGGCTGGCGCCGGATATGTTTCCGCTGTCGACTCAGGTTCGCTTTGCCTGTGTGCAGGCGAGGGAGGCCGTTTGCCGGCTGAGAGGCGAGGCCTTTCCGGCGGTGATCAACGAACTGTTGGAAGAGGGGCGGCAGGCGGGTGAGCGGCCGGGCACGCTGGCCGATGCCTATGCCCGCATCGATGAAACGGTGGCGTTACTCGACGGCCTCGCCGCCGATGCGCTGGATATGGACGCGGACAAGCCAATCGCCCATGAGCTGGCAAACGGGATGATATTCGACCTGACTGCGGACCAGTACGCCCGTGACTGGACGCTGGCGCAGTTCTATTTTCACGTGATGACCGCGTATTCGATCCTGCGTAAGGAAGGGATCGAGCTGGGCAAGGCGGACTATGTGGCGCATATGCTGCCGTATCTGCGGCCGGAATCGGTTCCGAAGGGGTAGCGGCGGCGTTTACGGCCAGCGGATGTATTTTGTGGCTCAGCCGTTCGGTACGACCTCGTAGGGCGTATTGCTGAAGAAAATGTTGCGCCAATCCGGGCGCCATTGAGGGATGCTCAGAGTAAAGGCTTGGGTGTGCTTGTCGAAGGCTATCCAGGTCACGCCCAGGTTTTGGCTGTCCTCGCTCGCCCGCATATCCACCGACCGCGTGGTAAACAGCGGGCTGCGAAATACCTTCGACCCATCCGCACGGTCGACGATGCGCAGATACGACAGGCCACCGCCAGGGGCTAGCAGGCCCTGTACTGGTACGCTTTCGATCAAATAGCCACCGTGCGGGCTGACTTGCGAAACCGACGGCGGCGCGCTCAGCGCATCGCTCAGGCTCCAGCCCAAGAGCAGGGTGAGCGCGGCGAGAAGGCTGCAAACAGCGGGAATGGTTTTGTTCATGTCAGTGTTTCGGCAGGGTGATGACGGGCGTGCCAGGTGGCAAGGGTTCGCGTAGCAGATCGGAAAATACGCGGAAATCTCCGCGTCGTTTGTATCTGGCCCGGTAGTCGGCGAAATGGCTGTTCAGCACAAGCATGTAGCGTTTGCTCTGTTCGTCTATGTAGCGCCTTTGGTTCTGCGCACTCATGCCGAACAACGACCGTTGCATGATGCCTCTGGAGACCGCATCGACGCCGGCATTGTGCGCCGTGGCCGCCAGCAGGCTAGGAGCGATACCATCGAAGTTCCAGAAGCCCAGCGGCTGGCTAAACACCGAGCCGTCGTCGTTGAAGTCGTAATTGTCCTCGGCATAGAACAGCAAGGTTCTTGGGTGAAACAGGATGTGATCTGCATGAACTTCTACATGCCCCTCGGCCGCTACCCTCAGGTTGAAGTCCGCCAACGCTCCGCGCAGGTCGTTGAGACCTTCGCTGCCATACTTGGAAAAGGTGATCGCGCGTGAGTTGAAGTAGCCGAAGCGCTCCACCGCGCTCGCCAGGTTCGGGAAAACCAGGCGATAGCAGCCGAGCCCCTTGTCGCCATAGGCCCTGAGTAGATGCTTGCGAATCTCTCCCAGGGCAGCGGCGTTGTTCCAGCTTCGGCGCAGCTCGGCGAGAACTGGCTGGACCTTGTCGAAACTGGCCACCCAACTCATCTTGACGATGCTTTCCTCGATGTACTGCGCCGGTGGCCATTCAGCGTGCTCCTTGACCCGCTGCGACATGCCGCCATTTTCCGTTGACCAGGGTTGTCCTTGGAACCAGTGGCGCATCAGCGCGGCGGAAACCGGCCAATCGATGGCATCCATGGCTGCGGGAATGTCGGTGATCTTGAATAGCCTGGCCTGAACGGGAGTGCCTTGCGTATTGCTCGCAGGGCTCAGGTTCGATTGTGCGACGACTGGCTCCGTGCTCGACATGCTGCGCCCTCAGCCAATGTAGATTTCGGTTTGTGGCGCGAACTCGACGGAGACGGTCTCGGCCGTATAGGCCGCGGCACGTTTGGTCTTACCGTGCTCATCAGTGACCCCTTCGATGACTTTACCGGAGGCCGTCTTCAGCTTGTAAGGGCGGTTGGCCAAAGGCAGGCCGGTATCGCTATCGCTGAGCACGAAATGCTCGTCCAACTGGTTAGGCATCGGCGCCGGCGCGGTGAATGGCGCCGCGCTCACTGACGAGCCGACCAGAATGTTGCCGGAGCCAGTCACGATACTGCCGCCGTGCGTGGTGGGGCTGCCGAGGAATGCAACCGGCTTGCCGTTGACCAAGATCGTGGCTTCGCCTTCTGTTATCGCGCCACCACAGCTACTGGTGTCACCGACTCGGGCAGCAGGTAGGTTGTTGAACAGCACGTCGGGCGAACCAACCGCTAATGGGTTGGAGCCGTGACCGGGGATGGGGCAGGAGTGGGTGTCGGATACGCGAGCAGCGGGCTTGGCCATACGAGTTCCATTCGTAATCTGAGAGTGGCGGGCCGAGACCCTAGCAAGTCCTCGGGAGTTCATCGACCCCGCCGTCTCAAGGAATCCGACGTTGTTAACGTTTCGCGCGCCGAGAGCGCCCTCAGCCGGTCTTCGCTGAGCTTGGAGGGCTCGTAGCGAGGTAACCCGGACGTGCCCGGTGTCGGCAGAGCAGGCCGAGTGGCGTAGGGTGGACAACGCTGCGCTTGTCCACCGATGCGAATCGACGGGCCGGTTATATGGTTGGCGAAACGCTCGCGGGTTCGGGGCGTCCAACCGGATGCCGCACCCGAGCGGTCGAGTTCGGGAAAGACGCCCGCCCACCCCGCCACAAAGCAGACCTCCTCATGTTGTTCCGCCGTTTCGAAAACCTGATCGACGTCTTCAAACCCAGCCCGGACGTTGCGCCGCCGGCCGGGATGCTGCGCTTCTATGCCCATTACCTGACGCAGGTCTGGCCGTTGATGACGGCCGTGCTGGTGGTGGGCTTCTTCGCGGCGCTGATCGAGGTGGCGCTGTTCAGCTTTCTCGGCCAGTTGATCGATATGGCTCAGGCGACCGATGACGCGCGGACCTTCTTTGCCGAGCACCGCAACGCGCTGCTGTGGATGGCGGCGGTGGCGCTGGTCATCCGGCCCCTGGTATTCGGCCTGCACAACCTGCTGACGCATCAGGCGATCAACCCGGGGCTGACCAATCTGATCCGCTGGCAGAACCATCGCTACGTGCTCAAGCAGAGCCTGAACTTCTTCCAGAACGACTTCGCCGGGCGCATCGCCCAGCGCGTGATGCAGACCGGGCCGTCGCTGCGCGATTCGGCCATGCAGGTGATCGATGCGCTGTGGCATGTGGTGGTCTATGCCGGCAGCGCGCTGTATCTGTTCGCCGCCGCCGACCTGCGCCTGATCGTGCCCTTGCTGCTGTGGATCGTCGGCTACAGCGCCGCGCTCTGGTACTTCGTGCCGCGTATCCGCGCGCGTTCGGCGGCGGCGTCCGCGGCGCGTTCGAAGGTGATGGGGCGGGTGGTGGACGGCTACAGCAACGTCGCCACGCTCAAGCTGTTCGCCCACTCGCGCGAGGAGGAGAGCTACGCCCGCGAGGCGATGCAGGAGCTGCTCGGCAAGTTCCGCCTGCAGTCGCGGGTGATCACCAGCCTGGATTTCCTCATCACCTGCATGAACGGCCTGTTGATCGTCGGCACCGGCGCGCTGGCGCTGTGGCTGTGGAGCGAGGCGCTGATCACCACAGGCGCCATCGCCCTGGCGCTGGGCCTGGTGATCCGCATCAACAACATGGCCGAGTGGATCATGTGGGTGGTCAACGGCATCTTCGAGAACGTCGGCACCGTGCAGGACGGCATGAAGAGCATCGTCCGGCCGCGCGATGTGCTCGACCCCGAGGACGCCAGGCCGCTGCAGGTGGAGCAGGGCGGCGTGCGCTTCGAGGATGTGCATTTCCACTACGGCAAGCAGGGCGGGGTGATCAGCGGGCTGACCATCGATATTCGCCCGGGCGAGAAGATCGGCCTGGTCGGGCCGTCGGGTGCGGGCAAGTCGACGCTGGTCAACCTGCTGCTGCGTCTCTATGACCTGGAGAGCGGGCGCATCCTGATCGACGGGCAGAACGTCGCCGAGGTCAGCCAGGAAAGCCTGCGCGCCAATATCGGCGTGGTCACCCAGGACACGGCGCTGCTGCACCGTTCCATCCGCGACAACCTGCGCTACGGCAAGCCCGACGCCACCGAGGAAGAACTCTGGGCCGCGGCGCGCAAGGCCCGTGCGGATGCGTTCATCAAGACCCTGGACGACAGCCAGGGCGGCAAGGGCTTCGAGGCGATGGTGGGCGAGCGCGGCGTGAAGCTCTCCGGCGGGCAACGGCAGCGCATCGCCATCGCCCGGGTGCTGCTCAAGGACGCGCCGATCCTGGTGCTCGACGAAGCCACCTCGGCGCTGGATTCGGAGGTCGAGGCGGCGATTCAGGAGAGCCTGGATACCCTGATGGAAGGCAAGACGGTGATCGCCATCGCCCACCGGCTGTCGACCATCGCGCGCATGGATCGGCTGGTGGTGATCGACCAGGGGCAGGTGATCGAGACCGGCACCCACGCCGAGCTGATCGCCCGCGGTGGCCTCTATGCGCGGCTGTGGCAGCACCAGACCGGTGGCTTTGTCGGGGTGGATTGATAGGAAACGGGCAAGCCAGGGGTTTTTCGTCCACTCTGCTTGTCGGCCTGTTGGAAGGCGCGGCGCGGCAGCGCTGAGCTGTCCCGCCGTGTTCTCAATAACCAGGGGCGGGTTGGGCGAGCCTGAATCCAGTCGAGCGCAGAGGTGCATATGAACATTTTCCTGACATCCTCCTTTGCTGAAGTCGTGGACTTGTTTGTCAGGTTCACCAAGGGCGAGTGCAGCGGTAAGACGGTTACGTTGATTCCTACGGCGAGTCTTGTTGAGGAGGTCAATTCCTACCTTGTTGCGGCCAGGGAGGCGCTCGTCGAAGCCGGTCTGGTGATCGATGAACTCGAGGTTTCAACCGCAACTCAGGACGAAATCGTCAGCAAGCTCGAACGCGGCGATTACATCTATGTGTCCGGCGGCAACACCTTCTTTCTGCTGCAGGAGCTCAAGCGCACAGGCGCGGACCTGCTGATCGCCGAACACGTCAGAGCCGGGAAGCGCTACATCGGTGAATCCGCCGGCTCCGCGATACTCGCCCCCAGCATCGAATACATAACGGCGCTGGACGATGTTTCTGCCGCGCCTGATCTCGGGTCCTATGCCGCCTTGGGGTTGGTCGATTTCTACCCGCTGCCGCATTACCGAAACGAGCCGTTTGCCGAGGCTGTCGAGCAGGTGCTGAAAGAGCATGGGGATGCGCTGGATCTCCGACCATTCAGCAATAACCAGGCGATCGCCTTGTCGGGCGGCCATGCCGAGCTTCAAACCAGCGGTGATTGAGTTTCATACCCGGGCCGAGCCTACTTGCGGCCCACCTTGGGCGACTCGGCGCAGGGCGTTTCGTCGTCGATCCATCTGAACCCTCCCACACTGCGTCCACTCGTACCTCTAGCCACAGCCAAAGAACCGAGAGGGAATCTGCCATGACCGATAAACAAGCCAGCGTCCGCCACGATGCTGCACAGCAGCGCTATGAACTGCTGGTGGAGGGGCAGCCACTCGGCTTCGCTGCGTACAGCGAGCAGGGCGAGCGGATGGTGTTCACCCATACCGAGGTCGACCCCAGCCTGTCCGGGCAGGGGCTGGGTAGCGTGCTGGCCAAGGGCGCGCTGGAGGATGCACGGCGGCGCGGCAAGCGGGTGGTGCCGCAGTGCGAGTTCATCGCCAGGTACATCGAGCGCCACGAGGAATGGCAGGACCTGGTCGATCTGCTCTGAGGTCGATATGCAGCGGCGGGCTTCAGCCCGCCAACGGTCGCGACCGGGGTGATGGTCGTGGTGTGCCGCCGCCTGGCTTAGCAGAGGGCAATCGCGTGGATGGTCGAGAGTTTGTCTGGGCGCATTTCAAGCTCAATGCCGAGCAGCGCCTGCGGGGCTTCAACTTCTTCGTGGTGCTGGCGATCTTTGCCGATGGCGGTGTGCTGGCGGCCCTGCAGCAGGGCTTCTCGCCGGGGCTGCTGATTCTGCTGGGCGCCTTCACCGTCTTGCTGGCGCAGGTGTTCTGGCTGGTGGACGCGCGCAGCCGGCAACTGCTGGAGCTGACCATCGTCGCACTCAAGGAGATGGAGGCCGACTATCCCGAGAGTTACCGGCTGTTCGCCGCCGATGCGCTGGGGCAGAGCCGGGTGATCAGTTACACCTTCGCCATCCGCGCACTGCTGCTGGCGCAGATGGGCTTCGGCCTGGGTGTGGTCGGCTACGGACTCTGGCAATGGTGATGGCGCCGCGCGACCTGTGGCGGGTCACGCGGCGATGGCGCTGTAGCTCGTTGCGGCTACGCGGGGGATGGCGGGTGGGCTGACGCCCGGCCCTACGGGGTGTCGGCCTCGTTTGTTCCGGCTTCAATCCACCCGCTGGATACGCCCCTCGACGCTGGCGCTGAACGGTTGCGGCAGGGCTTCGATGTAGCCCACCAGCGCATCCAGATCCACCGGGCCGACGACGCGGTTCTGGCCTTCATTGAGGACCGTGAAGTTGTCGCCGCCACCGGCCAGGAAGGAGTTCACCGTGACGCGATAGGTTGCCGCCGGGTTGATGGGGGCGCCGCTGGCGTCGCGCATTTCGATCACGCGGTTGCCCTCGGGGCGGTTCGCGGCCCAGCTGTACAGGATGCCGGAAGGCTTGAGCAGACGCGGGTAGCTCTGGCCGATCCACTGCTGTTCGAGCAGGGTCTTGATCTGCGCGCCGGTGAGGTCCATCGAGACCAGGTCGTTGGCGAACGGCTGGATGGCGAACAGTTCGCCCCAGGTGACCTCGCCGCCGTCGAGGTCCGCGCGGACGCCGCCCGGGTTCATGAAGCTGATCTGCGCACCGGTGGCCACCCGCTGGGCGTCGGCAATCAGGTTTCCCAGTGCGGATTCACCGGCGGGCGTCTCGGTGCGGGTGATGGCCCCTTGCGCGAGGCCGACCACCCGCGCCACCAGCGGCTCGACGCGGGCATCGGCCTGGGCCACCAGCGCGGCGACTTGCGGGTCCGGCGTGAGGCCTGCGCCCTGGTCGGCCCAGGTGGTGAGGATCGCAGCGGATTTCTCGACGACGTCGCGGCTGCGGCGGCTGACCAGAAGCTCGATGTCGGCATAGGCGGTGCCTGCCGAGAAGGCCTGCGTCACCAGGATCGGCTTGCCGTTGGCGTTGGGTAGCAGCGCGTTGGTGAAGCCGTGGGCATGGCCGGAGATGACCACGTCCACCTCGTCATCCAGGCGCTTGACGATATCGACCACCGGGCCGACCACGGTGTCCGCCTGGGCGTTGGTCGGGCCGTTGTAGCTGGTCTGCTGGCCGCCCTGGTGCAGCGCGACGATGATGGCGCGCACGCCCTGGCGGCGCAGTTGTGCCACCGAACGGTTGATGGCGGCCGCTTCGTCGATGAAGCGCAGGCCGGCCACGCCGCTGGGCGAGACGATGGAGGGGGTTTCCTTCAGCGCGGCGCCGATCACGCCGATGCGTACGCCGCCGGCGTTGTAGATGGTGTGCGGTGGCAACAGCGATCGGCCGCTCGACTGATTGATGACGTTGCTCGACACCGTGGGGTAGCGCGCGCCCTGCCAGTTATCTTCGAGGTAGGGACCATTGGCATGGTTGCCACCAGTGAGCTGGCGCAGCAGCTCATTCTTGCCATAGTCGAACTCGTGGTTGCCAAGGGTGCCGACCACGTTGCAGCGCTGCTGGGCGAGGTGCTGGGCGCTGCGGGGCAGCTTCATCTGCCAGCTGAATGGACGGCAGAACGGATTGGCCAGCAGGTTGAGCAGGCTGATCGCAGGCTCGTCGCGCAGCAGGGCGGAGTTGGGTGGCGAGGCGCCGACCTGGTCGCCGTCGTGAACGATGAGGGTGTACTCGCGGCTGGCCGATCTGAGGTAGGACGCCAGCACCGCCGCGCCGCCTGCCGGCCTCCCGGCAACGGTGCGCGGCGACAGCTGACCATGGAAGTCGTTGATGCCGAGGATGTTCACCGACACCACCGGCTCGGGGCGCCAGTCCGGTGCGCGCCAGCGGCGTCGCTCGCTGGCCTGCTGCCGGGCCTGCAGTCCTTCCTGGCGCTCCTCGCGGTAGTCCTGCTCGGTGGAACCGTGCTCGGGCTGATTCTGGGTCTGGGCCAGCGTTGGGGCGGCAAGCCCGATCAGGCCTGCGGCGAACAACCAATCCAATACGCGCATACGCATTGTTGTTTTCCTCGGGTGCGGTGGGATGGGCAGGGACCGAAACTAGGAAGCTCAGGTGGCAGGTTGATGACGGCCGGTTTGCGTTATGACGAGCGCCGACGTGCGGCTTCGTAGCGAAGTGCCATGTCTGTCGCGCCCTGGTGTCGCCCGTCGATGCCCGGCAGATGGCGCCGAACGCCTGCTGCCAAAGGCCGGTCGGTATTAACAACCACCGGGAGATCTGATGATGTCGACTTCGAGCAATCTGATATGGGCCGCGCTGGCGATCGGGGCGGTGACGGGCATGCGCAGCATGCTGGCGCCGACGCTGGTCAGCCGGGCGTTGAGCGAGCGCGATGATCTTGCCGGGGCGGGGGAGGCCGCGCAGTTGCTCACATCGGATACGGCGCAGACCTTCCTGCCAGTGCTCGCGGCCAGCGAGATGATCGGCGACAAGATGCCCTTCGCGCCGGACCGCACCATCGTGCCGTCGATGATGTTCCGCGCGCTTTCCGGCGGTGCGAGTGCGGCGGCGCTGGCGGGTGTGCGCCGCGAGCCCGTGCTGCTGCCCGCGCTGCTCGGTGCGACGGCGGCGCTGGTCGCCGCCAGGGTCGGGCTGGGCCTGCGCAAGCCGTATCAGCCCAGACCGCTGGTCAATGCCGCGCTGGGTGCAGTCGAGGAGTGCCTGGCGTTGACGATTGGTCGAGCCGGGCTGCGGCGCGCATTGGGAGACGGCCGGGGCGAACGCTGAGGCGTGCGAAAGGTGGAAACGGCGCTGCCGTTCCCCCTTGGGCGTTTGCCGGGCCTCAGTCGGCGCGGCGGCCGGGCTTGTGCGGGTTGCTGCCTAGCAGACGCGTGTTCGCATCCGGGTAGCGATAGGCAAAGAGGGCGTGCTGCTTGGCCAGTTCGGCCTGCATGGCTTGCTGCTCGTGTGCGGGCAGCTTGGCCAGGTATTTCCGGATGATGGCGTACTTGGCGAACATCAGTTCGTCGAAGGCTTCCTGCTGTTCGATCTCGTAGGCTCTGGCGCGGCGCTCGCGCAGTGCGGCCTGGTCGGTGTGCATGTTGCCGCCCTCGTGCAACACGAACGCACGCTGCGAATCGCCTTCGGTCTGCTCCATGGCAAGCCGGGCGGCCCAGGCGGTCGGGACGAAGGACAGACAGAGCAGGAGGCAGACGGTGGTTCTCGGCGCAAGCATGGCGCGGCCCTCGGCAAACGCGCGGCCGACGGGCCGCTCGAGGTGCAGATTACGCCAGCCCTGAGCTGCGCTCACTCACGCTGGCTGATGCCAATCGCCGCAGGGGTGGCAGCGGCGACGACAGGGTGGGCTGCAGCCCACCCTACGCCGTTCCTCGCTCACGCCTGGCGACGACCGCTTCAGCTCGGTCGCTGGATCACGCAGATCCGGTCACGGCACAGCCCGGCTTCGCGTGTGCCGACGCCGGGCGCGATCTCCGGCGCATCGCTGTTGCTGCCGTGGCCGGTGATGCCGGCACCGGTCGGGTGGCTGGTGGCGGTGGTTTCCGGGTAGTCGGTGCCGGCGCGCTTGGCCGCGCTGCCGATGTCGTAGCGCCCGGTGTCGGCGGTGTTGCTGTCGTGGTAGGCGCTGGGGGTAGAGGCGTGGGCACCGACTTCAGCCGCAGCGCCGGTGCCGGCGTTGTCACCGAAGCGTTCGCTGGCCGAGTGCAGGCCGGCGCCGGTGGTGGCGCCCGTCGTTCCGCTTGTGGGTCGGGTGAAGTGCTTGTCCAGGTGGCTGTCGCCGCCGGTGGCGCCGGCGTAGGGGCTGCTGGGGCCGGGATAGCCGTCTGCCGTGCCGCTGCCGCCGTGCTCGTCGATATCGATGGCGCCGTTGTACTCCAGCGCATCCCGCGCCCTGGCCAGCTGGTCCTCGTCGACCACATCCACCGCGATCACCAGAGCGCCGCGGCGTACCGCGTCGGGATAGGCGGTCGCGTAATGGCGGTGCTGTTCATGGGGCTCGTGGCCGAACAGCGATTTGAAGAAGTGCGCGACCTTCGATTCGTGCTCGTGGCGGTCCACCGGGACGTCCGGGCTGGTGCTGTAGGGTGCGTCGTAGGCATGGATATCGGCGCTTTCGGCGCCCACCGCATGGATCTGCTCGCGGGGAATGCCCCGCGCCATCAGGTCGCCGCGGGTGCGATTGGCATCGGTCAGCGTGGCGAACGCTGCTACCAGTGTGTGTTTCATGGTTCACCTCACGTTGTGTCGAACAACCGGGTTTGCGAGCACGGCGGGGCATCGGCCAACGCGGCGCTCATAGAGGTTGGGTCGAGGCGTACCGGTAGAGTTCAGCGGCGGGGATCAGCGGTCGGCGCTGAGGGAGAAGGGCGTGCGCACGTCCGGCGCATGTGGAACAGGCAGGCCGTTGCTGACCTGCACACCGATGCGGGTGGGCGACGCCGCGCCACCCGCAGGGAAGTGATCAGTCGAGGTCGGCGGCGCTGTGACGCTCGGGCGCCTGTTCGGATTCATCGCCCCAGGTGCGGTTGACCTTGCGCCCGCGGATGACCGCCGGGCGCTCGGCAATCTCGCGGGCCCAGCGCTGCACATGCTGGTACTCGTGCACCGAGAGAAACTCGCCGGCGCCGTACAGCTCGCCCAGCACCAGCCCGCCGTACCAGGGCCAGATGGCCATGTCGGCGATGCTGTAGTCGTCACCGGCCACGTAGCGATGCTCCGCCAGCTGACGGTCGAGCACGTCGAGCTGACGCTTGACCTCCATGGCGTAGCGGTTGATCGGGTATTCGTATTTTTCCGGTGCGTAGGCGTAGAAGTGGCCGAAGCCGCCGCCGAGGAAGGGCGCCGATCCCATCTGCCAGAACAGCCAGTTCAGCGTCTCGGTGCGTGCACGGACCTCGGTCGGCAGAAAGGCGCCGAACTTCTCGGCGAGGTAGACCAGGATCGAGCCGGATTCGAACACCCGCAACGGCTCGCCGTCGATGCTGCGGTCCACCAGCGCGGGAATCTTCGAGTTCGGGTTGATCTCGACGAAGCCGCTGCCGAACTGGTCGCCTTCGCCGATGTTGATCAGCCAGGCGTCGTATTCGGCACCGCGGTGACCGAGGGCGAGCAGCTCCTCGAGCATGATGTTCACCTTCACCCCGTTGGGCGTGGCCAGCGAATAGAGCTGCAGCGGGTGCTGGCCCACCGGAAGCGCCTTCTCCTCGCGCGCACCGGCGGTCGGTGCATTGATGCTGGCGAACTTGCCGCCCGACGGGGCGTCGTGGGTCCAGACCTTCGGCGGTACGTAGGGGGTATCAGGCATGGCGATCTCCTCGAACGGGAAACGGGGGATGTGCCGGGCATGCTACGCGCTCTGCCGGCATGGTCGAAATCGAGCCGGTCGATATTGGTCATCGACGGAGGATGATTCGTTCGTCGTGAAGGCGCGGGCGAGCCCTCGGTTTACCGGTCCGATCTGGCCGTTTCGCTGAACTTCCGCGCTGCTTCGCGGGCCTCAGTCAGACAGGAAGCGTCATCAATCGAGCCGGAGGCTCCTCAGACCAGAAGGGGACATTCATGTCGGATCATCACACCTACAAGAAGGTTGAAATCGTCGGTTCCTCGCGTAACAGCGTCGACGAGGCGATTCAGAACGGTATCGCCGAGGCCTCCAAATCGCTGCAGAACGTCGAGTGGTTCGAGGTCGGCGAAATCCGCGGCCATGTCGAGAACGGCAAGGTCGGGCATTTCCAGGTCACCATGAAGGTCGGCTTCCGCCTCGCCAACAGCTGACCTGCCTGCAGGCGACCCGCGGCTGGCCAGTCGGCCGCGCGGGATGCCGTCTCAACCGTGGCGGGTAGGCGCCTGGCCACGGCTGCGTTCGTAGCGCCGCAGCAGCGGCTGGGTGCTGAGGCCGTGGATCAGGATGCTCAGCGCCACCACCGAGATCACCAGGGAAATGATCACTTCCGTCTCGTCCGGCAGCAGCCCGTGGGTGACCGCGTAGCTCAGGTAGTAGAGGCTGCCGATGCCGCGGATGCCGAACCAGCCGACCGTCAGGCACTGGCCACGATCCAGGTAGCGCCGTGGCATCAGCAGCCAGACGGCGAGCGGGCGGATCAGCAGGAACAGCGCCAGCGCCAGGGGTATCGCCCGCCAGTCCCAGTGCACCGAGACCAGCACGCCGAGCATGGTCACCAGCAGCACTTCCAGGCTGCGCTCCATCTGCCCGCCGAAGGTCAGGATGTCGCCCATCATCACCCCGGCGGCGACCTTGGGCTCGGCGATCTTCTGACCCTCCAGCGGCAGTTCCCGTGGCGACAGTCCGCCTTCGACCAGGTGCGGCACGGCGTGGGCGATCAGCTCTTCGGAGGGCGTTTCCGATTCGTGGGCGGCGTCCTTTTCCGCATGGCGCAGGCCGAGGCCCGCGGCGAACACCGCGAGAAAGCCCCAGGCACCGATCAGCTCGGCGCCGACGTAGGCCAGCGCGATCAGCGCCAGGGCCAGGGAGTCGTTGGGTGACATGGAGGTGTCGGCGTGCCGCGCGCGCAGGTAGATCGCCAGCTTGCCGATCAGCCGCCCGAGCAGGTAACCGAAGCCCAGGCCCGCCGGCACCGCCCACAGCAACCGGTGCAAGGCCCAGTCGCCGACCCAGCCGGACGACAGGCTGCCCTGTTCGATCAGCAGCAGGCCGAAGACGACGAAGGGAAAGGCGGTGCCGTCGTTGAAGCCGGCCTCGCCGGACAGCCCGTAGCGCACGTGGTCGCTGTCACGCGAGTTGTTGACCTGCACCAGGCTGGCGAGCACCGGGTCGGTGGGCGCGAGGATGGCGCCGATCAGCACGGCGATGCCCCAGGGCAGGCCGAAGAGGTAATGGCAGAACGCGGCGACCCCGCCGATGCAGGCCAGCATCACCGGGCCGGCCAGCACGTAGGCGCTCTTCCAGGCCGGGTGGCGCAGCGGCATGCGCAGCTTCAGGCCGCTGACGAACAGCGACACCAGCACGGCGATTTCGGTGAGGTGCTCCATCCAGCTGGCGATGTGCAGGAATTCCATTTCCCACAGGCCGACGCCGAGCTGGCCGATCAGCAGGCCGAAGCCCAGGTAGATCAGCGAGGTGGTGACCGGCAGCCAGCGCAGATAGGCCGATGCCAGCGCGAGGATCAGCAACAGGATGCCGAGAACGGCCATCCATTCGAGAAAGCTCATGGGGTATTCCGATGGCGGGGCGTGCAGTGCCCGGAGGCTGTGTAGCCATTGGAACGGAGGCCGGCGGCAGGGTTCGCCGCCGGCATCGAGGCAGGCCGCCGCCGGTCAGGTCGCGGGGCGGTTACGCGCGCAGGCCGGCGACGATCTCGAAGGCGCGGTGGCGGTCGGCGGTCTCGTAGAGGTCGCAGGTGAAGATCAGCTCGTCGGCCTGGGTCTGCTCCAGCAACACGTCGAGGCGCGCGCGCACCTTTTCCGGACCGCCGATCAGCGCGAGGCCGAGAAAATCGCCCACGGCCTGCTGCTCGTGAGGCAGCCACAGGCCATGCATGCTCTCCACCGGCGGGCGCAGCACCAGGGACTGACCGCGGATCAGCGAGAGGATGCGCTGGTAGACGCTGGTGGCCAGGTGTTCGGCCCGCTCGTCACTGTCGGCGGCGATCAGCGGCACGCCGAGCATCACGTAGGGTTTGTCGAGCACGGCCGAAGGCTGGAAGTTGTCGCGGTAGAGCCTGATCGCCTGATGCAAGTAGCGCGGCGCGAAGTGCGAGGCGAAGGCATAGGGCAGACCCTTGGCGGCGGCCAGCTGAGCGCTGAACAGGCTCGAACCGAGCAGCCAGATCGGCACGTTGCTGTCCACCCCGGGCATGGCGATCACGCGCTGATTGGGCTGGCGCGGGCCGAGCAGCAGCTCCAGTTCCTCGACGTCCTGCGGAAAGTCGTCGGCACTGCCCATGCGGTCGCGGCGTAGGGCGTGGGCGGTGAACTGGTCGGCGCCCGGTGCACGGCCAAGGCCCAGGTCGATGCGGCCGGGATACAGCGCCTCCAGCGTGCCGAACTGTTCGGCGATCACCAGCGGCGCATGGTTGGGCAGCATCACCCCGCCGGCACCGAGGCGGATGCGCGTGGTGTTGGCTGCCAGATAACCGATCAGCACGGCGGTGGCGGCGCTGGCGATGCCGTCCATGTTGTGGTGTTCGGCGACCCAGAAACGCTGGAAGCCGAGCCCTTCCACGTGCCGCGCCAGCGCCAGGGCGTTGTGCAGCGCCTGGGCCGGCGTGCCGTCGTCACGGATCGGTGCCAGGTCGAGGGCGGAAAAGCGGGTCTGGGCAATGCGGGACATCGGTAACCTCATGCGGATGGCGGACCTGGACGCGCGCGTTCAGGTTCGGTCGGTTGGCGCTGGCGTGCCGGCTCTAGCGGCAGTGCTCGGCCTTGGCTTCGACCAGCACGTTGCGCTCGTCGTCAAGCAGCCAGCCCTGCGGCGTGAAGCCCAGCGAGCGGGCCTGGAACAGGTAGCGCTTGCCCGCTTCGAACTGGTCGTAGCGCACCACCATGGTGCAGCGCATTGTCTGGGTTTCGGCGAACAGGTTCGGCCCGCCGCCACTGACTTCGAATTCATAGTTGGCTTCGAGTTCATGGCTGCCCGGCGGAACCTGGAAGTAGCGGCCGTCGTGGGTGCGCTTGCCATCCAGGCGATCGGACATGAATACATCGATGGTCTGCGCGCGCAGGTCGACCCAGGCCATGTTCGGGTCGTGTTGCGGCAGGGGCCCGGCACAGCCCGCCAGAAGCAGGCTGAACAGAGCGAGGGAAAGTGGCTGGCGCATGGCTGGATTTCCTCGGCGACTGGGCGAGGGGCGCACGGCGCCTCACCTCTACTGCCGAGCGTGCGCCAGATGGCGGCGCATTTCAACGCGGCTCAGCGGCCGGCGAGGTCGCCGCAGCCCTTTTCCTCGGCACGGGCCAGCACGTACTGGTGCTGGTCATAGAGCTTGGCCCAGGGGCGGAAGCCGTAGCCGCCGGCCACCAGGCGATAGCGCGCGCCGGCGGTGAACTGGTCGTATTCCAGGGTCAGCTTGCAGTCGCGGGCCAGCGAGCTGCTGCCGGGGCCGATGTTGGCGCCGTCGACGTCGAAGCGGTAGCGCATCTCCAGGCGGCGGCTGCCGGGCGGGACCTGGAAGAAGCGGTCGTCGTCCAGTGTCCTGCCGTCCACGGCCACGGCCTGCAGCGTGGTCTGGCCGTTCGGGTCGAGGTCGACCCAGGCCTGTTGCGGGTCGGGCTTGGGCATCCAGGACGAGCAGCCAGCGAGGAGGGCGATCAACGGGACAAGAACGAAACCGCGCATGTGAGAAGCTCCGGCCGCAACCATCCGGCCCGGTGAGAAATCGAAGTGGAGGCGCATGCTGCCGCGGTTGCATTGCACGGCAGGGCCTTTGTAGGGTGCGCCAAGCGCGCCGGCGCCAGCCCCGACCACCGACCGGTTCATCCGATGCCCAAGCCCAACGCCGCCTTGATCGACAGCCGCACCCTGCGCTGGGTTCCCCTGCTGCTTGCCGTCTGTCTGAATGGCTGCGCCTATTACACCCAGCTGGCGGTCGGCCAGGTCGAGCTGCTGCGCCAGCGGGAAGCGATCGAGACGCTGCTGGCCGACGAGTCGCGCGATCCGGCGCTGCGCCAGCGCCTGGCTGGGGTGCTCGAGGCGCGGCGCTTCGCCAGCGCCGCGCTGGGCCTGCCGGACAACCGCAGCTATCGCGTCTACGCCGATATCCAGCGGCCCTATGTGGTGTGGAACCTGTTCGCCACCGAGGCCTATTCGGTCAAGCCGGTGGAACATTGCTTCCCGATCGCCGGCTGCGTCGCCTACCGCGGCTACTTCCGCCAGGGCGCCGCCCGCGGCGAGGCGGCGCGCTTGCGCATGGCCGGGCTGGACACCCACGTCGCCGGCGTCGAGGCCTATTCCACCCTCGGCTGGTTCGCCGACCCGCTGCTCAGTTCGATGCTGCGGCGCAACGACGAGCAGCTGGCCGCGCTGGTGTTCCACGAACTGGCGCACCAGCAGCTGTACCTGCCCGGCGATACGGCGTTCAACGAGTCCTATGCCACCTTCGTCGAGCGCGAAGGGCTGCGGCAGTGGCGCGCCAGTCGAGGCCTCGCCGAACCGGACGAGCAGGGTCGCGAGCGTTATCGGCAGCTGGTGCAACTGCTGCTCGACACCCGCGAGCGTCTTGCCTCGCTGTATGGCTCGGGGCGGCCGGCGGCGGAACTGGAGGCCCTCAAACAGGCCGAGTTCGCTGCGCTGCGCCAGCGCTATCGCACCCTACGTGATGGTTCGTGGGGTGGCGACGCGCGTTTCGACCGCTGGTTCGCCCAGCCGCTGAACAATGCCACCCTGGTGCCGTTCGGCCTGTACGACCGCTGGGTGCCGGCCTTCGCCGCGCTGTTCGACGCGAATGGGCGCGACTGGGAACGTTTCCACGAGGCGGTCGCGGCACTGGCCAAACGCCCTGCCGACGAGCGGGAACAGGCGCTAACGCAACTGGCCGAATGAACAAGCGAAACGGCGCGCCCGGCAACGGCGCGGGTTACGTCGTCTGATGCCCTGTGTTTCGAAAATCTGCAATTTACCGTTCATCGGCTGCGATCTGGTGACCCGCTGAACGGCGCGAATCATTTTTCAGCCCCTCCGGTCCCCTCTATAGGTCGCGCAATTTTCACGCGGCGATCCCCCTATGCCTGATTCCCACGCATAACAACGGAGGCTCCATGGAGACCATTTCCGGAATTCTCGATAACAAAGGCACGCCACTGGAGAAGCAGAAGTTCACATGGAAGGAAATGGCCGGCAAGCCGATCAGCAAGCTCGATGACGATGCGTTTACCCGTGTGCGCATCATCCTCATGAACGGCGTCGAGACCGACGCCCTGCGCCTCAAGCACGGCATTGCGCGCTTCAACAAGGAGCTGCGCCTGCCGCTGGCCGAGATCCGCCGCGTCGAGCAGCACCAGGCAACCATGGTCAACTGGCTGATCGGCGCCGACCACTCGCCGCTGGAAACCACTGTGGCCTACGAGCAGGTAGCCATCGAGGTGACCGCCGCCGTGGCGCAGAACGAACCCGATCCCTACCAGGCGCAGACCTATCGCTTCGGCCTGCTGGAAGACTTCGATCACCTGTACCGCTACTCGGCGATGCTCGATCGCCTCGAGGGCAAGGATGCCAACAACATTCTGCAGGGCTATACCGACATCGTGCCCGGGCGGAAAACATCGGAACACCATCGTCATCCGGAAAACGACATCCGTGACAACTACGAGAAGAACTCCGCCGCGCTCATCACCAAGATCCACGCAGCGCTGATCACCGGCGCGGAATACCAGACCCACGACTACTACATGAACATCGGCCCGCTGTTCGCCGACCCGCTGGCGCGACAGCTGTATGCCGAGATCGCCTCGGTGGAAGAGCAGCACGTGACCCAGTACGGCGCGCTCTCAGACCCCAGCGAAAGCCATATGGAGAAGTGGCTGGTGCACGAGGCGATGGAGGTCTACATGTACGCCAGCTGCGCCGAGCAGGAGACCAACCCGCGCATCAAGGCCATGTGGGAGCGCTTCCTCGACTATGAGCTGGGCCACCTGAATGTCGCCTGCGAATGGTTCAAGAAGCTCGAAGGCCGCGACCCGGCCGAGGTGCTCGCCGGCCCGCTGCCGAAGATGGTCGAGTTCAAGAGCCAGCGCGATTTCGTGCGCCAGGTGCTGGCCGCCGAGGTCAACCTGCGTACCGCCGGCCCCGCCTACGTGGACAAGGCCAAGGAGCCGCAGTCCTCGCTGGATTACCGCAACCACCTCGCCTCGGAAGGGCTCGCCTCGGACATCGTCTCGGCGGGCTACCAGTGGGCGCCGGGTGGCGAACTGATGCGCAAGGCTTCCTGAGGAGACGATCATGGCTACAGCAGCGAAAGTGGGTTCCAACTTCACCGGCGTGCAGATGTCCCCGAAGGACACCAAGCGCCTGCTCGAGGCGGTCAACGAGATTCATCCGGACGTGCCGGGTGATGAGCGCGGCATGCTGGTCGAGCGCACCGAACGCGCCGCCGAGGCCGACCGCATCGGCTCCGTGCCGGTGCCGGGTTCGGCCAAGGGCATGCTCAAGACCGGCTTCGACATGATGCGCGGCAAGAGCCCCGAGGTGTTTCTCGACAAGCTGGGCGAGCGCCTGGCCTACGAGCGCAACGGTGTGCGTCTGTACGAAGCGATGATCGCCAAGGTCAAGGCGCTCGACACGCCGGACACCGCCCTGGTCGATACGCTCATGCACATCCGCAACGAGGAGCACGAGCACATGATGCTGGTGCACCAGGCGATCGAAACCCTCGGCGCCGACCCGACCGCGCAGACCCCTTGCGCCGATGTCGTCGGGGCCATGTCCCTGGGAATCGTCAACGTGCTGACCGACCCGCGGACCAACGTCGACCAGTGCCTGAATGCGCTTCTGACCGTGGAGCTGACCGACAACGCGGCCTGGGAGCTGTTGATCGAGCTGGCGCAGGCGGCGGGCCATCCGAACATTGCCGATAGCTTCACGAAGGCCAAGACCCAGGAAGACGACCATCTGGTGAAGATCAAGACGCTGATGCGCCGCGATCTGATCATGCAGACCAAGTAACAGCGTGCGAGCGGGACGCTTTGGCGCACACCACCGAAAGGGGTGTGCGTCTTTTTTATGGGCTCAGGAATGTGGTGAATGAACGTTTTTAGCCCTTGCCGAATAGCGAGCTGCTTGAGGGTTTAGTTTCGCCCTGCTGGGCGAGTTTCTTTTGGCAGTCGCCCCAAAAGAAACCAAAAGGTCTTGCCCCTCCATCCGGGTCTCGCTGCGCTCGACTTCCCTCGTTCCATCGTTGCTCCGGGGGCCGGCGTACAAGGGCCATCCATGGCCCTTTACGCCTCTCGCGGCATCCATGCCG